>WLWG01000944.1_pt1 | contig 28417 bp, 35 predicted proteins | sample 6712871 | NCBI WGS metagenome assembly WLWG01 (sample SAMN12718693, study PRJNA515312) | sponge metagenome | isolation source: marine sponge | host: Mycale hentscheli | place: New Zealand: South Island, Marlborough, Capsize Point | collected 2003-05-01
AAATGGCGATAATAACAGTAAAAAAGACAAAACCGGATACTTAGCCGGTATTGTGGTTTGTATCTTATTGATATTGCCTATGACAGGATATATAGTATTTTCAAAGAAAAAATAACTGCACGATAAATAAATGAAGAAAGTTTGTATATTCGATATTGATAATACAATTACACATGGAGAAAATGCAACTTCAAAAACATGTTGTAATGTTGGAGATATGTGCATGCTAGACAAAGTACGTCCTGCTTGGCCTGATAAATCGGGTTCTACAACTTATATCAAAGAATCAGTTGACAATTGCGTTGCGAATGGGTATGAATTGGCGATTGCCACAGCAGAATCAGGACAAGAATCTGTAAATGTTACTCAGCAAACTTTTATAAACAGTATGTTTCCTAAAATCTACGGCTCAAAACTTTATCAAAATTCTTGTACAGCTCAAGGTTATAAAGGAAGCTGTAAAAATCCTAAATCTCATCCTTGTTGTACAACAGAATACAAAGATAAAACAAAAATGTATCTGAATATTGCAGATACATTAGGAAGCGCATTCGAATCAGTTAACGAAGGTAAATTTAAGTACAATCCAGACTCTGATGAAGTAAGAGACCTATTCGTAAAAATGTTTCCAGGAAAATCTGGATATGATGATTTAGATTCTAATATGTTTATTGATGATGAAAATAAAGAAGCTTGGGTACTAAATGTGGATGACACTCCAATATCACCTAAAGACAAAGCCAAATTTGTAGATGCTGTTATGAAACTTGGAAAGAAAAAGGGTTGGAAAATAAAACAATACGGTAATGATGCTATAGAAATTTACGAATCAGTTAATGAAGCTAGTGATCCATTAACATTACCTAACTCTAGCATAGTATCTATTAAAGGCAATGTTATTACAACCCAAGCAGGTAAAAAATATAAAATACTAACCACAAAGCCAAACTTAAAAAAGAAAGATTTATATGTTGATATGGACTTTATGAAAAGTTCTGGAGATCCAACTGATGGATATGTTGCGAAAATAGATCCAAATGATTCTTATGGAATGTCCACTGCCGGTCTAAAAAAAGTTGTATCAGTTAATGAAGCTTCAGATATACGCAAAGAATATGATTCTCTTAAAAAGGCCTCTGTAAGTTTTTTACGAAGTGAATGGAGTAGAAATCAAAAAGTTGGTAACCCAAAAGAGCTAGATAAAGCCGGACTAATTTCAGATTTACTTCGATGGAAATTTGGAAACAAAAAGGTGGCTGCTGAATTTGGATTAGATGAATCATGGATGTTACCTAGATTTGAAAATTTTGTTAACGAAAACGAAAATCGAGTTTATGGAATGTTTACTGATGATCAAGGAAAACCTGGAAAGTTAGATAAAGAATTACTTGATATTGCACTTAAAGGATTACCTGCTAAAATTACGAAGAATATAGATGCAGTAGAAGCTAATGGATATGGAGGAGAAAGTCACATTTCACCACCAACAGTTTCTAACAAAGGCCAATCAAGAGGTGAGATTGAATATAAAATGATTCACATCGGATTGCTTAAGCCTATGGGTAAAAATAAAATAATGGGTATTTCGTTAGGACTTAGAAAACGTACAAGCGGTCCTGGAACCGGATATTTATATATGAAAGTTGTACCGGATTGGAGACACACACTAGGTCCTGATGCTGAAGGTGCAATTGAATTTTGGGAGGATCCTGCTTCATTCTTGCAAAAATTGTATAACGAAAAATTCAAAAACTGGTTCTAATATGAAAGTAGTAAAAACATTTGATGAATTTGTAAATGAAGAATTCTTTTGGTCTAATCCAGTATCAACTAACGATACTAAAGACGAAACTTCATTAAAGCAAGCATATCCTGATGCAGAATCTGCAGATGATAACGATGCATGGAATCCCTCTATAATTAATAAGAATGCTGAAGAAGGACCCAACAAAGATGTTGCATTTATTTCACGTAAAGAAAAAACCAAAGGCAACTCTATAGATACCTTTAGTAATCGAACAAAAGAAGATAGGCCTGGTGGTGGATCTATATACGGACAAAGCGGCGTAGCAGAATCAACCGAGCTTGAGGTTGGTATTGAAGTTGAAATGGAACATACTGACAATCGAAAAGAAGCAGAGAAAATTGCAAAGGATCATATTTCCGAAGATCCTAAATATTATTCAAAACTATATAAAGCAGGTTTAATAGACGAACCAAAAGCTGAGAAACTAGCTAAAGAACTAGATGAAGGTGGTCTCGGTGATAATCAAGTTGCTGGACAGCGAGTTTATACACAAAATACTGACACATCAAAACAAGGATATCAAGATGCAATGTATTATGGAGATGACGAAATAGATGATCACGGTCCTGATTGCGATTGTGATATATGTATAGAAAAACAAGCTTGATGGTGATAGAGAACTTTTCTGACTTCATAAACGAGTCTTTAGATGATATTAAATATGGTAAAAAACGTGACCATAATCAAACCGAAATAGCCATAGATGAGCTTCCTTTGATTGATCCTCCTACTAATTCTTCTGATCAAACAAAAAGAGAAATTGAAGAAATAAAGGCAATGCCAAATGCCACTGAATTTGATATTTCTAACGACAAAAATTTCTCAGATACTTTTGCAAAATATCTTGTAGACAATAACGTTTCTATTACAGAAGATCAATTAAAACGTTATTCAAAAAGAATCAAAGATATTGTAGTTGCATTAAAGAATCATTATAATCGTCCTAGACCTGCACAAGTTGCAGCTCATCATGGAATAAACTTGAAGCCATATCCTTCAAAAAGTGCAAATACTGCAGCATATCCTTCTGGACATTCAGTACAACCATTCGCAATAGCAACCACGATTTCAAAAGAACATCCAGAATTAAAAGATGGTTTATTTGAATTAGCTGATCGTATAGCTAAAGGTCGAATGCGAATGAAAATTCATTATCGTTCTGATTATGAATATGGAAAACTTTTAGGCCAACAAATAGGAGATAGACTTTCTATTAACTGAAACTAAATTTCATATGATGCATATAACTATTAAAATACGCATTATATGAACAAACATTTAGAATTCGAAGATTTCGAACAAGCGTATATAGGAAATATCGTTTCAATAACCACCAAACCAGAATTTGAACTCAAATCAAGAATAGGTGATTGCTGGGAAAGAACAAGATACTCCTATGAAGTTTACAATATGAAATCTTATAAGTTTAGTACCGAAGATCTTGGTAAGCTAGACTACAATTACATTGAGACATTTTACGATTGGGTTGTATCAGGTTCTACTGATGCAGAAGAAGCATTCAAAGAATATCCTAATGTTGCTAAATTCTTAGCAAAACCAGAAAACACAGAATTACCAAAAAACTTTAATACATTCTATGGTCCTAGAATTGTTGCTCAAAGACCTGCAATTATTAGAGAACTTACCAACAATCCTAATTCAAGAAGAGCAGTCATATCTATATTAAAAGATAGTGACTTAGACCTTTTAGGTACCGATGAAAAACTAGAATTTCCATGTACAGACAGTGCTACATTTTCTATTCGAGAAGGTAAACTAAACTGTCATGTGCATATGAGATCTCAAAACATGGTTACCGTCGTTAAACTCGATATGTATCTATGGGCTAGATTTACATGTGAAATGGCAAAAGACTTAGGTGTAGAAACAGGAACATTCTCTTCATCTATTGTATCGGCTCATGTATTTGAACGAGATCAAGAATATTTACAATCAATAAACATAATCGACTAATGAAAAAAACAAAAATCTTTTACGCAGTTCAAGTATCTAATTTCACTCAAACGGACATTGGTCCTAAATGGTTATTAAGAAACGATGCTTGTACTAACATTGCAGTAGGAATAATTTCTACTTTACTTGATCAAAACGATCATTATCAATTTCTAATCAAACTTCCTAGAGAAGAGGATTGTTTAGATTGCAATAACTTATTTGAATTATTCAAACCACAGTATCATACTCGTATTTCTTTTTACCGAGAACATATTCCTATCAGCCCAATAACTAGTCGATATACATTTGACTTTAATATGTTGTTCTCTAATAAGCAATGGTTTAAGGATATAGATGTTATGATTAACGATGAAAATACATTGACTAAAAATTGGAATGTATTCTTCAAAACAATCGGAATGAATGTTCCTATTATGTCAACTAACTATTTCTTAGATTCACCTCTTGCAAATAAGGTTGATACAAAAATCAGATATTATGAAAGACAAATGGAGTCATTTATTAATTCTGATATTGCAGTCTTTCAATGTGAAGCTGGTAAAAACGAAGCTATGGAAGCTTATGATATGTTATTCAAATCACGAGAACATATTGCAAAAACATCAGTATGGGGTGTTGGTTGCCATGCTCAAGAAATAATAGATTATCACACAGATGAAGAATTTCCTACACCAACTATTTATTTCGGTAATAGAATATCTGATACCGCAAATCGATATACAAACTATGATTCTTTTGCAGAAGCAATCGGTAAGCTTAGTAAAATCACGAAGCGTAAATTTAATGCAGTCATGCTCAATCCGACTAGAAAGGTTACGGAATCGCAACTAAACGAAATCAATGAATTATCAAATGGCTGTGTAAGAGTTATGGATAACGACAAACCATTTACGAGACAAGACTATCTAGAATTTATTAACAAAGCACATATATCAGTTAATCTATTTGTAACTGAAGTACATGGTGGTGTTACTCATTGTGAAGCTATGCTTGCAAAAAATGTTTTAGTATTACCTAACGTAAATAACTACAAAACAAAATTCGAAAAGCTTTCATATGATTATCCATTCTTAGTAGATACTGATAAGGAACAAACACACAAACCCGATACAGATCAAATTGCTAAATCTTTAAGTGATGCACTCGATATGTACTATACAGACAAAAAAATGTTTGAACAACTAGGTAATAATTGTTACGATCTTGGTTACAAATACGAATCTTACGAAAGTGCATGTGGTAGAATATCAAATGATATAGAATCTTTAATAAAGCTGAAACCAACACTTGAGCCAGTCATATAATAAATATGGCAAAATTAATTATACTTGAAGGTCTTTCAAGAACAGGCAAAACGACTATAGCTAACAATCTTCGTGATCATAGCTATGGTCGTATTGTTTCGTTAAAAGAAAAAATGCCAGAATGTAAAGATATGACTTCTTTTTACAAAGGTTGTTTTTATTCTTATGATGCATTCTTTGAAGCATTTCCTGACGAAACATTTATATTAGATCGTTCATTTTTAAGCGAAATGGTTTATCCAGATTTCTTTAACAGACCAACATCAATCGATGCAAACTACATATTTGACTTCGTTCATAATCATGAAATTCATTTATTCTTATTGACTAATAAACATTCTGATTATATTGATCGTGGTCCTAAAGATCGATACAAATATACCAAAGACGATTACACGATCCTTTATCATATGTTTGATCAAAATCTAGCTAAAGTCGAACGATATATAAATTCAAGTACAATTAACACATCAGAAAATAGTATTATAGAAACAATTACATTAATTAAAAACAACTTATGGAAGCAGACAAAAACTATCCAATAGCAATTGTAACAGGATCCGGTGGTCTTATCGGTTCTCAAGCAGTTAAATTCTTACATGACAAAGGATTTCAAGTTATCGGTATTGATAACGATATGAGATCTTATTTCTTTGGTGCTGATGCATCAACAAAACCTAACAACGAAGCATTATCAAAAGATTATCCAAGATATGAATCACATAATCTAGATATTCGAGATTTCGAAGAAATGAATGCCTTGTTTAAGCATTATAATGATAAAATCGAAATCATCGTTCATACAGCTGCACAACCATCACATGATTGGGCTGCAAACGAACCATTAACAGACTTTAGTATAAATGCAACAGGTACAATTAATTTACTAGAATCAACGAGATTAAATTGCCCTAAAGCTACATTCATATTTACATCAACAAATAAGGTCTATGGTGATACACCAAACTTTTTAACCTTAGCAGAAACAGATACTAGATACGAATATTTAGATGGTGGTTTTAATCCAGGAAGTATTGATGAATCAATGTCAATTGATCAATGTAAACATTCGGTATTCGGTGCATCTAAAGTTGCAGCAGATATTATGTGTCAAGAATATGCGAGATATTGGGATATGAATATCGGAATCTTTCGTGGTGGTTGCTTAACTGGTCCTGATCATGCTGGTGCTGAACTACACGGTTTCTTATCTTACTTAATTAAGTGCATGGTTACCGGAAAAGATTATACTATATTCGGTTACAAAGGTAAACAAGTTCGAGACAACATTCATTCATGGGATCTTGTTAATATGTTCTGGCACTATCATCAAAATCCTAAACCAGGTGAAGTATACAATGCTGGTGGTGGTAGAAATAATTCAACATCAATACTCGAAGCAATCGATTATGTAAATGAATTACGAACTAAAGATAAACTTCAACCATGGACTAACTATACAGTATCAGATCAAGCAAGAAGCGGTGATCATCAATGGTATATAAGCGACTTAAGTAAATTCAAAAATCACTATCCAGAATGGGATATCACAATCTCATTAGAAGAAACAATACAACAAATTTACAATGCAGAAAGAGAAAAGGTATACAATAGGAGTAATACTGTACTCGAGTCCAGGAACTAAAACTTCGATTCTTTTATCAGAATTCTTATTCTTCAATAAGCTTGCGGAAATCAATCCGCAAGTGAAGTTCGTTTTTATTCCAGTAACAAAGATGATTGAAGGCAGGACTCTTAAAGCTACAAGCTTATTAGAAGATCATGTTGATTGGGAGATCCTAAGAATAGACCATCCAACTAGATTTCATAAATTAGATAATGGACAGTTTTCCGGATTCTTTACTTATATGCTTAGAAATAATTTCTTTGGTGGTGCAATAGATCCACGTTGTAGAACATCTTATTGTATATCTAGTTATGTTACAAACGAATTAGATTTGCCTTTGTTTATTAGAACTCCTGATTCAGAATATCTTTATCAAGATTATCGACAAATGATTAAAGATCGTTTGGATAGCAAAACTTCAGGTATTAAATTCAAAGAAGTTAATCGAGACTTATATCCTATGATTATGTCATGGGGTCGAATTAAGTATGATAATGTATATTGGATTGCAAACGGAAGTGATAAAATATATGATTGGGCACCTGATGTTTTGTATAACGAAGTTGGTGATACATTAAAGGCTGATGATATTAAAGAAAGCTTAGATCGAGTATTATATGTATCAGATGATATTCTATTTGGATATCACGAATACAAAGACAAATATGATTATGAAGTTAATCAAAATCATGGAAATAAAATTTGCTTTGCAGGTTTCTTAAAAGGAAGTGTTGCAGAGAAAAGACCAAAGATATTAAAAGAAATCTTTGGTAAGAATAAAACAAAAATGCCAGTTCGAATATTCGGACCTGGTTCAAAAGATATAAAAGCGTTAGATCATTCAAATATCGAATGCATAGAAGATTCATTTCAAGGTAAAGAATATTTAGACTTTCTAAATTCTCAACTTGCTATGATACATTTCGGAAAAGGTAAAGATAATTATTCTTACATTGCAAAGTCTATATATGATTGTGCAATAGCAAATGTACCTAGTCTGATATACCTTCCATGCGATCAGAATAAAATAATCTTTGGAGATCATCGGTTTTACTTTTCAAATGAAGAGGAATTATTCTCTTTATACAATCAATTACAAGATCTAGATGTACGTGAGAGTTTTATACGTGATCAGAGAGAATGGATTGAAAACACAATAAGTAATAAAATGTATCCAAATTTCACTTTTGCAGACTACTGTGAAGAAGGGATATATAATACAACAAAACTATTCTAATATGGCTTCAGGCGTTTATAAAGTCACCGAGGAATTCGAAGAAAGAATTTGCGAATATACCGGTGCACCATACTGTGTAACAGTAGACAATCAATCAAATGGACTTTTCCTTGCATTAATGTACGAAAAAGTTTGTGGACAGGAAATAACTATTCCTGCCAGAACATACCCTTCAGTACCTTGTGAAATTATTCATGCTGGTGCAAAGGTTAATTTCGAACCAGTTAAAGGAAAATATCTTAACGGTGCATATCAATTAAAACCTACAAATGTTTGGGATAGTGCATTATTATTTACTGCTGATATGTATAAGCCTGGTACTCACATGTGTGTATCATTTACAGGACCTTATAAAACTTTCAAATTAAGTAAAGGTGGTTGTATTCTAACTGATGATTATGATGCGTATCTTTGGTTCAAACGAGCTAGATATTCTGGACGTAGAGCAGTATCATATCACGAAGATCATTTTGATATGATTGGTTGGAATTTCTATATGATGCCTGAATTAGCAGCAAGAGGTCTTTTATTAATAGATCAATTCTGGAAACCTGATGGAACTAAAATCAAGAACAAACCTCAACGTTTGCCTTATCCTGACTTAAGTAAATTTGAAGTATACACAAAGGCAAATCGAGGAGATGAAAAGGAATAAGCTATTAATCTTTGGTGCTGACGGTTTAACTAAACAATGTTTACCATTTATTAGACGTAGATCGAATCAACGAGATATTTATTTCTTCGATGATTACAACGAAAATCCCAATGACTTTGGTGAAAGGCTAATTACATCGTGGGATGATATAGATGAATCCTTCGAAAATCAAAGGTTTGTTATTTGCTTAGGAAATCCTGTACATAGAAAGGCGATAACCACAAGACTTTCTAAATTAGGTATGGTACCTCAATCTATACAATCAGAAAATGCTTATATTTATAGCATAGATATTGATGGTGGATGTATTATATTAGATGCGGTCTTAGTAGAACATAGCACTAAGATTGGTTTTGGTGTTCTTCTAAATCATGGTGCAAAAGTATTTCATGATGTGACAATCGGTGATTATTCAGAAATCATGCCTGGTGCTACTATTCTTGGTGGTGCACAAATCGGACCTATGTGTAGAATAGGTTCTAATGCAACCGTCCTTCCTAAAGTTAAAATAGGCAAAGGTGCAGTTGTTGGTGCTGGTGCAGTTGTGACAAAGGATGTTGCAGCCGGTAGCACTGTGGTTGGCATTCCGGCTCGTGATATATAACTAAAATACTATTTAGACATGTTCAAAAAGTTTAACGATTTCTTAGGTGAAACTTTCACTTACACTCAAATTCCATTTGATGTTATTAATGAAGCCTTAACCGATGATTGTAGTAAAGATCACAAATTCGGTATTTGTATGACTACATATAAAATTGGTGGTGACGATGGTGGTGTTCAAGGAAGAGCCGGAAAGATGACAACTGAAGGAGTTCTTAAAGATTCTCTAAAATCTATCAAAGATCAATCATACGATAATTACAAAGTGTATCTTATGGGAGATGGTTATCCTGAAGATGAATGGCCAGAAATCGAAAAACTTGCTAAGTCTATTATTCCTAGTAACAAACTACATTGTGAAAATCGTAAAGAACCAGGTGAACGTGGTAAATATGAAGGTCAAATAGTGCATTTGACTGGTGGTAATACTGTTGCAAATGAATCTATCAAACAAATGAAAAAAGATGGAATTAAAATGTTTGCAAGATTAGATCATGACGATGCTTGGAATAAAGATCATCTTAAAACACATGCACAAGTTTATACTCAATATCCTGAAACGGCTTTAGCACTTACACGAGCTAGAAAGAAACGTGTCAAAGGAGATACAGGAAGTTATATGTACTTTCCAGAATCAGATAACAATGATGTTGAATATAATAATTACTCATTAGGTCTCGGTGGTCAATGCCATAGCGGAATGACTTGGGATATGAGTAAAGTTGGTTACATGAAATATCGAACATGGGATCAACAAAAATCTACTAAGCCTAGACGAAGTGAATGCTTTCCTGGCGATTGGGATAATACCGAACGTATTAAAAGAATCGTTGAAGATGAAGGAAACAAACATAAAATGGTCTATGCTCCTAAATTGACGGTTAAATACCGTAATTCTAATGGGAAGTTCTAAATACCCAAAAAGTCACCACCAGAAATGATGGTTCTTTGATGGATTGACAGACCACCAATATAAATACTCCTATCAAAAATGCTAATTTTGTTGTTAATAAGTTAACAATGGGATGTTAATAACTTTTTGAAAAATAAGTGTCCAAAAATTTTTTTATTCCAATTATTTGTTTTATATTTATACTATAACAAATTAAATAATACAAATGCGAAAAAAACGAAGCGACCGGAACCACATCATTTACAAACTCACTAACACGGTTACTAACGAAACCTACATCGGAGTTACAGTGGTAACTGGAAGAGCATACTTAAAATCTCTTCGTTCAAGATGGATACGCCACATTTACAAAGCTAAAATCGGAATGGCGGAATATCCAATATCTATTTCAATCCGAACTCATGGTGAAGAATCCTTTACTCGAGAAATCATAACTTTAGTAAGAGGTAAGAAAAACGCATTTCAAACAGAAGCTCAACTTATAAACGAAATCAAACCTACACTTAACACACGAATGCAACACTAATTTGTTAACATAAAGTTAATACACGAAATTTTTTATTTCCACAAAAAAGTATTATATTTATACTATAACTAATTAATTAAAACACAACATATGCCAATCACAGACGCAGAAAAACAAACAATTCTAACTTCAATTCATTACTACAACGAACTTCTTAAAAAGGCTGATAAAGACGCTTTCTATTCTTATGAAAAAAACAAAATTCAACTAATTGATTTACAACCAAGTCGCGGTTTTGGAGAAGACAAAATTAAACTAGATTTCGAACAATCAACAATATACCGAGTCGGTACAAGCGATGATTATGGGCGATTGGAAGATACACTCACTTTTGTTAGAGCACATTCAAGAACTCATGCATCCATCAAAGGCGCTCTAAAATTAAATAATCCTGCAATTGCATGCTCTGGTTATTACACTGTTTCTAAAACAGATCAAAACGAAATAGATCAAATCAGAAAAGGTGCAGAATACATTTTACAACAAACAGAAAATATCAAATAATTACTAACCAATAAAAACAATAACTATGCCTTGCTCAGATTCACAAGCCTTAAATTACCTAGAAGATCACAGAACTCAAAGATTAATGAGTGAACAAAACGATCTTGAAAAACACGTAAAACAACTTCAAAAAGAATTAGCTAAAAGTAAAAGCGAGCAAGTAAGAGAAGCTCAAATTCAAAACGAAATATTAGATCAACAAAATAGACACTTCGCAGAAAAACTTAATATTACTACAGAGCTATTATGCAACGCAACATTCTTAATGTTTGAAAATAACGAATTGCATAACCATCCACACCTTCAAACTTGGTTTAATAATCATACCGAAGAAGATGCAACTAGAATGAAAACCGATTTAGATAAAATTCTAAAGCGCAAAAACGGTACATTACAAAGCATTATCAAATGGTATTCTACTCTCGATGCTAAAGAGCAATGGGTATTTGCAACACATAAATTCTTCAAAGGAATCAAACTCAACTAATCGAAACATTTACTCGATTTAATCATATAAATATTATATGAGAAATTTACCTACATACAAAAATTTCGTAAACGAGCAAAGGTTGTTCGAATCGAAATACGATAAAATTAACATCTTTGATGTTGATGATACTTTGGTGGTAACCGACTCAAAGATTAAAGTTACAGATAATAAGACCGGAAAGGTTTATGAACTAACACCAAAGGAATTTAACGAATACGAATCTAAGAAACATCATGAATTAGACTTCAGCGATTTTTCAAATCTAGATATTCTAAAAGCTGGAAAAATAATTGATTGGGTATTTGATATACTTAAAGCAACTATGAAGAAAGGAAAACGAGTTGGAATCATCACTGCAAGAGGCGATGCTCAACTTATTTATGATTTCCTTATACATCACGGTGTAGATGTTAACCCTAAATACATATTTGCGATCAACGATCCTATTCAAAAATTCAAAGCAAAAAATATTGCAACTCGTAAACAAGAAGCATTTCAACGACTTATTGATATGGGCTTTAATGATTTCACATTCTTTGATGATGATCAAGAGAATATTAAGCTAGCACAGGAACTAGATAAAACGAATCCTGAAATCAAAATGAAAACTCGCTTAATCAAACAAAAATGGATTCCAAGAAAATGAAAACTGTCCGTAGACTAGATAAGAAAATTCAAGTTTATTCGGACATCGTAAATTCAATCTCCGAATTATCAGCTGCTTCAACTAAAAAAGTTGGATGTATGGCTATTAAAAAAGACTTTAGTAAAATGGCATCCTATGGATATAATGGATCTTATCCAGGTGCTGATGTTTACGAAGAGACTGGTACTATCGAGGAATCTTTAGAACCTGGACAAAGCGGTCTTATACATGCAGAAATTAATATGATTGCAAAGTTTCAGGAACCTGATCCACAAAACTATATTGTTATACTTACATTAAGTCCTTGCAAAAATTGTACTAAAGTTTTATGTACTGCAGGATTCAAACATGTTTATTGGTTAGAAGATTATAGATGTCAAGATCACTTAGAAATATTTGACAAATGCGGTGTTACTTATGGTAACATGGATGCGCTTTCTATACACTATCACGAAATTATCTAAACTACATTCTAAGGTTGATATATAATAAAAACATCCTTAGATTAGATGGCAACATTGCAAGATTACGATGGATTGCTTTTAGCGTTCAATAATAAGTTTTTAACGAACCTTATTGGAGAAAAATATAAGCTTTCCAAAATACGTTTTAAGTTCATATCTATTAATAGAAATCCTATGTATAGGACTTTTGCGACGTATCAAGATTTTTACAATTATTTCGTTTCAATATTGGCAAGCGGTGAACGTTCTTGCTTAAGTGGTCGATTTGCTGTGTTAGAAAGTATTGAATTAGAAAACGAAAAACTAAACTTTCCCAATTCATATTATGTTAGAACAATTACTTCTAAAGTTCAAGTTCAAAAGAATTTTAAGTATGATTCATATAGAAGTAAGTTCAATGATTCTCAGGTTGAGCTATATCAAAAATATTTGAATAGACGTTTTAACAATTACGTTAAAGACATATCAACATTAACAACTTTCAGAAAACAACAATATATAGAATCATGCTGGATTGATCCGGATTATTTTAAGGGTGATCTAATTCAGTTGTTAACTGTATAGGATATATAAGAATATAGAAAAATACATGTACTTAAATGGCCAATTTTAACAATAAACAAAAGTATCGTTTAGATCTTAGTCGTCCTTTAACATGGCAAGAAGGAGATGAAAACGAAAGATTTCCAACTCAATGGGAACAGACTCGAGAATATAAACAAGGACAAGTTGTATTATATGATGATCGATATACAGCTGGTTCTACTGCTTATGGTAATTTATCTTACTTTCAAGCAATCGTAGATGTGCCAATCGGAGCTTCAACTCCAGGATTACCTACAGGATCTACTGCTGCAATACAACCAAACAATCCATATTGGGAAAGAATCGGACAACTTGATGAAGTAACTGGTATTGGACCTGCTGGTCCAATCGGTGCACAAGGAGATCAAGGACTTACTGGAGCTCAAGGTGCTACTGGTCAAACTGGTGAAACTGGAGCTCAAGGTGCTACTGGTCAAACTGGTGCTGATTCGATAGTTGCCGGACCTCAAGGAGATCAAGGACTTCAAGGTCCACAAGGACCTGCTGGGCCTGGTGGAACTGCTCCTGGTCCTCAAGGAGATCAAGGACCTATCGGACCTCAAGGAAATCAAGGAAATATTGGACCTATCGGACCGCAAGGCCCTGGAGGAACTGGTGGAGTTATTAATAGAACATTAGGTTCAGTAAAATTAAACATAAATCAAGATGTTCTTCAAGGAAATACAGTTGGTAATACTGGATATTTCCCTTTTGGTGTTGATGAAATCAATCCAGGATATTTTGAATATGATGAATTAGAAAGTGCAAGTGTTTATCTTTCTGCACCAGAAGAAATAACTTCAATATATGGTACGGTTCAAGGTATAACGTGGCAAGGAGGTTATCAATCTGTATTTAGAATTTATGAATTTTTAGGAACCGGAGGTGGTACTGCAACTTTAATTAATCAATGGACTGTAAATCCTACTACGGATATTGGTCCTGGAAAAGCTTTCGCATTAACCGGTAATGTTACTTTACAATCGAATCATCGATACGCAATCGAAGTTGTATCTGCAGGATTTACAAACTCCTCATACAATCCTTCAATACAATTTACTGGTCAAGCGGCGGTAATGGGTATTGCTGGACCTCAAGGAGGAATTGGACCACTAGGACCAACCGGTGCACAAGGTGAAGTTGGTTTAGCTGGATCTGCAGGAGCTCAAGGAAATGTAGGACCTACTGGTCCACCTGCTTCGTATGGAGCTGCAGCAAACTTAATGTCAGTGTGGACTGCTAACTCAGGCGTAAATCAAAATATTGTTTCAGGTACTGATACGGAAGTAGGATTTGATACTCAAATATATGGAATTGATGCTACTGGTATAATTGATGGAGCAACTGCGTTAGAACCTATTGGTGTAGTTTATAATGAATGGGCTTTAGTCGGAGGTACAGGATCTGACTATTATGTAGAATATTCTTTAGGATTACAAGAAGTTGATGCTGATACAACATTTTATTCTCAACTAGAATATCAAATAGGTCAAACTGGGCCTTGGGTTTCATTACCAGGATCTAGAATCGATTGGACAAACGGAATAGGAGTTGTAGGTATTGATACAATATCCCAAGCAGTAATATATTCAGTAACTGGTACAACTGCAGATAATATTAAGGTACATTTATATAATACAGGCGGAGGTGATATAAGACTTAGACCTAATAGTACATCAATAAATATATTTAGATTACAAGGACTTAAAGGAGCTACTGGTGCTCAAGGAACTCAAGGTACTCAAGGTGTACCAGGTGCACAAGGTACTCCAGGAGTTACCGGCGCTGGAGGAACAGGATCACAACAAAATTTAATATTATCTGAGACTGTCTATGCTGAATGGTCTAATGCTGTTGGTGCTGATAAAATGTACTTCCCACTTTATGGTGATGGAGATGGAATGTTTACACCATCATTTAATAACTCTGAAAATCATTTACAATTTTTTCCAAGTAATGCAGTTTTTGAACAAATGCATTGGAATTTATTATACGCACAAACTATCCCTAGTTTTGTAGGTACTACAGACTTTGATCTCGAACTAATAAGATATAATGGTTTAACTGGTGGTACTGCAATCGTTGATCAAACATTTAGTTTTACTAACATAACTGCAGATCCAGGAGATTCTATACCATTTACTAATGGGTTAGGTGTTGGACCAACAATGTCATTAAACGGAGGTAATCGTTATTGTTGGGCATACGCAAATCATAACGGTCCTGGTCCTGGTGATGGATGGGGCTTTAGTATAACTGCATTATCTGCAGGCTTTGCTGGAGCGGCTGGACCTCAAGGACCTATTGGACCTCAAGGTGAAGCAGGACCTAGTTCAACGGTACCAGGACCTCAAGGACCTGCTGGACCTGCTGGTGGACCTGTTGGACCTCAAGGTGCTAGTGGTATCGACGGTAGCGATGGTGCAAATAGCGGAAGATGGAAATTTGATTCAACTTCAACTGCACCAAGTGCACCTGGAATTCAAGATTTCAATACTAATAATACAGATACTTCGTTAATAACTGAGCTTGCAATAAATAAACAATCAGCGTATGGAGCAACATATGATTATGGACTTTGGTTGGTTGCAATTAAAAACTCTTTGAGTGCTCAAAGGCAAGTGATACTACAAATACACGAATTAGATAGTTCGGATATTATGGGAATTTATGAAGTTACTGGAGCTACAAACAATGCATTTTATTTAACATGTAGTGTATCTACGATTGTAAGTAACGGAACTCTTAATAACAATAAAGATTATTCAATATCATGGGTTGCATTTGGTGCAGAAGGTCCGACTGGAGCTCAAGGTGCTACTGGAGTTACTGGAGTTACTGGACAAACTGGAGCTACTGGTGGAGGAATCGGTGGTTCTGGAGCGGTTCCAAATATAACTATATGGGGTGGACCTAGTACAATAACAGACGATGATGATTTCACATGGAACGATCAAACCGGAGGTGTTACATTCCCAAGAACAATGAGAATTACTGGTACCGGAGGTGAAGGCGAAACAGTCGGAGGTATTATAGTTGATATTTCAGGAGATCCAACTCCACTTAATCTTGTACAATATATGGCACAACGATTAATAGTTGAAGCACCAGGCAGTACACATAATCCTCTTAAAATGCAAGATACGGTTGGTACCTTAGATTTAAGATATTCAGGTACTGGATCTCAAACATCAGGAAATGTTGGTCCTGCTCTTGTGTTTAATTATCAAGATGATGCTGCAACAGGAGGACAACAATCAATGATACGAATTGTTAAGTCCTTCTCTAACGAAGAAATTAAAGATGGATCATTATTGATTCTAGGTACTCGTGAATCTGATGGTGGTGGTGGTGCTGCAAACGTTATAGAATCTATTAGAATAGGAGACAATCAATATGTTGGAATTGACTTTATTAAGAGTAATAATTTAAGTCCATTTCGAATGTTAACGTTAGGCCATGACGATGTAAATGAAAACGTTTTGGCAATCCACGAAGGAATATCACCAGCGACACTTACTAGTTATGGTCAATTTTATGTAAAAGCTTCAGATGGCCATCCATGGTACATAACTCCTGGAGGAACTGCATATGACTTAACTGACACCGGTGGTGGTGGAGGTGGCGGTGGCCTTGTTTCAACATTCAAAAATGCAAACTATACTGCAGTGAGTGGAGATTTAGTTGTTGCCGGTGCTTCTACAATGGCTATCACTTTACCGACTGCTGCTGAAAACCTTATTGTTGGAGTTAAAACCGTTATTGCACCAGTTGATATAGAAGTTCTTTCGGCTGCAGCTGCTGAAACAATTGATGGTAATGATCGTAGTGTTACTGGTGAACCTATGAGAAACTTATTTGACTATACAGAATTTCAAACATATAGTGATGATGGCGGCACTACGTGGAAATGGATAATAAAATAAATTTAGACAATGTATCGAAGTTTAGGACAACATTATACATACGGCGTTATGGAATACGATGATATACTCGGTATACCAAAATCTGATATTCCAGATTCAGCGACGGTATGGTGTGAAGATAATCACAGAGTTTGGTGGTATGCATCAAAACATGGTATTTGGACTAATAACGACTGTGTTATGTTACAGAATAGAGAAGCTTCGGCTGCAAAAGGTGATATAGTTAGACAAGATACTGCTGATCTTGTTGTTGAAAAAGAAACACAATCTGGCAATAGTGCTAAACCGCTTGGTATTATATTAGATGTTAATACAGAAACTAATATGTGCTCAGTTGCATTTACTGGATATTACAAAGCAAAATCTGGTAATACTATTATAGCAGGAAGAGGTGCAAATGTAGATGCTACTCCAGATGGAACTTTGAATGGTGGAATATCATCAGATGGATCTACTACTAAAGGAAATATAGGTGTTTGTGCAGAAGACGGAGTTAGTGGAGATAGGTTATGGGTCCACATTTGTGTAAAAAGAGAATATTTTTAATGTATAGAAAACCGACATACGTATGGGGCGAAAGAACAAACGCCGAAATTGAAGCACTAGATATTAACTTATTAAATACTGGAGATAGTGTCTTTAATACAGATTGGCAACTTGTTGAATTTTGGGCAGGTAGATGCTGGACAAATGAACATTCCGCAATTGGTAAAGCGATTAAACCTATTGTTAAAGGCCAACCGGTTGCTTGGTATGCAGATGGAACCGGAGGAGTTTCGTTAAATAGTGCTACAACAAGTAATTATTATCAATTTGCAGGTATTGCTTGTAGAGATATTAATGAAGGTGATTTTGGTGCTGTTGGAATTAAAGGTCGATGGCAAGTTAGATTTACATCGTCGGTAACTCGTGGGGATCTTTATGTTATGGGTGGAACTGGTACAGTAGCAGTTGGTACTGCATCTCAAGGATGTATTGGATTAGCGTTAGAATCTGTTACCATACTTGGTAAATTTGATTATGTTTGGTGTACTGTAGATACTGTTGAAAAATATTAATATTATGGCTAAAAGAGAATTTTTTACGTTCGGAACTTTATCAAGATTTGATACAAGATATAACTTACCTGGTGGTACACCAAGTCAATTGGATACCGTTGCGATAGAAGAAATATCAGGAGACGAAACACCATTCGAACAGGCTTTACATTTTGTAGATGGTCCTACTGCAGGAAATCGAGGAGAATGGTTATGTGGCCATCAAATGGTTATGTACGAAGGTGATACATCATCCGGTACAGTAACATCTTCGTTTTTAACGGTTAGATCAAATAAAGATCTTGGTGTAGAAGAATGTCCAGCTGCATCAGGTGAAAAGGGAATTGGTCTTATGTCTAATTTATGGGGCAGTGGTGTACCAGATGAAGATGATATTATTGCATGCTGTGTGAGCGGTACTTGGAAAGCTATTACAGATAATACAACATCAACAACGGTAAACGAAGAAGTTGTGGTAGGTTCTGACGCTGGTCAATTAGAAGATGGAAGCCCTACAATAGGTACAGTTGGGCAATGGGCAGAATCAGAAACAGTTTATGCATATGTGCATGTAAATGGATTTGAAAAAAATTAATAACAAATGATTGCTATTACACATTGGGATATACATGCTAAAAAAGAAAATGACATTGATTCATTCGATTATATTCATATGAGATGGATGGAAACTCAAAATGGCTTAATATATCCTGAAACTTGGGTTGTTGGTGAACAAACAGTAGAACAACAAGCCTTTATAGACATATATGAAGCTGAAGGAATTTTACCTAATTGGGAGCAATATCTTCCACCAAATCCTCAAATTCCAGCAGGTCCTACATTCCAAAGACTCGATTAATTGAAACAAGTTACTAATTCAAGCATATAATTACTAAAAACATAAATATGCCAAGTGAAAATACAACTAAAGAAGTAGTCCAATATCAATGGATAAAAGGAGATGATCAAGGAACGATTGAAACCTATGTAGATACCGATGGTAAATTCTTAGTTTTTGAAAGCGGTAGAAAATGTAATAAACAATTAATAGGAGAATTTGTACAAAAAATTGATATGTTCAATCCTGCTCTTGAATTTGATGATCCGTTAACAAAACCTAAACCCGGTGAAGTTGCTGCAAAAGCGGTAGAAGTTTCAAAGAATATGGAATCTTTACGTCTTATCGGACATAATCAATCTAGACAACCATTACCAGAATCTCCTACAATTGCTATTATAGAAAAAGCTAAAACTCGCAAAACGAAATTAAATGTTCGTATGAATTGTGATTTACCAAATAAAGCTTTTATCAAAGTCTTAGAAGAAAGTTTTAACGAAGATGTTATTGAAATGTTAGCAATACATCTCGTTTCTAAAATCGAAGATCCTGAACAATTCCTAATTGACAATCTAAAAGGGTCAATTTCGGAGTGGTATAAATATAATAACAAAACTACAAAAGGTGAAAGCAAATAACGATAATACAATTGTATTTGAATCTTTAGAAGAGGTATCTACACTAAAGAATTATTTGATAAGTTATATAAAGAAGAACAAAAGACTTATTAAAGATCGTGGTGAAGAACCTATATTAATAATCAACTTAAACAATATAGAAAATGGCAAAAGCAATGAGCGAAAGACGTAGACAAAGACGTCACTATCTTAAAATGATGAAGAAGGCTATCGGTAAAGAAATTAATGGAGAAATATTTACCTCAGCTGATTACGAGAATATGCGTAAAGGATTCAGAGAAGAAGGAAAGAGATTGAGAATCGAATCATTGAGAGAAATACTTGAGGGTGAGAAAGAATCATTAGCTCACCAAGAAGGTGAACTTAGAGCTAAATATAAAGAAGATGGTTTGAAACCTAAAGCCATTGATAAACTTATTGAAGCTTGGTACGATAAACAAAAAATATGGGCATTACATAATGATGTCTATAATGAATTAACTTAGTTATGACAAACGCAAACGGATACAAATTAGAATATCGCGAAGGTACTAAATGGAATGAAAAAAGTAAAGCTTGGTATCTTGAATGTAGAGGTTGCGGTGAAATGACTCGAGTTGGAGGTAAGGAAGTTGAATCTGTTCTTTGTCACAAATGTGTAGCAAAGAGCCTAAATGAATTTGAAGATGATAACAATCAAACTGGAGATAGCGAGTAACGGTGTAATAAAAACGGTTGCTGATAATAATTACAATGGTGCTGGATCTAAACACGAATCAAAGACTGTATATAGCACAGATGTTGATCCTGGTTTTGAACAAAGAATTAAATTTATTTATGAAATCTGTGATGATCTCGGTATTAACTTAGGTAATAAATACGACGAAGAAACGCTTGATTTTGAGATTAATTGGGGTAGAAAATATGAACCTTCGTTAGATCAAGTAAAAAAGCTCGTTAAAGAAACCACATACGAATTAAAAGAATTGAAAAGGTGGAAGAACGAACTAGAACAACAAATAAAGGCTCATGAATTAATTGAAGAACTTTCTGAAGTTAATGACACTGATAAAGACTTGCCTTTCTAATAATAAAATATGACAACAGATATAATGACACAAGAATTTGTGATAGTACATTGTTCATTAAAGGAATTTAATGACAATTTCAAAAAACGAAAAGATGCAGAAATAATTAACTACCATGATATCATGGCTAAGTTAGAAAATAATGACATTTACAAGAATGTACCTGATCGATCTGTTATTGAGTATTATATTGTTAAGCGTATCAACCATGTTTTATCGAATTCAAAAATTAATAAAGTCTATTATTTCTTAGAAAACCTAGAATTAGAAATTATACAATCAGTTAAACGTATTGTAGGTTATAAAGAAGGCCTTGAATATACATTGATGTTAATTGAAGATGACGATATTGATGATATTAAAAGTGAATTTGATACAATTCAAATTCTGAAAAATGATAAAGCATAAATTAATCGACAAAGGTTCAATTGCACATGCTCTTATTTCTCCTATAAACGAACCTAATAAATTCATTCCAGTAAAGGTTGTTATTAAAGACGTAAAATTCGATGAATACAATCCTCTTTATTTAGTCAAAATAATTAAGTTCTACGACAGTATTTACTTTTTGAAGAGGTACTTTATGAACAACAAATATCCAAATAATTTCAATAAAAAGCCTCGGACTTTCTGGATAAAGGATGATATTAAAACAACCGAGCAATTACAAAACTATTTAGAAAAAGAAGATTCTAGATTCTATGTTGTTGTAGATTCTATACACACAACAAGATACAAAAATGATTTGAACGATATGTTCAATAAAATACAAGACTTCTTAATATATCGAAACATTTCTGAATTATCTGAGCTAACTACAAGGAATGCTTATTCAGGAAGTTTGAAATTCACATCAAAGGCTGAGTTTTTTATTCGCCTTAAACGTATGCTATCTGATAAAGTAGATGATCTTAAGATGGCGTGGGATGAATTCAAAAAATTGTTTTGATATATACTATATTAAAATAATCTTATTTTAGCATGGCAGGTACACCAATTAAAGGACGAGACTCGAGATCTTACGAAATAATATCAAACACGACAAAGTCGTCTCCGTTGACAACGCCGTATAAAAGACAGCAAGAAGTTCCACAAAACGAAGAGTCTACTGATAAATATCTTGGTTCACAAGCCTTATTTAACAGATATAATACATTCTTCTACGCTGGACAATTCGGTGCTGCTGGTACACAAAATGCAAATCTTTTTGAAGATGATACAACTTGGAAATATGAAGATGTTCGTAGAAATCCAACCGCTGCTAGATTAATACAATGGTCTAGACAAGGTAGTACAAACTCGATCGAATATAGCTGGGAAGATTTTCTATGGTGCAAATATTATGGGAAAGTACCAAATAACTATATGATTACTCTTAGAAGATTTGGTTCTCCTATTAACGATAATATTATCAATCCTGAACAAAACAATACACCAGATATTGGTAGATTAGTTGGTTATATGGATGGTGATAAAAATAAGTTAGATGATTTATTAAAATTTAGCGTTAAATTGAATTGGAAAGAATTCAAATCTGAAATACAAACGTATCAAGGAAGTAGCTATGGCGGTAATGGTGGTGGTGGAAATCTACTTGGTAAAATCTTAGGTGCAACTGACACAAAAGGTTCAAACACTGCTAGGACTGGTGAAGCTAACGCAAATCACGATCCATATTCTAATATGACTAATAAGACTCTTGGTCCTATTAATGTTATTGATAAAATGATGGTAAGAGATAGAGGTCTTATGTTTGATCAATCTATGAAGCTTACATTCGAATATGAAATGAGATCTATAGATGGTATTAACGAAAAGGTAGCATTTTTAGATTTATTAATGAATGTCTTAGCAGTTACATATAACCGTGGTGATTTCTGGGGAGGTGCTAAACGTTTTACGGGTGGTGCTAGAAAATCAAATCCGCTTGCAGGACAAGATGGAATGGAAGCATTAAAGAACGGTGATTGGGGTACTTTCTTAGGAAAGCTTGCTGATGGTTTTAGTTCTAGAATGAATGATTTAACTGGAGGTAAAGGTTTATCACTCGAAGGAATTGGTAATGCTATTAAGAGTGTTGGTGGTAATATTGCATCAAGAGCTGCTGGTTCAGCAATGGATAAAATGGGTAGACCTCAAGCTCAAGCAACAATGGCATTATTAACTGGTGATGATACTGGTGAATGGCATGTTACAATTGGAAATCCGACTAGACCTATTATGTCTGCTGGAAATATGATTCTAGAAGGTACTGAAGTTCAATTTAGCGGACCTTTGAATAAAGACGATTTTCCAACTAAATTAACAGTGACTTGTACGTTAAAACCTGCAAGACCAAGAGATAGAGATGATGTACAAATGTTATTTGTACCGAATAACAAAGAAAGAATTTACTCTTCTGCACTCGATTATTTGAAGAAAACTTATTATGGACAGGTTGGACCAAACTTCGGTGGTAATGGAGATCAAACTAAAAAACAAGCTCCAGCTTCTAATTTTATGGAAGGTGATAAAGAATTAATGGCTGCAGAAGCACAAAAATTCGAAAACTTACTTACTTCTAGATTCCCAAATCATGGATTCGGACAAGTACAAGGAACTTCAAAATGGACTACATAATATGGCACTTAATCTTAAATACCTGAACCTAAAGCGTATAATCACGAAGACAAATTACTTCGGTGAGAAAAAGACGGTAACTGATTTATCAGAACCTACGCTAAAACCTGATTTCAATTCAACTAATTGGAAAGTTGCTAGGACTGTTACGGTTACAAGTGATTATGCTATGAGACCTGATTTAATATCTTATTATGCATACGGCGTAGATAGTTTTGCAGATATTATTATGAAAGCTAATGGAATATCAAATCCTTTTGCAATTGCTGAAGGTGATATTATTTTGATTCCGGATCAAACACAATTTAAGTATTTTTACAAAAAACCTAAACCATCAAAGAAAGAAATTGAAGATGTTAAACGAGGTTATATTGATAAAGAGCGTTTTAGCAAACCGACTGAAAATAGATTAAAGAAATTACAACAATTAGCGGATTCTAAAAAGAATGGATCTCCGACAATAACACCGTCTAATAAATTGAAACCTGGCGAAAGCGCAGTTACAACTAAAGGCGGTGCATTAATATTCGCTGAATATAAAAGTAAGCAAAGTAAGAACACTTTGAAGGAAGGGTCAAATCCAGCTAATAATACACCTAGATAATATATGGCAACTGTAGATAGAGACATATTAACTATCGTTGAACCGACGATTCCTTTAGATGAGGTTTTTGTTGAAGATCAAGATAGTGAAGAAGCGAAGAAAAAAGAATCACCAGACAATCCAGACCCAGCAGTAAAACAGCAAGGTATGGAAGGTGGCATATATCCTATGATTCAAATAGGAAGTATGAAAGTTGCTCAAGGAGATGTTTCAAGTATGCGTCTCGAACTAGATGCTTTTATTCCTTCGATGACTATTGAAATAAGTGATGGCTCTAATAAACTAACTGATATTGAATATCCGTTGGATGGCACAGTTGTTTCTTTGTATTTAAGACCTATGCCTATCGATGAGTATCGTCCTATTAGAATTGATTTCGATATTCTTAACATTTCATCAATGCCAGGATCTCAAGAAGAAGGTGGTGGATCTCCACCGTCATATACGTTCGATTGTATTATGAAAGTTCCTTTGTTATATGCTGATGTTTTGCAAGGTTTTTCTACTGGAAATTCATTCGATCATTTAATAGAATGTGCTGAAGGATTAGGATTAGGTTTTGCATCAAATGACGACGGAACTGACGATGAAATGCCAAGGGTGTGTGCACAGCAAAGTCGAGATGAATTTATTAATCTAACTACATTAACAGCGTATAAAGATGACGAATCTTTCTTTACATCTTATATAGATCCTCATTATTATTTATGTATGGTGAACATTAACAAGCAATTTAGTATGATTGATGAAATGGAAACCGTTTCTGTTGGTCAACAAATGCCTACTGATTTACAAAACAATCCGGAAGATGAAGAAGAAGGAGATACTACGGTTGAAGGAAGTTTAAGATTATCTAATGGTCAAGATGTTGCAGGTAGTGATATGGCTATATCTCAATATAATTTAGTGAATAATTCAGGAGCTGTTTGGACTCAGAATGGTTATGCTAGAAAGGTCTCGTATCTAAACCTTAACGAGAATAACAATGGAGGCGAAAATAATGGATCTGAAGAATTCTTAATAACACCTTTGAATACACCTGGTGCAGAAGAAAATAGAATTCCATTAAGAGGAAGAATCGGTGATGATTTTTGGAAACAAAATAACAAATGTAAATACTTAGGTAAACAATCATCAGAAGATTTTAGTAACATGCATTCTAATTATATGTATGCCATTGGAAATAATTATGGTAATATGGACGAAATAACAAAAATGGTTATGGAAGTCGATTTAGAAGTTGTTAATTGGTCTTTATATCGTTATCAAAGAATTCCTGTAATAATCTATAATACTGGTGAAGTTGGTAACAAAGGTCTTGAAAATAGAGATGAACAGCTAGGTGAAGCGGAACAACCAACAAACTTGAGTCAAGAAGAAAAAGATGAAGCTGGTGAATATAATACAGACGATCCTAACGCAGAAGTTAAAAATGAATTTCTTTCAGGCTATTATGTAATCTCAGAAATTGTGTATACATATAATAAAGAATCTACAAAAATACAACAGCAATTGAAGCTACTTCGTAGAGAATGGCCGATACCTGCACAAAATGAAGATAACTAATGAGAACTAATCAAAGATATAAAGATCAAGCTAAAAATGCATTTGCAAAAACTAATCTGTTTTATGCAAGTGGTCCTTTTTTAGGTATTCAAGACCCAACTGTATTTGGATTCAAATTGTTTTTTCATTTTGATAATATGGACAGTCCTTTGTTATATGGAATTAACGGAGATATCCAAAAAAGTCCAACTAATACAGCAGCTGGTTTTCTTAAGTCGATAGGAGATCAACAAAGACTATTCTATTTAGAAAAGTTTTTATATTTATTAAGTGGTGTAAATTCTCAGACACCTTGGTATTTTCAAAATTTAACAGGACTTAAAGAAGCATGGGCATGGGATATTAACAAACCTTTTATTGGTGCTGATAAAAAAATAACGATTGATTGTTTAGAATCAATGGATCTTAGAGTAACTGCAATGATGGATTTGTATAGAAAGGCATGTTACGATTGGAAACATAGAAGAGAGGTTGTACCTAAGAACTTACGTCAATTTAAGGTTTCTGTATATGTTTACGAAGCTAGGGTATTTAATAATCCAAATACTATAGCTCAAGTACCTACTACAGAACAACCTGCTTATGGCTATGGAAGGATAAATCAGCCAGAGGCTATGAAAACGAATGCTGCATTATTATCCAGGTTATTAGGTACAGATGAAACTCGAAATGATCCTAGTACAGCTAATGTAAATATTGTTGAAGGACAGCAAATGAGTACAACTAGAAATTTATTTCATTTTGACTATTGCGAATTTATGATGAATTCCGCTACCCATTTAGATGCAGTAAATAATGCAGAACCTCAAGAAGTTAAACAAAAAATTGAAATATCATACCAAGATTTCGAAGAAGAAAACATGTATAATTTTTGGACTGCATCAGATCCAGTCACAGATGCATATGTTAGAACTTTAGATAGAATAGCATTAGATGACCCTCAATTGCAAGAACCTGGAGTACCTTTAAGTTCTGTTGATAGACCATCAGCTGCAGGTCCTGATTTAACTCCCCTTGGGAGAATTAATGATATGATAGCTGACGCAGAAGAAAAGGTTAATCAAATTAAAAATTTAGATGGTAAAAAACTTTTAGATCAAGGAAAGGCATTTGGTGAAGATCTCGCAAATGCAGCTGCAAATGCAGCTATATCAGAAGTTCAACAAGGAGCAAATGCGTTAATTCAAGGTTTGTTTTTAGGAAACATTTATGGATTCTCACCATCATCGTTTACGAATGGTGTTGCAGCTCAACAATTAACTGGAAATATATTAGATGCAGGTGCATCTTTAGTTAACGGTACAGGTATTATTGATGGAGTTCAAAAGATATTTGATCCTATCGTAGATACCGGTGAAAATATTATTAGTGGAGTTCAACAAGTATTTGATCCTACTGCTGGAGATAATGGAGCTAACTCAACACCAGATGGAGCCGATTTAGGTAACATGGGTTTTCGAACTGATACACCAGGATCTGAACCAAATAATTGGTCAGGTGCAGAAAAAGATACAGATGCATTTTAACGAATATATAAATTATGCAAGTAACCCGTAAAGATTTTAATAAAGACAATATACGAGACGGACATTATTGTGGAACTGTTGTAGATATCGAAGATCCACTTAATCTCGGTCGTGTTCGTGTTGAAGTCTTTGGTTTTTTTGATGGCCTAGAAACCGAATTGGTTCCTTGGGCAACTCCAGGAAATGGATGGAGTGCTGGAAGCGCTAGTGGTGCTGGTTCTTTTTCAATTCCTAAATTAGGATCACTAGTTGATGTGCAATTTGATAATGGTAATATATATAGCCCAACATATTTAAGTCACCAGCGTATCTCAGATGAACTGAAGGGAGAAGTAGGAGGAGATCGCACAGCACATTCTGTTATATACGATTCAGATAACGCAATCAAAGTTTATTATACTGCAGGAAAAGGTCTTATGCTAGATTTTGCAGAAACTATAGTCAATATAAAACCTGATAATACGATCATTATACAAAACCCTAACGGTGATAAAGTTGAATTAGTAAACGACGGAAATATAACAGTAGAAACCGGAACAAAAGTTACAGTCAAATCTCCTGAAGTTATTATTGATGCTGCTAATAAAATTGAGTTAGGTAAAGGTGCAACCGAAGATGTTGTACTTGGAAATAAATTCATGAGTCTGTTTAATGCACATACACATATTGGTGTATTAGGTATTCCAGTTTCACCACCAACAGTGCCAATGACTCCTGCTCAATTGAGTACAGGAGGCGGAGCACCAATTGTGAAGACAAAATAGATCAAATATATAAACTATCTAAAAACCTGAATAATGCCATTAATTAAAGCACAATTAAAATTACAATTACAATCTGGAATCAAAACAGATGTAGCATTCAAAACTGAACTGTTTAACATTTCTAGAAAGGCTATGGATAGATTTCAGAGCGCACAAAAGCAAGCTTTAATTAATGCTGGTACTGGTGTTGCATTTATAGCTGCTCAAAAGGTTGCTTCACTTGCCTTTGCAAATGAAATGCAAAAGATTCAAGGACCTATTGCTGATACTGTCGCAAAACATGTTTCAGCATCAGTTGATAGTTATATTAAGCTTGGTCAGGTGATTATTCCAGCACCATTAACAAGTACACCGGCTGCAATTGGTGCACCAGTATTAGTTCCTGTAGTTCCTCCAGGAAAGATAATTTAACAAAGATATATAATACAGTTTTAACCTTCTAAACAAAAATAAATGCAAGACAATATAGTTGCAACTCCAGATAGCGAGTTTGA
>WLWG01000949.1_pt1 | contig 28375 bp, 47 predicted proteins | sample 6712871 | NCBI WGS metagenome assembly WLWG01 (sample SAMN12718693, study PRJNA515312) | sponge metagenome | isolation source: marine sponge | host: Mycale hentscheli | place: New Zealand: South Island, Marlborough, Capsize Point | collected 2003-05-01
GCGCGAGGTTGACGAACTCAAAGCACTTTTGAATCAAACCCTGCACAAAATCGGAGGACAAAATGTCTGACATTGCAGAAATCAAGGGGCTGGTTGAGGCAATCAACCCAACCCTGGTCGGCTTGCGAGCCGAAATCGACGAGATGAAGTCCGGCGCGAAAGACGTTGTGACCGAAGAAAAGCATCAGCGTATGGCTGATGACATCACCGCCAAAATGGCCGACATGCAGGCCAAGCAGGCCAAGATCGAAGCCGCTATGCAGCGTCCAGGCGCTGACGGTGCGAAGGCTGATGATGCCGAGGTCGAAGCAAAGCATCGCGCTGCGCTCCGCGAATATATGGCATATGGCACGCTCCCTGCTGGCTTCAAGGCCGGATCCGAGGGCGTCGAGATCAAGTCCATGTCAACAGACGTGAACCCTGACGGCGGATATCTGGTGCGTCCAGAACTGTCCGACACGGTTGTTTCTCGCATCTTCGAGACCAGCCCGCTACGGCAGGTTGCGAACGTTGAGCAGACTTCCGCGAAGTCCATCGACATCCTGATCGACGACAACGAAGCAGCGGCCCGCTGGGTCGGAGAAGGTGCTTCAGGCGGCGAGACGGACACGCCAGAACTGGGCCAGAAGGTCATCGCAGCGCACAAGATCGAAGCAGATCCGCGCATGACATCCGAAATGATCGAGGATGCGTATCTCGACGTTGAGGCATGGCTTGCTGGCAAAGTGGCTGACAAGTTCGCTCGCACGCAGAACAGCGCGTTCGTCAACGGCACAGGCGTCAATCAGCCTCGCGGCTTCCTGACGTATGCAGCCCAGGCTGTATCCGGCACCTACGAGCGCGGCAAGATCAATCAGGTCAACATGGGCGCTGCGGCTGCTCTTGATTCAGATGGCCTGATTGCGGTCCAGAACGCGCTCAAGGAAGGCTACCAGCCCGGCGCTGTCTTCGGCATGAAGCGCACGACGTTCGGCGCTGCGCTCCAGCTTAAAGGCGCTGATAACTACTTCTTCAGCCCTGTTCTGCTGGCAAACGGTCAAGCGACCATGCAGCTTCTCGGCAAGCCAGTCATCTTCATGGATGATATGCCTGCTGTCGCGGCGAACGCGCTTTCCGTTGTTTATGCCGACTTCTCAGTCGCATACACCATCGCAGACCGCGTTGGCATCCAGGTGCTTCGCGATCCGTACACCAACAAAGGCTTCGTGACCTACTACACGACGCAGCGCGTTGGTGGCGATGTAACCAACTTCGATGGCATCGCCATCGGCAAAGTCGCAGCATAGGAGATCTGATCAATGGCTGTTTTTGATACTCGCAATAACGCCGAATACGGCATGGGCCTTTCGGCCACGCTGTCCGGCGCAACACCTGCGGCTGGCGACTGGATCGACATGCAGGGCTGGCAATCTCTGACCTTCACGGTCGGAACCGGCACTGTCACCGATGCAGGCACGGCATCCGGCTTCTCGTTCCAGGTCGAGGAAAGCGACACCACGGCAGATGGCGACGCCACTGCTGTCGCTGACGGCGACCTGATCGGGGCCGAAAGCGCGCTTACCGTGACGGCTGATACTGACGACGACAAGATGATCGGCAGCATCGGCTATCGCGGCGGCAAGCGTTATGTCCGCCTCAAGGCGACAGGCACGACCGGCACGAATGCGGTCGTGAACTGCCACGCCATCAAGATGAAAGGTGGAAACATGGGTTCCGCCTCCATCGACAGCGGCACGGCTGCGACCTGATGAAGACTAGGTGGGGCGGCTTCGGTCGCCCCATCGACTTCTGGAGGCTATAAATGTCTGAGATAAACTGGGACTTCCTGCCGCCAGCGACAGAAGACAACAAGCGAGCCGCCGACCTGATCATCCGCACGGATGACGGATCCGAGCGCCGCACAGGATACGACGGCGGGTGGCTGTTTTACCAAGACGCCACGCACACAGCCGAAAGCAAGCAGTCGATTGATGCCGACACCGAAACGCTTTTCACGGTTGACGGTGCAGGATCTGAATCGAATTACGACTTCCGGCGAGGACTAAACACTGATGTCTGGTCGCTGAACACAGTTCGCCCAGCCGCAATCGGCGAAGTCTACGCCTTATCAATCGACTTTAAGATCAGCAAATCCAGTTCGACGCAGACGTTCGTTCATTTGGCGGGCAAGATTGGATCTGGTTATGCGACATCAGTCACGGATGAGCGCAAGCCGCTGACGAAGGGATCCGGTATCACCGACTTTCAGGTCTTCTACAAGACCATTTTCATTCGAGATGGATACACAACCGACGGGCTGCGATTCTTTCTGACATTTGATGAAGATGTCGAGGTATGGGATAAGACGATATCAATCCAGAGGACGCACAGCCCATGACCGAAATCAAGATGCTTAGAACCCTGCCGGTCTCGCCAAATGGGATAGTGGTCGAAACATGGGCCGAAGGCAGCGTTCACAATGTTGACAACAACCTGCTTGGCATATTGATCGACGCAGCGGCCTGCGAGATTGTCACGAAGGCCGTGCAGGCTGCGCCAGAGAACAAGGCCAAGCCGAAGCGTCTCAGGGTCAGAAGGGCCAAGAAATGAGGTTCAACCGCAAGTCCGCATATGTAACCGCCAGCAACGACAGCCCGGCAATCAGCACGGCTGACATGAAAACATTCTTGCGCGTCGATAACAGCGACGACGATGCGGTGATCGCCACCTATGTCGCGACAGCGACTGAGGCGGTGAAGCAGTATCTCAGGCTTGCGGTTCTGACCGAGACTTTCGTTATGAAGGCCGACGGGTTCGCCCTGGCGGGCGCTGATGACCGCCTTCTATCGCTTGGCCCTGGCGTCCATACAGCCAGCGTTCCATACGTCCTGGGCGGCGGAGAGACGTTTGACGTGGCGTTTCCGCCATTGCAGAGCGTGACAAGCGTCGAGACATTCGACCGCTCGAACGCGGCCACCACATTCAGCAACACGAAATATGAGGTGGATCTGCAAAGCGGGCGAATCTATCTCAACGAGGGCGAGACGTGGCCGACAGATCTGCGGGCGCAGGATGCGGTCAAGATCACCTATGTTGCCGGATACGGCAGCGGGTCAATCCCTGAACCTATCCTCCAGGCCATCCGCAGCTATGTCGAGCAGCTATATGACGGCTGCGAGGGTATGACGGCAGAGATCAAGCGACTTCTCAGCTTCTATCGGCGCGCGGACGAACTCGCATGGTGACGTGCTGCCCAAAATATAGCGCCCGGCAACTGCGAAACCGCATCAAGATCCAGTCCAAGACGCAGGTGGCGGATGGCATGGGCGGATGGACGGAAAGCTGGAGCGCAGGCGACACGGTTTCAGCGCTCTGGACGCCCAGGACAGGCAGCGAGGCCGTAGAGGCCCAGGGGCTTGCGCCTACCGTCTCAGTGACCGCAATAATCCGCTTCAGGGGCAATGCAGAGGGCGCGCCTTACTACAGCGCCGAGGACCGCGTGGCATATCGCGGTCGGACTTACAATATCAAGGCGATCATGGATGTTGATGGGATGCAGCAGTTCCTGGAGATGAGACTGGTCGAGGGCGAGCCGTCGTGACATCAATCAAGTTAAGCATGGACGGCATAAACGAGACCATATCCGAGTTTCAGCGGCTTTCTGGAGAGTCAGAGGAGTCAATGTCTCGGATCATCAATGATGCGCTTGATGACACTCAAGAAATTGCGATTCGCGGGATAAAGAGCGGGCCAGCGAGCGGCCAGCAATATACAAGCGGCGGCAAGACGGTGCGCAGATCCGCGCCGGGCCAGTATCCGATGACCGACACAGGACGGCTACAGAGTTCGATTAAGGTGAAGCCGACCGCTCCAGCGCCGAAGATGGCGGGGAGCGTTGGGACAAATGTTCAATATGGCAAGTACCTAGAGTTCGGCACAAGCAAGATGGAAAAGCGGCCCTGGCTGCGCCGCAGCTTCCGAAAGGCGATTAAAAATATCGACAAGGAATTGAAGGCCGAAATCGAGGAGGCCAAAAAATGAGCTTCGAGACTGCTGCGCAGCAGATCGTCTATACAGCCCTGGCTGGCAATATCACGGCGAATGTATATGACGACGTGCCATATTTGCCGGAGGGGATGCCGCGCAATAATTTCCCTTACGTCGTCATTGGCGATGATGACACGTCGGCCTGGGACACGGACGACACGCTGGGCAAGGAGATCGACATAAACATCGACATCTGGAGCCGGACGGCAGGCTTCAAGCAGACCAAGGCGATCATGGGCGAGATCTATGATATCCTGAACCGTGGCGCATTGACGAAGACGGGCTATAACATTGTAGATTGCTTATGCACTGAATCTCAGGCATTAAGGGATCCAGACGGCATCACCCGGCATGGCGTGATGGTTTTCAAGCTGACCATTCAGAAGGAGACTTAAATATGGCAGGCTTTAATGGTCGCGAACTGACTATCGACTGGGACGCAACGACACTCGTCGGCGTTCGGACTCGCGGAATTACGAACACCAATGAACTGGTTGATGTCACAACCGATGACGACAGCGGCTGGCGCACGCTTCTGGCGAAGCCGGGGCTTAAATCGGTCGAGGTGTCGGTCAGCGGCATTTCATCCGACGAAGTTTTGCTGGCTGAGTTCTACAATGCCAGCGTAACCGGCGAGACGCTCAAGGTGGATCTGCCGTCGTCGCTTGCCAGCCCTGGCAACGTCTCCGGGCTGTATATGCTGTCCTCGTTCGAGCTAAACGGCGAGCATGATGGCGCGGTCGAGTTCTCTGCGACGTTCATGTCGAGCGGCGTTGTGACCTACACTGCATCTGCCGCCTAACCATGCGCACAATCGAACTGACGCTGGCAGAATCAGCGATTGAGTGCAATTTGTCTTGGAAGGTGATGAAAGACATCACCGAGCAAGTCGCGGATCCGGTCATCATTGCGCAGGAGGTGCAGAAGCAAATCCAGGCGGATGAGGCCGGTCGCGATTATGATCCCAAGATCCAACTGGACACGGACGCTTGCGTCAAGATGATCAGCATCGCTTCTGACATGGACGAGGACGCCGTGGGCGAACTGTTCATGGAAGGCGGCGTTATGGATGGTCAAATCGAGGCGGGCAAACTGCTTGCCGCAATGCTTGGCGGCGAGGACAAAGAGGCGCAGGGAAAACGGAAGGCTCGGAAGAAGTCATAAAGACGGCTTTTCAGACAAGCGTGATCGACTTCAATATCGCGCCTTCAGAGTTCTGGGAGATGAGCGCCCAGGAGTTTCACTGGCTGCACCAGGGCCACTCTGACCGCCAAGAAAAGGCGGGCGGCAACGGCTTCAGCAACGGCGAATGGCGGCGAGCGCATGAGGCGCACAAGGCCAAGATGAAGGCGAAAGAAAATGGCTGAACGGACTGGCGTTCATGTAAACCTGACCGGCGACGCGACGCAGCTTAACGCATCGCTTGAATCCGCGCAGAAAGAACTGCATGAGACTGGCGCTGCGGGCAAGAACGCACAGAGCGCCCTGCGAGGCGTCGGAAAAGGCATGGCTGGCACCGCTGCGGCCAGTAAAAGAACAGCCAAGAGTTTTGGCGGACTAAACAATACAGTCCGAAACGCCTCATTCCAGTTCGCCGATATGGCGGTGATGTTGCAAGGCGGGATGGGCGTCGCTCGCACGTTCGCAACGCAGCTTCCGCAGTTGCTGGGCGGCATGGGCGTTCTAGGGGCCGCAATCGGCGCAGTGGTCGCTATCGGCTTTCCGTTGGCGTCAATGTTCGCGGAGAATGACAAGGCCGCTGACGCGCTTCTAAGCACGTTCGGCGTGCTTGAGCCGATGATGCGGGCCATCGCGGATGGCATGAAGCAATTCGCAGAAATCGCGATTGATGGCATCAACCTGATCATCAACAATCTGGATCGAATCGTCATCACGGCAGGCGTCGCCGCAGCGGCTTTCGGTGGGCCTCTGGTGGCGTCGTTTATTGCCGCCAAGGTTGCCACATTGAGTCTGGCTGGTGCATTTACGTTTCTCAAGGGCGCTATAATAAGGACCGGCATTGGCGCGCTTGTCGTTTTGATCGGTGAGGCTGTTTTCCAAGTTTTGCGCGCAGCAAAGGCTATGGGTGGGTGGGGGAACGCCTTCAGGCAGTTTTATAAAATAGTCAAAGAGGTTATGAACAGAAGTTCTCTAGCGTTTGACTATTTTATGGTCAACTCAGAACTTGTTTTTGCCGAGATTCAGAAGGCAGCAGCTATTGCGGCAGACTTTCTTAAGAGAAAACTTATCGATGCCTTCAATGTCGTCATCAGAAACGCGAAAGGCATGGCCTCCGCGCTTTCGTATATATTTTCCGCCATCGGACAACGCATTCGTCCAACCATCCAAGGAATTCAAGATGCGTTTAATCAGGCATTAAACGCGAGCCATCAATACGGCAAAGGCACCGCGTCGGCGCTAGAAGAAATAGATAAGCGAATAGAATATCTCTCGGGCAGGTCGGTCAAACTAGGCAATATGCTTATTGGTCCAATTCAGGCCTTAAAAGACCTTCGAGCCGAAATCGCAAAAATGAAAGATAAAGACTTCGATATCCGCGGCATTTTCAAAGGCGGCAAGGGCGATGATGAAGACGATGACGACGCGAACAAAGAACTGGAGAGGCTGAAGAAAAGACTCGCCAGCAGAATTGATATACTAAAAGACGCGATGAACCGTGAGACGCTGACAGAATTGGAACTGCTCGCCATTAAGCTGCAAAAGCGCCAAGAACTGATTGACGAGGCCCACAAGAATGAGGTCATCAGTGAACAACAAAAGAACGATTTGATCGCTCAAGCGAAGGAATCGCATAAAGAAGATATGGAGGAGATTGAGCGCAAGGCGAGAGACAAAGAACTGGGCTATATTGCAAACGCATTCGGCGCGATTGCCAGATTTACTGAGACGCATTTCAAAAAACTGGGTAAAATTGTCAAGATTGCAGGCGCTGCCGAAGCGCTTGTCAACGCTTGGCGGGCCTTTGCTCAGGTTCTGGCTAATGGATCGCTACCGTGGTACGCCAAAATACCTGCGGCCCTGGGCGTTCTGAGCGCCGGTCTGGGGGCCGTAAGCGCGATAACCAGCGGATCTAAGAGTTCGTCCGCAGCAACATCAGGTGCGGCTGCACAGCCTGCTGCGCCGGTCGTCTCGCGAGATGTCGCAATTTCAGTCGCGGGCGGCGATATGTTCTCGCGAGATCAGGTGATCGGCTTGATCAACAGTATCAACGAAGCCGTCGAGGACGGGGCAAGGGTGAGACTGGCATGACCGTTTTCTTCGAGGCGGGCTATACGAAGCCTGGGGCCGACTACGGGCTGACGCACGCCAGGATCGCGCATTCGCTCAACTGGTTGAGCGGCGGCACCGCCACGGCGTCGAAAACGGCAGAAACGGGCTATTTCGTCAATGCGCCGCTAAACACGCTGACTTATGAGCGCTATAAGCCGGTCTCAATGAACTTCAACTGGGAATATGATCACGGATCCGCTGCGGAGTGCGACTATTGCTGCATCGCAGCGCATACGTTCGGCACGAATGGCAATTCTCTGTCGGTGCAATACTACGACGGGGCAGCGTGGCAGGCGGTCCTGGCATCGACCACAGTGTCGTCTGACGAGCCAATCATCGTCATATTCGAGCCGGAAACCCGGCAGAGATGGCGCGTCGTGCTTTCTGGCGGCACAGCGCCAGAGATGGGCGTGGTGAAGTTTGGCAAGGCGATGCAGATGGAGCGCCCGCTATATGGCGGTCATACGCCCGTCGCGATGGCGCGCGACACTGCTTTGCGATCCAATTATTCTGAGACCGGCGAATATCTGGGCCGCGTGAAAAAGCGGACGATGCTTTCGACCAGCTATAACTGGCAGCACCTGTCGGCAACCTGGATCCGCACGAACTGGCCCAGCTTTCAGCTTGCGACAGAGGCCGAGCCGTTCTGGATAGCCTGGAGGCCGGAGACGGTGGGCGATGTCGCATATGCTCAACTAGATCAGGTGCCAGCGCCGTCAAATATGGGCATCCGGGATCTGATGAGCGTCTCGATGTCGATCAGGGCGCGCGGTTATGACTAGCTATCCAGTCGGCAGAGAGCCGATACAGATCGTTGAAATACTCCAGCCGCTATGCACGAACGAGTTCGGAGTGGCCCCATGCACGGCTACGGGGACCGCTGACACCAAGTGCTACAATACGCGGGCGACGTGCCAGGACACGGCCAACTTCGCCCTGGGGACGCCTCTAAGCCTGTTTTTCACGAAGGCGCAGTTCCTGCCGACGCTTCAGGCCAACCAGACGGTGCCGGTCGAGAATCCGACCGACTGGATACTTTACGACGGCACATGGTCCGACGCGGGGATCTGGTACGACGCCGCATTCTGGCGTGATGACGATCAGTCATATCCGCAGCCAGTGTTCGATCCGGTCAATAGCACAATGCCGCCTTACATCTTCCCGGATCTGGTCAGCGTCAGCACCAGCCCGACAAGAGTCAATCTGGCTGTGGCGTCGAGCGATGCGAAGGGGCTGGGAAATCGTGCGCTATGCACGATCAAGTTCAAGGACTTCCAGCACACCGACCGGCTGGTCGATCCATATGTCGATGGGCGGTCCTGGGATCCGCTGTCGGCAGATCGCGGCAGCTTCTGGACGCGCTGGCTGGTGCGAAATAAGTACCGCACGAACATGCAGGTGAAGGTCTACGAGGGATACGCCGGGCAGAATCTGTCCGACATGAGCGTCCGGCTTTATTTCGTGGACGGCATCAGCAACGTCGATTCGTCCGGCAATATCACAATGCGCTGCAAGGACGTGCTGGCGCGCATCGAGTCTAGGCAGGCTCAAGCGCCCGTGGCATCGCCTGGAGTGCTGTTCGATGACATAACGGACGCAGCTACCAGCATCGAGGTCGCTGGCGCCCTGCTGTCCGAATACGAGGCATCCGGCACGCTGCGAATCGGCGACGAGGTGATGACCTATACGTCGGTCGCGACATCGACGAACGGGATCACATTCAGCGGCGTGACGCGCGGCACGGACAGCACGACGGCGGAGGAACATTCGTTTGACGCGGGCGTCCAGCAGTGCATCCGATACACAGAGACGGGCCTGAGTGATCTTCTGATTGACCTACTGCAAACGCGGGGCGGCATCCCAGCGGTCTATATGGCTGACTTTGCGCCAGGGCAGCCGAGCGCAGAGGAGATCAGCAGCTATATGAGCCTGTTCGTGGCTGATAGAGTGCTTACCGAGCCATATTCAATCTCTGAACTCATTTCGGATCTGGCCGAGCAGTTTCAGTTCTATATCTGGTGGGAGGAGACCGAGCAGCGAATCAAGTTCAAGCCGATTCGAGGCTACAGCGAAGCGCCAGACACGCTGACGGACAGCGTAAATATCCTGTCGAACAGCTTTTCACTGACAGAAAAGCCGCGCGAGAGATTCAGTCAAGTTTGGTTCTTCTACAGCCAGAAGGATCCGACGCAGGGCGACGATGATCTGAACAACTATAATTCTCAGTACGTCATCGCCAACCTGGAGAGCGAGACCGACGAACTGTACGGCAGCGCATCAATTCGTCGGATCCTGGGGACGTGGACGGGCAAGAGCATCATCGCAGCTTCGTCATCGACGCGCTTTCTGAATAAATACGTGGACGTTCCGAGCGAAGCCAGCTTCAGGGTGGACATCAAGGACGGCGACTATCAGATCGGCGACACGTTTTTCGTCTCGCACTTTATGGACGTGACGCAATACGGCGAGCGGCGGCTGAGGCCGTGGACAGTCGTCAGCCGCGAAGAAAAGGTCGCGAATGAGGTCGTGGAATATGTCTGCGAGGACACGACGCTCTATGGTCGCGTGTATTTCATCATGGCTCCAGGATCCGGCAACTACGATCCAAGCGACGTGCCGTTCGACAGCGCATATATCGGCAACGCGGCTGGCGTGCTAAGTGATGGCACGGCTGCGGCCAATATAGGATAGGAGAGAAAAGGGATGACGACATACTCGACCATTGCTGATGCTGACATTGATCAGGACAGCCCGATAACGCAGACGCTGATGACCGCGCTGCGAGACAACGTGCTGGCGATCCAGCAAGGCGATTCGACTGCGCCGCATATCGCATCAAGAGCGCTGGACCTATCGTTCGTGACTGGCACCAGGAGTAGTGCTGGGGTCATATGCACGATGGACGCGACGGTTGATTCAAATATAGCAGACGCCAGACTTGCGCTGATGTGTGGCGTCATATCCTCGACGGCAGAAGCCTCAGGAACCGCAAGCGTGCAATCGGATTCGGTCGCATCACCAGCGATAATTGCACAAGTGAAAACCGCCGGATCTGGAGGCAGCCCAGACACCGACATTTCGTCTTTCGCGTTTTTATATGAGACAGGCGGGGACACCTCTTTCAATCTTAACATGACGTTGAGCGGGATTGGCGCGACCGTTCATGCCGCTATCATCCTGCTTGGGAGGTAATCCATGACCACCTTCAACAACGGCGAAAGCGGATCCAGTGTCCGCACGAAGATAAACGCAGCAATAACCAGCGTTGACAGCCTTGATACCGTCCTGACGGTGGATTCAGGCCATCTGGGCATCAACGAGGCCAGCCCGACGGCAAATCTGCACGTTGATGGCGATATGATTCTGAATGTTGCTCACCCGTCTGCAAGCAGCAGCCTAGGCATTGGCACAGACGCGCTTCAGGATTCGTCAGCGGGCTCTGCAACGGCCATCGGGGTCTCGGCCCTCAAAGAAAACACGACAGGCGTTCGCAATACGGCGGTCGGCCAAAATGCGCTGCGAGATAATACGACATCGGCCAACTCGACGGCGGTGGGTTATAACGCTCTTGCGCTCAATAATGGCGCGCAAAATCAAGCCTTTGGCGCGTTTACCTTAGACGCCAACACAACTGGGGTTTACAACTGTGCCTTTGGCTATGCAGCCCTGGGAGTCAATGTATCAGGCGACTATAACGTCGCAGTCGGTGGCCGTAACACTTTGTTAAACTGTGTGTCCGGGTTTGGAAATGTGGCAATCGGTGGCTACGGGGCTTTGCAGAGTTTGGACGACGGCGATTACAACGTGGTGGTCGGCTATTTCGCGGGCTTAGATTTAGAAGGCGGCGATAATAACGTCTTGATAGGCCGCAAGGCGGGCGACAATATAGTTGATGCTAGTTCCAACACCTGCGTCGGATATAATTCAGGCACCACCATAACCAGCGGCGCAATAAATACCTGCGTCGGATTCAATGCGGGCAATACGCTGACCACAGGGTCAAATAATACCCTGCTTGGACGGGACGCAGCACCTTCAGCGGCTGATGTAGATAACGAGATTACACTTGGCAGTTCTTCTGTTGCTACTTTACGATGCCAGCAAACGAGCATCTCTGCACTTTCGGATGCCAGGGACAAAGACGAAATCCAAGACCTGAGACTTGGGTTAGACTATATCCAGCAAGTCCGCCCGGTCGAGTTCGTCTGGCAGATGCGCGATGGTGCTGTTACAGACAAGAAGGATTTCGGGTTTATCGCTCAAGAGATGCAGGCGGTCGAGGATGCGAACGACGCGCCTTGGGTCCGTAGCGTTCTCCGCAACAATCCAGACCGGCTTGAGGTGGCACCTGCGCAGCTTCTGCCGATTGCCATAAAAGCGATCCAGGAGTTGTCAGCACAGGTCGATGAACTCAAGGCCGAAATCGCCACCATGAAAGGATCCTGACATGGACGAAATCACATCTGAGGAAATCGCCGCAAACTATGCCGCAATGCTCATCGTCGCCAACCGCATCAACAAAATCTTGGCTGGTGAGAAGATGGCTGACAGCACGGCAGAGGAGCGCCAGGAGTCGATTGACGCCTGCGTCGGTCATCTAAAATTGATGGTTGCAAAGGACTATTGGACCACCGAGGACATGGCCCCAATAAACGCTGCGATTGCCACCGGTGAGGCTGCATAGTGGGCGAACTTGACCTCCGACTGATCCTGACGCTGGCGGGCATGGGCGTGTCGGTGGTCAGCGCTGCGGTCATCGTCAAGACCAAACTAGCGGCGGTGATCGAAACGCTGTCTGACATTGAATCCAGGCTGCGCAAATTGGATTCAACGGTGGATCGGCAGCAGGCTCACATGGAGGTCGCCAATCAAAAGCTGGGCGTCCTGTCCGGGATGCTTGCTCCAGACAAGATGGAAAGCCGAGCGCGTGAGGTCGCCACCATGCAGGCGGAGATTGCTGGTCTGCATGGATCGGTCTCGAAATTGTTGACCATGCATAACGGCAAGCACCCTCCTTTAAGCAAATAAATCAACCACTTAGGGCCAATAGGAGATCAAAATGCTTTCAGCGCTAATCGGTCCAATCACCGGATTGTTGGACAAAGTAATCCCTGACGCCGACACTAAAGCCAAGATCGCTCATGAGTTGGCAACCATGTCAGAGCGACATACTCAACAGATAGTCCTTCAGCAAATCGAGGTGCTTAAGGCGGATGCTAAGGGGAACTGGTTCCAAGCATCGTGGCGACCGCTCGCAGGCTATGTCTCGGTGCTAGGCATGGCGGTGAACTTTTTGGTCAGCCCTATTGCCGCCGGGTTTGGTATCGCGATACCGCAGGCCGATATGTCCGTGATGATGCCGCTCCTGCTGGGAATGCTCGGAATTTCCGGGATGCGTAGCTTCGATAAGGTCAAGAAGACTGACACCAAGGTGGTGTCATGAGCCATAATTGGGTTCTCTCATCACGCTCCAGAGAGCGGCTGGCTGGCGTCAAGCCGGATCTGGCTGATGCCGTTAAACGAGCGCTGGAATTGTCACCAATCGACTTCGGCGTGAGCGAAGGCAAACGGACGCTCGAACGGCAGAAGCTGCTGGTCAGCCAAGGCGCGAGCCAGACGATGAAGTCGAAACATTTGACTGGTGACGCCGCTGACCTAGTGGGCTATCTCGACGGGCATGTATCGTGGGAGATGTCGATATATTGTAAGATTGCCGATGCCGTCCGCCAAGCAGCGATTGAAACCGGCGTCTCAATCCGCTGGGGCGGCGCGTGGCAGGTGCGAGACATCCGGCTGCACGAAGGCGGCATGGACGAGGCCCAGGACGCCTACATCGATCTGAGGCGATCTGAGGGCCGTCGTCCGTTCCTGGATGGGCCGCATTTCGAACTTTCCTGAATGGATTACAGTTTGAGCGCCTCCTGCTTGACAGGCTTGGGCGGATCAACGAACAGATCGGGCTGCGCGTAAGCCTCCTCGATGCGCTTGCAAGCAATGTCGAAATAGCGCTCGTCAAGTTCTATGCCAGTGAACTTTCGGCCCATCTTGGCGCAGGCCACGCCGGTCGTGCCGGATCCCATGAAGGGGTCAAGGATGGTTTCTGTTCTGGCCGGAAGGTGGCCTATGCACCATTCAATCACGCCAACCGGCTTTTGAGTGGGATGCTGACGAACGTCATCGCCTTTGCGAATCATTCCATGCCACAGCCATTCAATGCGCCGCACCGCCTTTGCAAGATTAGTCCAGGCAAGTTCGCAATCTGCAAAATCAGTTTTGCCGTTTTTCTTGTCCCAAACCAGCCAGCACGATGTCGGCGGCAACGTAAAATAATTGCCGCCGAATATAATCTGGTGCCGGGACGCTTCTCTGAGAGCGTCAATCGCCGCGTCTGATGCGGGCTTGCTGTCCCAGTTGAACTCCCCGTAATCTTTGACAGCCGCCAACAGCCCTCGTGAAGCGGCCCGTTTACTGCTTTCACCAATCCCATACGGCGGATCAGTCACGACCGCATCAAACGAACCAAGCGTCGGCATGATTTCCAGGCAGTCGCCTAGATGGAGCGTGGCGTCGCCTATGTGTTCAATGCGGCTCATAGTTCAAAATCCACCTGCTTGGCGGGCTTGGGCGGCTCAACGAACAGGTCCGGTTGCGCGTAGGCTTCCTCGATGCGCTTGCAAGCAATGTCGAAATAGCCTTCGTCCAGTTCAATGCCGGTAAACCTGCGCCCCATCTTGGCGCAAGCGACTCCGGTCGTGCCGGATCCCATGAAGGGGTCGAGGATGGATTCGCCCGCGTGGGTCCATGTTGCCGCGTGATCGTGTGCCATCGAATATGGCATTGGCGCGGGGTGGCCGTTATCTGGCTGATTGTTGCTCATCTGCCACCAGTTAAAACGCATTCCTGTTTTCTCAATAATTTTACCATAGCCGGAGATGCGCGTTTTTGATCCATCGGCATGCCGGTCTGTCCCGTGCATGGCTAGGCCCGCGTATTTGTTGGCCCTGTCTTTGATTGGATTGAATGTTTTTGGCGGGCCGCTTGAAAAAATGAACATATATTCATGGCCGGAAAAATAGCGGACAGATTCAGGAAAGTTCACATTGTTCTTGATATATATCATCGTATCGTGAAGGTTTAGGCCGCACTGCATGGCGTAGAGCGCCTGCTTAAACGATGTCCCAGTTTCGCTGCCGTTCACCGTCGCGTCGGCCACGTTCCACATGCAGACCCCGCCAGGTTTAAGCATCCGCGCTATCTCGCCAATGACTGCGAACGTATCGACAGGCGGCGCGTCGTTGTACGTTCGCAGGTTGTCATATGGTGGCGAAGTTATGGCCGCATCAAACGAACCAAGCGTCGGCATGATGTCCAAGCAGTCGCCTAGATGGAGCGTGGCGTCGCCTATGTGTTCGACCCTACCCATAATACTGCGCCCGCTTCCTGGCTATCTCTCGGCCCTTCGGGCTGTCCTCCTCCCAAGGTTTGCGCCGCAGCGCATCGACATCAGGTCGCAGCGACTTAGGCTTCGGCTTGGGGGCCGGGATCTTGGGTGGCGGCTCTGACGCTCCGACGGTCTGTTTGATCGCAGAGACCATCGCATCAATGCCGTCAGCAAATTTTGCCTCGCGCTTGGCAAGCATCGCCTGCGCCTTCTCAAATATCGCTTCGGCGTCGGCTTTCAGCTTGTCGTCCTTTCTCATGTTTTTGATCGCGTTGGATGCTGAACTGTGATCGTATAGGCCGCTGAACAAGGCGCATTCCTCCAGGGTGGCCCCGGATAGCCGAGCAGCGCACATGAGAGCGTGGCGCGCATGAGCGATTGGCGGGTGCTTGGTGCCACAGATGAAGTCATCGCGTCCTGTGACCTCCTCTGTCGCTTGGATCAGTGCTTTATGCAGGGGCGTTCCAAAGCGGGTTGCTCTGATCCGCGCCATCTGACTAGAAAATCGGTTGCGTTCTTTCATAATTTTGATCCCTTCATCGCTGCAATTTCGGCATCTTTCGCCTCGTTCTCGGCTCGGTGGGCGACCACGCTGGCGCTATGGATTTGCGGGATGATGAGCGATGCGATGGCCCATGGCAGGACTGTCGAGGCGTCTTGGAGGATTGTCGCTCCGTTGATGCTGTTGGTTTCAGCGTTTCGGATCGTTATTTTGACGTGGCCTGGGCGATCATCGACTGGCTCAACTTCGACATTCATTGGACGAACTCATCAATCATCGGAAGGATCGGGCGGATGGCTAGGGCCGCCGTGCGTGCTAGGTCTCGATGTTCCTTTTGGGTTGATGGATCAGTGCGGAGTTCGATGTAGTGTATCCATGACCGCACTGAGCCGGACATATATAACCGGGTCCAAGTCAGACCTTCTGGCAGGATCGCGCGAGCGACTTCCTTGGCCAAGCCGCGCTTCAAGGCCGCATCGTATACACTAAAAGTAGAAGTGATGAGGTCGTCCTGCACGTCATTCCACCATCCAATGAGGCCAACATCGTCGGTCTCAAGGCTATTCTGGCGATTAACGTGATCCTGGAGCCTTGCCTCGCGGCGGTCGCCATTGGTTTCGGTGGCGGAGTACCGCTGGGAAAATTCCTGGAACGCGAAGGACCGATGGCGCAGCACTTGGCGGGCTATATCTCGAGTCGTGTCAATCTGGAGCGTGATGTGAGCCATTTCGAAGGGAGACCAGTGCTTGTGCCTGATCAGGTAGTTGATTAACCCCTCATCATTCAGCGCGCTGATCTGAGATGTCGGGTTACTGACGCGGGCGAAATAAGCGATGTCATTCACTAGGCTCGATCCTGCCGGTGCGGCGTGGCGTCGGCTATAACTTTCCAGGCTTACTGATTGCATGTTTTTCTCTCCCTGATTTCCTCGATCAACATCATCTGACAGACGGTCTTGACGCTACATTCCGCCTCGACCGCGATGGCCAGCACTTCATCATAAACATCATCCGGCAGGCGAATGTGAAGATGCCGACCGTTATTGTTGGTCCGATCAATCAGCACCCGGACGACGGCTGGCGTCGTGCCGAGCGTGGCCGCGATGTCTTCTGCTGATATTCCCTCGTCAGCCATCGCTGATGCCTTGGCGGTAATGCTCATCGCCTGTCCTCCGAATAGAAAATGTGGTTCCCAATCTGGTCAATTCGGCGCATCCGCTTTGCCCAGCCTGGGGAGACGTAGGAGGCGTGGTAGTGGGTCGCCCCCATATTCTCCCAAGGGTTTGCCCATGCCTCTCTGACGGCTCTCTGAGCCGTATCCCAGGCCGCTTTATCGGTGATGGTCTCTGGTAGTCCATCTGAATAGAAACTGAAGGCGGCTGGCTCTTTAACCACGGCGCAGGCATCGTTCGGCCATGCACCATGATCCACCCGGTTCTCAATCACATGGACGACCTGTCTTTGGCCTGCCTCTGGTTCTGATCTGGCCTCGAAGTAAACGGCCATGGCCAGACAGAAAAATGCTGTCTCAATCATCATCGTTCTCCACTTCGCCGGTGCCGAAACAATAGGGGCAGTCAGTCAGGCTCTCCCGGATGAACCCGCCTTGGCTCCAATCGGCTACGCCGGTCTCAGTGACGACCCGGCCTTCGCCGAGGCATTCGGTGCATTGGCTCATGGCTGGTCATCCGTCAAAATCCATGTTGGATGGAGGTTCTCGGCGTCGTCCATGGCGGCGAACAGGACGACTTCATGGACGCCGCCTCGCGCCTTGATTTTTATTGTTCGCCAGGTGGTGCCGTTTTTCGCGGTTTGGACATTTTTGATGGTGATGTCGGAGACATCGTGGATGCTGATATTCATTTTTGCTTTCTCCCAAAGCGTTTGCCAGGGACCGGTTGGCCCCTGGCGGGTTGATTTTAGCAGAGGGTGAAGTCTGCCTCAGTGAATTGATGGCCAAACCAGCGCTCGCGGCCATCGTTAATCATGTCCAGGCAGGCCCATTCTGCGCGGCCCTTGTCGTCAAAGCGCCAGACCCGCGTGGTGCCAAATGGCGTTTCGCTTTGCTCGATCCAAGCGCCTCCAGCGATGGTCGAGAACTTCGCGACGATACCAGCAGAAGAAAACATAAAAACCTCCCATGGGGTCAGATGAACCGCCCGCCCCTCAGCGTGTTTATGTTGTACTACATTAACATTCAGGCTGTAAAGATAAAAATGCAGATTATATGAAAATAATTTCAGAGGGTCAGATCAGCGGCTCGCCCAGGGCGGCGGGAGATTCCTCCCTGGACGAGCGCGACCGGGGCGTGGAAAGGATGAAACACGCCCTTGACGTGACCCTTACCACTTTTCGAGACGCTGCACAAAGTCAGAGATCTGCTCTTTCGCGTGGTCAGAGCCCTTCGCCACGATGGTCTGATGGCGGCAATACTTCTCCAGATAGGACATCATAGACTTCTGGTCTGCGGAGACCGAGCCGCCCTTGGTTCGCTTCATCTCGACCCACAAGCCCCAAGCCGGAATATAAAGATCCGGGATGCCTCGCACGACGCCTTCGGCTTTCAGCCGGTTGGCCGTTGATGGCGAGCGATGACCGCCGTTCGGAATGGCGAATATCAGAACCTCTGGATAGAATGCTCTAAACCATCGGACGAAATCGACCTGTTCGGAGTGTTCTGTTCGTGCTTTTTCCATGTTCTCGCCTTTACCCTTTTATATCTGCCGTCGCGCTCATATGAGATGGACGACGGCGGTCTGCTATTATTCAGCGCGTGGACGGCCTCATGCAAGCCGCTGGCCTCGATGTCAGCGCCGGATTGACGGATAATGCTGGCAATCGTGTGAGCCGCCTTCTGGCCTGCATATCCCGGATATCCAAGCGTGATAAATTCCTTGATCGGATCCTCGAATATGTCGCGATAGTAACTGACCGTCAGCATCTCCCGGCCCGATGTCCGGCTGGTTTCGACGCGCCACGTCCATCGCGTGACCTCCATCTCGTTCGCTGGGGCCATGATGTCGTCGCCGTGCAGCCGCAGCGGCTGGGCGACTGGCTTCGGGAATGGCTCGCCACAAGCGACGCATTCTGTCGCCGACAAGTGATTGACCTCCTGGCAGTGGTCGCAGACCTTGATCGGCGCGTCGCCGCTGCCTTTTTTGCGGCCAGGATCGACCTGCGTGATCGGGCCATGCGTCGCTACCAGACCGGCGAAGTCCAGCACCAGACAGTCGTCGCAGTGGCTTTTGACCCGCATCCCGCGTCCAGCCATCTGGACATAAAGGCTGACCGATAGCGTCGGGCGCAGAAATACGATGCAATCGAGATCCGGGTGGTCGAAGCCGGTCGTCAGCACGTTGGCGTTCGTCAGCGCCTGGATCCGCCCGGCCTTGAAGTCGGACAGGATTTGATCGCGCTCTGCGGCTGGCGTTGAACCAAGCACCGCCTCAGCCGTGATTCCGCGCTCTCTGAGCAGGTCTCGCACCATCCGGGCATGGTCAACGCCAGTGCAGAAGAACAGCATTGAGCGGCGCTCTGAGGCCCGTCTGAGCGCCTCATTAACTGCGCCCGGCGTGTCGAACTTCTCCATCGCTTCGATCAGATCGTCTTCGCGGTATTCGCCGCCGCGCTTGCGCACGCCAGCCGTGCTGATGCGCAGGTCGGTGCGCTTAGAGCGCAGCGGGGCCAGATATTTCAGCGCGATCAGTTCCTCGATGCTGGTCGGCTGGATCAGGTCGGAAAACAGAGCGGGCGCGTCGGTGATCAGACCATGTCCCAGCCGATATGGCGTGGCGGTCAGGCCGATGACGCGCAGCGCCGGATTGATAACCGTTAGATCGTCGATCAGTCTGCGATAGCCGCCTTCCTGCGTATGGTTGATTAGGTGGCACTCGTCCACGATCACAAGGTCGATATGGCCTATCTCCGCCGCTCGCTGGCGGACGGATTGGATGCCTGCGAACGTAATTGATCGACCAAGTTCGCGGCGCTTCAGGCCAGCCGAATAGACGCCCAGTGGCGCATCTGGCCAGTGGAGCAGCATCTTTTCAGCGTTCTGGCGGATCAATTCTTTGACGTGCGTCAGCATCAGGATCCGCGTTTCTGGCCAAGTCTGAATCGCGTCCTGGCACAGCGCTGCCACGATATGAGACTTGCCGGATCCGGTCGGCAGTTCTAGGCATGGGTGGCCGTCTGGATTGACAGCAAACCACGCGTATAGATCGTCAATCGCCTTCTGCTGATACCGGCGCAGCATCTTTCACCTCCATCTTGGCGTCAGGAAAGACGCGCTTGGCCTCGCGCACCAAATGGCTGACGCAGGCTTCGCGACCCTCGATCAATTCGCGGCTGGAGAATGTGAAGGCGTCGCCTTCGCCGTTTCGCACCTCCTGGCCGTCGATGACATACACCGCCTCATTCGGATCGGCTGACGCGCGTCGATCCCACGGCACCAGATCAGGGTGCAGCACATGCGCATGACATCCGGTGACTTGATGCTCGACCTCGACATGATCAGCATCCCAGCGGGCGCAGGCCCATTTGCTGTCGGTCGTCGGTGTAGAGTGCGCGCAGGTCCGGCAGTTGACCTCTTGTGTCAGCTTGGACGAATGGCAGAACTCCTGAGCCGCGCACATCTTGCATTGATACCAGGACGGATCCGCCGATATAGGCTCCGGCATACGTTCGGCCAGGGCAATCCTGCGACCGCGCTCCAGCAGCTTCTCCGCCGCATCCTTGTCGCACTTGATGCGTTCGGAGTAGAGGCGGTCATCATCCTTGCAGACGGCGACGTAGAGCGCCCGTTCGATGTTGGTGCCGTGCATATACAACTGCACCTGCGACCAGTGTATCGGCTTGGATTGATGGACGCCCTTTTTAATCAGGTCATCGAATGAGCGCTTATTATGCGTCTTGAACTCGGCAATGTGCCGCACTCCCTCTGCACCCGGGACGCCTCCCTCGATGATGCCATCGACGGATCCTCCGATATGATGTCCGAAGTCGATGCGCGTCTGATCGTATTCGGTCTTCGTCAAATTGATTCCGATGGCCTTCAGGTCGGCGACCATAACGGCTTCCTCGGAGTGTCCGCGCCTGAATAGCCGTTTAATCCGGCCAGGGAAGCGCTCGCGCACAGCCCAGCGAAAGGACAACCAGATCCAGCGGTCGCAGTGGTGGCCGAGCATGGACGCGCCCAGGTGCGGTCGAGGGTAGTCTGCTTTGCTTGCGTGATGTTCATCAATTGCAGCGGCTATTCGATCATTCGGTGGTGGAATGGGTGCCATAAAAAAATGGCCGGGAGTTTCCCCCCGGCCTCCCTTATCAAAACGGAATGTCGGATTCAGCGACCGGATCTGCCTTCGCAGCCCAGGGCGGCGCGCTCGACTTCGCACCAGATGCGGCAGGCATTGGCGCGGCTGATGCGCCTCCTGGCTTGGCGATCATCTTCTTGACCTCATTCCGCTTGCCGTACTTTTCGTCCTCCTTGATCTGGACGCCCAGAGACAGCCGACCGCCGAGCAGTTGGTCAGTGTCCTGGACAGACTGGATGCCGGCAGCCTTCATCAGTTCGCCAAGCTGACGACGGCCAATGCCTTCGGCAGTGGGGTTCGGGTTCGCGATGTTGACGTTCGCCCACAGAACCCGGCCCTGGTGCGTCGGGCCGGTCACGTCGAGGCGGCAGGCCAGGTATTGACCTGTCCCGGCTTTCGTCGTGCGCAGATCGACGCCTTGCAAAATAGCGTCGTAAGTCCCAGCCGGGATTGGCTCGAACGATCCTCCGCCTTCGTCCTTTGGGATGTCGTCTAGGCTGATTGCAGTGTCGAGAAATGCCATCGGTGGTTTACTCCTTTTCGATGGTGAATGAGACGCGAGATGGCGTCGTGGTGATTGCGTTTAAGAATGGCTTGGTGATGCTCTCTGGAGTCGCCTTCCAGGCGCTCATGTTAATTTCCGGCTTCCAGCGGAACAGCTTGTCCAGATGCTCCTCCAGGCCATATTCTGCGGCGACCTCAGCAGCCAGATGCGTGTCCACTTTGCGGTTCATGCGACCCGTCAGCTTGATCTTGTGTCCGCCGTCAGTCTCAGTCCGCTCGGTGCCTTCAAGCGTCTCAGCGACGCCTAGAAGGCTCGTGATGTGGTCTTCTAACAGCCTGCGGCGCTTGACCGCTTCACGCTCTGCCGCCTTAGCAGCCATCCACTCGGCAGCGGCGGTGTCCAGGTCCAAGTTCATATTATCCTCCAATTTTCTTGATGATGTCGCCCAGGTGCGCAGGCTCCCAGGCGTCTAATTTCCCGCTGCGGTCCTTAGCGGTCCACAATCCGTCTGGCTGGGCCATGATGCCGCGCTGGGGCTGGCCGTCAGCGTCCTTCTCGACCCGCAGCGCCAGCACCTCGTCGAAGAAATAGGGCAGCGCCTGGGCTGTCTTATTGCCGGGCATGGACGGGCTATAGAGCATCCGACCCATTTCGTCGGTTGCCTTCTCCATCTTGGCAGTAAAGACGACGTGCTTGTCTGGGATGTCGCGGAATAGGCGTACGACTTCGGTCATGGTCGTCTGCATTTCGCCGTATGCTTGGCGCGGATCTTTCGCCTTCGCCTTTTCGGTGGCGAGGCAGACTTCTGCAATTTCGCTGATGCTATCTAGCATCACCGTCTTGAACGCCTTGGCCTCGTCTGAATTGATCAGCCAGGAATAGGATTCGCGCAGATCGTCCATGCTCTTGATGACGACGAACGGCAGGTTCGCATCGGCGATGGACAGCAGACCGGCCTCTGCTGACAGGATGACAGGATCCGGCAGCGTCGCGGCTTGGCTGGTCTTGCCGACACCTGGGCCGCCGTAAAGCAGCACCTTTATGGCGTCGCTGGTCGCGTCGCCGGTTCGTTGTAAATTAATCATTCTTGGTTCTCCCGTTTGATATTAGCGTTGAGGTCTTCCAGATATTTGCGCGCTGGCACGGCTTGATACTGAATCCGCAGCTTGGGGATGAGCGTGCTATCCCATGTCTCCATCACGGCTTCGCCGGTCTCAGCGTTGACGATCACCCAGCTATTCATGATGCGTCCTCGCGCTTGGCTGGAATGGTGTCGTCTACATGCACGACTTCGCCCCTTTTTTTGCGCAGAACTTCCGCAAGGCGATTGATGGTCTTGATCGCCGATTTCTCGCAAAAAGTATTTATGACCCCCATACAATCCGGCACGATAGAACAGCAGCGACCATCGCTCGCCTGAACGTAAAGCTGATCACTATGAGTGATCCGGGCGATACTGAGATGCGTGATGACTGGTTTAATGTTTAACATGGTTATTCTCCCGTGAGGCCAGGGCCGAAGCCCTGGCGAACAATCACTATTAGTCGAGGAACTCAACAGCGTCGGTGTATTCGCCGAAGCTGGGCGCGTTCATTACATCTGCCCAGGCCGCGCCGCCCAGTTCATTGCCGACGTTATTAAGGGCCGCTTGAGCCTTCGTGTCTGCGTCATAACCATTTGCAAAGTGAATGGCGCAAAGTTCTTTGTAAGTGATGGTGATCAGCATGTGTCGTCTCCCGTTCCAGCGGTCGGGAACCAACGCAATCCGGTGTCCAGATTGACTACGCTGTAACCGTACTCGTCGCCGTTACGATCAGCCTCAGCCCAAAATCTGCCAGCGATAGCCCAAGCCAGCATCGGTGTGTGGTAAATCATTTCGCTGGCGCGGCGGCGGACCTGACCAACAATGGCGTCGTTCAAATCGTAAATCGGATAGTCTTCGATAATTGCGAACATTCGTCTTCTCCAGTTCCAGCGGTCGGCCAATCCGTTCGCTGTATTAGGAATATAGGTATTGACCGCGCTGGCGTCAACACCTATCGTCAAAAAAATATCAACAGAAGGGAAAAAATATGACGACCAAGGAAGCAATCGACCATTTCGGATCGGTCAAGGCGCTGGCAGATGCGCTGCGGATATGGCCGCACAGCGTCTATAAGTGGGGCGAGCGGCCTCCGATGCTGCGGCAGTATCAGATCCAGGTTTTGACGTTCGGGGAGATGCGGGCTGATGACTGATATTAAGGATGTGCTGGAAGATCGGGCGAACACTCATGGCGACTTCAGCGAGGTTGCATATTTCGCACAGAGTCTGCGACAGATATTTCGTGAGCGAGGCAGGGTCTTGAGCGATTCGCACGCCGAGAGCCTGGATATGATCGCGAGTAAGCTGGCCCGGATTCTGGCAGGCAATCCAGATGAGCCTGACCATTGGCTCGACATCGAGGGATATGCCAGACTGGCACGCGAAAGGATCAAGACTGATGGTTGATATCACGAACATATTTGGCGGCGCATTCACTGCGCCAGCGATGCCTCATATTGATCCGCCGGAGGTGCAGCTTGCTGACGCCATGAGATCCGCAGGGATCGAGCCTCCCGCACAGATCAGGATCGACGGCCAGCTTCATCGGTTCTCGACCAAAGGCCGCAAAAGGGACGACTCCGGCTGGTACGTCGCCTTCCCAGATGAGCCGGTCGCCGGTCGCTTTGGTTGCTGGCGCGATCAGATCGACTGCAATTTCCGGGCCGACATAGGTCGCGAGATGACTGCCGCCGAGCATATGTCAATTGTCCGGCGTCAGAGCGAGGCCAGGGCGCGACGTGACGAGGAGAGGCAGCGCAAGGCGGAAGTGGCGGCAGATACCGTCCAGGCCATCTGGACCGGCGCTATAGCTGCCAGCGAGGATCATCCGTACCTTGCCAAGAAAAACATCAAGCCGCATGGGGTTCGGACCACAGGCGATGGGAGATTGATTGTCCCATTGTTTGATGATGCGGGTGAGCTGTCATCCCTGCAATATATTGGAGACGATAAACGCTATCATCCAGGCGCTGCCACGCGTGGATGCTCTTGGACGTTAGGCGATCTCGATGGGTCCACCATATTTGTTGCAGAGGGCTTCGCCACAGCCGCCACGATCCATGAGGTGTCGAACAGGCCGGTGGTGGTGGCGTATTCAGCCAACAACTTACCAGAGGTCGTGCGGCAGTTACGCGAGCGTCACGGGGCGACGCAGGACATCGTGGTCGTGGCTGATAACGATGCGAGCGGCGTCGGTCGGAATAAAGCCGATCAGGCATCGGCCAAGCATGGCTGCCGGATCGTCATGCCGCCAATCGAAGGCGATGCCAACGATTATTCCTTAGCCGGTCAAGACCTGATGGCCATATTGTTTCCGCCGGCTGATGATTGGTTAATCCCTGCCGATGACTTCGCAGCCCAGCCTGCGCCGATCAAATGGCTCGTAAAGCGCTGGATACAGTCCGAGGCGCTAATCATGGTGCATGGGCCATCTGGATCCGGGAAGACCTTCCTGGCGCTCGATATGGTGCTGTCGATAGCATCAAACGAGGCAATCCCAGACTGGAACGGCCACAAGGTCCGCCCAGGCCCGGTCGTCTATCTGGCCGGTGAAGGACATCACGGACTGAGAGGCCGGGTCGCCGCATGGAAGCAGCACAGAGGCGTCGGCAGCCTGAATATGTGGCTCTCACGGCACGGCTTGGACCTGAACGCTCCAGAGGGCTACCAGAAGACGGTGGAGGCCATCCGCGCCCTGGGCGTCGTTCCATCGGTCATCGTGGTTGACACCCTGCATCGTTTTCTTCAGGGCGATGAGAATAGCGCGCAGGACGCCAAGACCATGCTCGATGCGTGCGGATCCATCATCGAGGAGTTCGGGTGCAGCGTCGTCCTGGTTCATCACACTGGCGTCGCTGCGGAGGCCCAGCACAGGGCGCGCGGGTCTTCTGCATGGAAAGGTGCGCTCGATATCGAGATATCCGTCGTGCCGCCTTCTGACGATGCTCCGATGGAAGTGGTTCAGCGCAAGTCCAAGGATGCTGAACTGGCCGAGCCGCTGCACGGCGTTCTGACATCCGTCGAAATTGCCGGATGGTTCGACGAGGATGGCGAGAAGGTCACGTCCGCCGTATTCGAGCAGACCGATGCGCCAGCCGAATCGGGCGGCAGCAGCAAGCAAAGCAGCGCCCTGGATCGCCACAGAAAGACGTTCGAGAGGGCGTGGTGGGCATCAGAAACAGAAATGCTTGGGGTGCGTCCCTTTGTCTCAAGAGCAAGCCTGGAGGCCAAACTAGCCGACGACGGGCTGGCAGCGCGGACAATCGTCAATCACCTCAACCCGGCCTACACCGACCGACTGATAGGTGCGCTGATAAACGCCGACGCCATCCAGAAAACCGAGGAAGGCTGGGCGATTATTGATGAAACATGGGCATCCGCACTTACGCTTGCAAAGGCGGGCTGATGCTACTTATGCGTGCTACCCTCAATACCCTCCGGGTACCCTAATTGCTGTTAGGGTAGTTCGGGCAGGGGTGCTTGACAATACCCTAAAAGCCGAGTATACCGCCTAGCGTCTAGCGACTTGGCGGATACACGGTTAGGGTATTTCAAGTGCAGGCGCGAGGGTGACGCTCGTATGATGTCACCATAAAGAAATGAGGCGAAAACCCCGGCCATGGGATTCTCGCCTCCTGGTAGCCAAGTGAAAGGGACTGGGCCACATGAGAAATTTACGACATAAGAAGTATCGCGGCAACCCGCTGCCGGGCGATGGATACCGTCAATTCACGACCGAGCCGGTCCACGGGACTACATGGCTCGTTCAGATACAGAAGACGGATAAGATCTGGCGAGGCGTTAAGGTCTCAGCCGTTGGAACTGTCGCAATCAAGGCGAACTATTGGCTGGCGTGGAACGGCGAGCGATGGGCAGAGGGGAAAGATCTGGCGTCGATAAAGCAGCATCGACCGTCGCTGCTGTCCGCCGTCCAGGATGAGGTGCGCGAGGTTGCGTCAGAATTGATGGCTGGTTAATATGGCGGACTTCCTCCTTTGTTGATTTGCCGGGGCCGTTATTGGCTCCGGCTTTTTTCGTGTATATGGTGGGGAACATTTCCCACATATAAAAGCGGGTGAAAAATGAAAGCGCACGTTCCGACAGAAGACACTAGAGCGACCGTTCGGATGCACGCGACGGTGGGAACGAAGTTCGACAACATTGCGAGACTGCTGGGCATCGACAAGAAAACGATGCGCAAATACTACCGCGACGAACTCGACCTGGGCAAAGACCAAGCCAATGCGGTCATAGGCGGCGCGCTGTTCAACAAGGCGAAGAACGGCGATACGGCAGCGCAGATCTTCTGGATGAAGACGCAGGCGCGCTGGCATGAGCGCCACGACTTCACCAGTAGTGATGGCTCGATGTCGCCTCAGCAGATCGTCATCCGGGCAGCAGATGAACCAAGCGACGGTTGATCTTCCGCCTAAGCTGGTGCCGATATACGCGCCGCAGCGAGGCGCGGTTCAGTACCGTGCGACATACGGAGGGCGAGGATCCGGCAAATCTCAGACGGCTGCGCTGATGGCGGCTATCTGGGGATACGCCGAGCGGCTGCGGATCCTATGCACCCGCGAACTACAGGTCAGCATCAGAGACAGTTTCCATCGCGAGATAAAGGACGCCATCGAGCGGACGCCCTGGCTGGCGGCGCACTATGATGTCGGCGTCGATTACTTGCGCGGGCGCAACGGCACGGAGTTCATCTTTCGAGGGCTGCGCCATAATTCGTCCAGCATCAAGTCTCTGGCAGGCATCGACCTGACCATCGTCGAGGAGGCCGAGGACGTGCCAGAGGCGTCCTGGCTGGCGCTTGAGGCCACTATATTCAGGCAGCGCAGGTCTGAACTATGGGCGATTTGGAATCCGCAGGCAGACGGATCGCCGGTTGATAAGCGATTTCGCAAGGATCCGCCGCAGTCGTCGCTGATTGCTGGCATCAACTGGTCCGATAATCCGTTCTTCCCGGATGGCCTGGAGGCGCTCAGAAAGCGCGAGCAGTCGCGGCTTGACGCGGCGACCTATGCCCACGTCTGGGACGGCGAGTACCTACAGAACAGCGACGCCCAGGTCTTCGCGGGCCGCTTCCAGGTGGATGAGTTCGAGCCGCAGAAGCACTGGGATGGGCCATATTTCGGGCTGGACTTCGGCTTCGCACAGGATCCGACCGTAGCCATTGAGTGCTACATATACGAGGACCGGCTATATATCAGGCGGGAGGCGGGCAAGGTCGGGTTGGAACTGGACGACACTGCGGCTTATGTCGCGGAGCGGGTGCCAACCATAGGAATGCACACCATCCGCGCGGACAGCGCCAGACCTGAATCTATAAGCTATTTGCAGCGGAGCGGGCTTCCAGGTATTAGAGGCGTGAAGAAGTGGGCTGGCTCAGTCGAGGATGGCGTTTCGTTCATCCGGTCGCTTGACCGGGTGGTCATCCATCCAGATTGCGCCGAAGCAGCGCGGGAGTTTAGGCTGTACTCATACAAACGCGACCGCCTTTCAGGAGATGTCATGCCGAAGATCGTCGATGCACACAATCACTACATTGACGCCTTGCGCTATGCGCTCCAGCCAATGATCGGCGGATCCGGCAATCAAGTGTTTGGAGTCCTATGATGGTCTGGCCGTTCCCTCGCAGAATCGCAGAAGAAAAGCAGCACCCAACCGGCGCGGCCTTCATGGTCGGAGAGAGCGTCAAGTGGGATGGCGGTCACAACCGGCGCACCTACATCAGCGAGGGATACCAGCACAACGTCATCGTCTATCGCGCCATCCGCGAAGTGGTCGAGGCGACGAAGGCGATCAAGGTCGAACTGTTCCAAGGCGATGAACGTCTGACGGATCACCCGGCCCTGGATCTGCTGGACAGGCCGAATCCGTGGCAAGCCTACGAGGAATGGCTGTCCGAGATGATGGTCAACCGGCTGCTGTTCGGTGAGACGTTCTGCGTCGGCACGCCAGAGGGCCAGTTCGCTGAACTCTGGCCGCTCAATCCGATTGACATGGAGGTGAAGCCTGGGATCCACGGGCTTCCCAGGGCGTACTGCCATCGCAAGGGAAAGTCCGAGCAGTATTTCAAGGTTGATCAAGTGACCGGCGAAAGCGAGGTCTTCTACCTCAAGACCTATAATCCAGACAACTATTGGCGCGGACAGTCGCCGCTGATGGCCGCGAGCCTGTCGGCTGACACGCACAACGCAGGATCCCGCT
>WLWG01000954.1_pt1 | contig 28244 bp, 33 predicted proteins | sample 6712871 | NCBI WGS metagenome assembly WLWG01 (sample SAMN12718693, study PRJNA515312) | sponge metagenome | isolation source: marine sponge | host: Mycale hentscheli | place: New Zealand: South Island, Marlborough, Capsize Point | collected 2003-05-01
ATGAGGAGGTTATTGATGATACAAGACCTATACAAACAAAAAAGGTCCTTGGAGTTGAAGTGGCAACAGGAGCATCTGTCTAATGATAGATACACTCTTGAAATGGTCAGAATTGATGACAAAGTTAGAAGAGTCATTACTGACATTAAGCTGGAAGAAGCAGCTATTGCTCATAGACAGAATTCTGTCGAAGACGCAGCTCCACAAGTTTCTGTAGCTACTTAGTCAAAAGCTACATCGCTGAAATGCATAAATACCGTAGGCTCTCTTGCACTCTACTAAAAAATCAGTTATAACTACCTTACTATATATTTAAATAAACTTATTGAATACAGACGCATATAGTCGACTTCCCTAGGGACTGTATTTAAAATATCTAGGAGGATATTAATATGGCTAACACAACTTTTTTAGGAAACGTTAGAGAAAACGGAGACGGCTTAAGAACTTCAATAGCTGGCTCTATGTGTGCAACAGCAAATTTTCATATACCAAATACTTTAACAGCTGGTGATGGAAATGTACAAAAATCAGAAACAGATACAACTTCAGTAATTTTACCAAAAGGTGCTGTAGTATACCAAATAGCAATTTGGGATGCTGCTGGTGGCGGTGGTGCTACTCAAGATATTGGATTCACTCCAGTTTCAACTGGAACTACAGTTGCAGATCCAAATGGTTTTGCAATCGCACAAGATGTTAATGCAAAATCTCTTTCAGTAGTAGGTGGCGCAACTGACGGTGCAGCATTAGGTGGTCTTTCAACTATCATTAATGGTGTTGAATATGGACCAGCTATTGTAAATCCAGTTGGTGCAAGAGAACAAGTAACAGTTACTCATACAGCGAACGCATCTATAGCCGGTTCAGCAAGTGGTACTCTTTACTACTTTGTAGCCGACGAGAAAAACGGCGCAGAGACAGCGTAATTAATTAATTATCTATGCTCCTTCGGGAGCATAGAATAAATTAGGAGAACAACACAAATGGGAAATTCATACTCAAGCGACCAAACAACCTTACATCTCTCTAGTATTGGTGCTGATACTTTATCAAGAGCAGGCAGAGCTAGAATTACTTCTATCCAAGGAAAAGGTATAGCAAATGCTGTTTTAAAATTACATGATGTTGCAACTGCCGGTGCAGCTGCTGCAGGTAATTTAGTTGCTGAATATCAATATGGTACAGAAGGATTAGAAGTTTATGTTCCTGGTTCAGGTATTTTATTTAAAAACGGAATAGTATTTAATTTAGCCGGAGCTAGTGGAAGCGTTACTTTAACTATAACTGGCGGATAAGGTTTAAACATGGCGACTATTACTTTTACAGTTACAGTTGCAACTGGGACTAACGCCTTTAGTGCCGGAGCTGATAAATTTTTTTTAAATGGAAAAGTTAGTCCAGCTCTAGAACTTCAAGAAGGTAATACTTACATTTTTGATCAATCTAATGGAACTAATGCAGGCAAAGTTTTAGCTTTTTCAGTTCAAAAAGACGGAACACATAATTCTTCTGGAACTGGAACCGCTTATACAACAGGTGTAACTACAAATGGAACAGCAGGACAAGCTGGTGCGAATACAACTATTATAGTTGGACCAGTTAGAACTGTAGGCGCTCCTACATTATTTTATTTTTCTGCAGCAACAGCAGGAATGGGTAATATAGCTAATACTATTTCACCTACATCTGGAACATCAGAAAAATTTAACCCAGCTATTGATGATATTATAGAAGAAGCTTTTGAAAGAACTAATATCAGAGGGACTAGAACAGGTTATCAATTAAAATCTGCAAGACGATCTTTAAATATTATGTTTAAAGAATGGGAAAATAGAGGTGTACATTTATGGAAAGTAAAGTTTGCAGAAATACCTTTAATATTAGGTCAAGCAGAATATAGTTATGCAACAGATTCAATTAATTTTCCATCAGACTTAAGTCAAATTTTAGAAGCTTTTTATAGAAATAATACTACAACAACTAATCCATCTGATATTGCATTAACACAAATTAGTAGATCACAATATAGTGCAACACCTAATAAGTTAACTCAAGGAACACCTTCACAATATTATATAGATAGAAAAATTAATCCTAGTATTTATTTATATGCTACACCAAGTTCAAGTGTATCAAGTACAACAACACCAAGTAGTTTTCAGTTTTGTTTTTATTATATGGCACAGATAGATAATCCAGGATCTTATACAAATACCTCGGACGTAGTAGATCGATTTTATCCATGTATGATGTCTGGTCTTGCTTATTATTTAAGTATGAAATTTTCTCCAGAAAGAACACCCGAGTTACAAAGAATTTATGAAAGTGAATTTTTAAGAGCACTTGATGCAGACAATCAAGGTACATCTACATTTATTTCACCACAAACTTTTTATGGTGATGGAGTAATGTCATAATGGGAGTTTTTGCACGAGGTAAACAAGCATTAGCAATTTCTGATAGATCAGGATTAAGATTTCCTTATACAGAAATGGTTAGAGAATGGAATGGATCTTTAGTTCATTATTCAGAATATGAACCAAAGCAACCACAATTAGAACCTGCACCAGTTGGTTCTGATCCTCAAGCTTTACAAAATCCTAGAGTTCAAGCTGCATCTACACCTCAATTAATTTTATTAGATCCTAATCCTTTTGAAATTATTATTTATGCTGGTAACACTTATGTTAATGTTTATTCATTAGATCATCAAAGAAAAGCTAATAGTAAAGTTAGATTAAGAGGAGCACCTTTAGTTATTGCAAGTGGAGCTGGTGGACCCGATGCTTATAATTTACAATCGTTTAATGCCATACCTAATATTGTAGGTGTAACAGATATTGATTCTGCAACTGGTTTTACAATTCAGTTAGGTAAAATAGATGCAGCAGGAAATGTAACTGGTAATACTACAAGTGATGTGTTAACTAATCCAATTAGTTATTTTTATTTTCAAAGCGCTGACAACGCTACTGCTAGCGGAGTCAAAGGTGGTTTTGATGGATGTTCAGCAGGACCAGTAACTTTGGAGGCTTTATAAGATGGCATATACTTTAGCAAATTTAAAATCAGATATTCGATCATATACAGAAGTATCTTCATCAGTTTTAACTGATGCTATTTTAGATACTATTATTAAAAATTCTGAAAATGGAATTTTAAGATCTGTACCTACTGATCAAAATGCAAACTATGCAACGTCTAATTTAGTTGTAGGTAATAGATATGTAACTATTCCAGATGATTTAAGATCTATTAATTATGCTCAACTAACAGATTCTAATGGTAATCAAGTATTTTTAGAACAAAGAGATCCTAGTTTTATGGCTGAATATTACTCTACACCTAGTACTTCGGCAGTTGGAATACCTAAATATTATGGTAATTGGGATGAAGATTTTTGGGTAGTAGCGCCTACTCCTGATACAGATTATGCTATTACTTTAGCTTACAATAAAGAACCTATTAGCTTAACTAATACAACAGAACCTTCAGCTAAACCAGCCGCTACGAATGGAACTTATTTATCAAATAAATATCAAGATTTACTTTTATATGGATCTTTGGTAAATGCATATGGGTACTTGAAAGGCCCACAGGATATGATACAATACTATCAAGGGCTTTATCAAACTGCTCTTACAACGTACGCAACTGAACAAATCGGTTACAGACGCAGAGACGAATATGACGATGGTGAACTTCGTCAACAACTTAAATCAAAATCACCATCAGCTTACGGAACACAAAATTAATTAAGGAGAAAAAAATATGGCAAACGTAGTACCTTATGCTTTTAAACAAGGAATATTAAAAGCACAACATGACTTCACAACGGTTGTAGCCAATCCTGGTGCCGGTGGGGCAGGACAAGGAACGAACGTTACTGGAGCATATAAACTAGCATTGTATGCGTACAATGGTGGAACTCCACCTTTTAATGTTAACTCAACTATTTGGTCAGCTGTTGCAAGTGAAGTAAATAATACTGCAGGTACAGCTAACTACACAGCAGGCGGCGGAGTTTTATCAACAGCAACTGTTGGTCAAACAGGAAATTTTACAACTGTTGATTGGAGTGATGCAACTTGGGCAAGTGCAACTATTTCTGCAGGCTATGGTGTTTTATATAGATATGACACTAACGCAGCGAATATGTATCTTGTAGCAATTCTAGATTTTAATGGAGCTAAGTCTTCAACGAACGGAACTTTCCAAGTAGCTTTCCCAACAATCGCTACTGGTGGAGACGCAATATTAAGTATAACTGGAAACCCGTAGGACTTTAAATGGCTATTGTTTTAGACAACAGAGTAAAACAAAATAGTACTACGAGCGGAACAGGCACTTTAGATTTAAATGCCACTGTCCCAACTGGTTTTATTAGTTTTGTTGATGGAATAGGAAATAGTAATAAAACTTACTATACTATTCATGAGCAAGGCACGAATCTTTTTGAAGTAGGAATTGGAACAGTAACAGATGCTGCAACAGATACTCTTTCAAGAGATACGGTTTTAGATAATTCTTCTGGTAACACTAGTAAGATTACTTTTTCCGGTGGACAATTAGATGTATTTTGTACACTACCTTCCAGTAAGGCAGTTTACTTAGATGAAAACGGGGATGCGGTTGGAGCTGCCGGGCCTGGTTTTGCAGTAGCAATGGCGATAGCTTTATAGTATAAAAAGGAAAAAATATGGCACAAAATTTTATATCATTCACAAACCAATTAGGAACAGGCACAACTGCTTTATGTGATACAGCAGCAGCTGGATTTGCCGATGCAGTTATTGGAATTAGAATTGCAAATATTTTAACTAATGCAATTACAGTTAATGTTTGGGTCGTACCAACTGGTACAGCAAACTTAAGATATATTGCAAAAGATTTAAGCATTCCTCCATCAAGTTCTGTTGAACTTGTACAAGGTGGAGCAAAATTTGTAATTAATCCAGGTGATGTTTTAAACGGTAGCGCAAGTGAAGGAACAGCAGCTGATGTTATTACAAGTGTTGTTGATAAGATCAGTACAATACCAAGTTAAGGAGTTTAAAATATGAGCGATTATTACAACGAGGTATACATCGGTAATAAGCCTGGGGCAGAACAAATCTATACTCATGCTGAAACTATTAATAACAAAGATATAGTAATTGAATCAGCGGTTCTCGCTGGTCCAGTAACTTTTCCACATACAATAACAGTAACAGGGACATTAGTAATAGTATAATGAGTAAAATAGAAGTAGATACAATTGATACACAAAGTAGTACTACGCTTCAAGTTGGAGATACAAATACTACTACAATTAAAATTGGAAAAACAGGAGATACTGTAGAGTATCCTACTGGTACTACTTTTACTCAATCAGGTACACAAAATGTAACTTCAGGTGGACAAATAAATGTTCAGTCTGGTGGTAATATTACTATTGATTCTGGTGCTACAATTACAAACAATGGTACAGCTTCAGGATTTGCAGCTGACCTTACAAATTTAAGTGCAACAAATTTGACTAGTGGAACCGTGCCAGACGCACGTTTTCCTGCAGTTTTACCAGCAGTTTCTGGTGCAAATTTAACAAACATCGCAGGTCAATTACAATGGCAATCAACTATTATTACAGCGGCAACAGGTTCTGTTGGAAATAATTTAGGTTATTGGATTGATACTACAAGTAACCCATGTGTTATTACTATGCCTGCCTCAGCAAGTGTAGGAGATAGAATTGTTTTAACTGACTACGCAAGAAAATGGGGAACTAATTCTGTTACATTAAATCCTAATGGTTTAAATTTTCAAGGAAGAACAACTCCTCAACCAGTTTATAATACGGATGGTCAATCAGTTGATTTAGTTTATTCTGGAGCAACTCAAGGTTGGATTCCTAATTCAGATGATGATGTTACTTATGAAACTAATCCATCATACACTGCAAATTTTTTAGTTATAGCTGGAGGTGGAGGAGGAGCGCAATATGGTGGAGGAGGTGGTGCAGGGGGATATAGAAGTTCATATTCAAGTGAATCATCAGGTGGTGGTGCATCTGCTGAAACTGCTTTATCTTTAACTCCAGGAACAGTTTATACAATTACAATTGGTCAAGGTGGAGCTGGTGGAGGAACAACTCCTTCTCTTTCAGGAAATTCAGGTGATGATTCATCTATTACAGGTTCAGATATTACAAATATTGTAAGTGTTGGTGGTGGTTATGGTCGATCAAGTACTGCTGGAACAGGAAGTGAAGATGGTGGTTCTGGTGGTGGTGGACAATCACTACCAGGGTCTTATGGTACTGGTGGTTCAGGAACAGCTAATCAAGGTTTTAATGGTGGAAATGGACACCAAGCTGGAAGTGGAATTTCTGGTGGTGGTGGTGGAGGTGCTTCTGCTGTTGGCGCTACAGGAACTAATTCTATTTCAGGTGCTGGTGGAGATGGAGTTGCTAGTACAATTACCGGAGCATCAGTCACAAGAGCCGGAGGCGGCGGAGGAGGTGCAGATAATAGATATACAGGAAGCACAAGTCCTGCAGCTGGAGGTTCTGGCGGCGGAGGAAATGGTACTGTTGATGGAACTGCTGGTGCTGGAACTGTTAATACAGGTTCTGGCGGAGGTGGTGCTGGATATGGGACTGGATATGGATCAGCTTCGGCTGGTGGATCAGGAGTAGTTATTATAAGAGTAGCAGATTCAGATTATTCAAGTACAACATCAGGAAGCCCAACAGTAACGACAGGAGTTGGTGGAACAGACACTGTTATGGTATTTAATGGGTCAGGGAGTTACACAGCATAATGGCAAGTTTTGCAAAATTAGGAATAGGAAATATAGTAGAACAAGTAGTCGTTGTTAATGACAACGTAGCTACAAGTGAACAAACAGGTATAGAGTTTTTACAAAATTTATATGGAGATAGAGCAGTTTGGAAACAAACTTATATGGATGGTAGTAAAAGAAAAAATTTTGCTTCTAAAGGTTTTAAATATAATCAAACTTTAGATGCTTTTATTCCACCTCAAGCTTTTAAAAGTTGGACATTAAATACAGATACTTGTTTATGGGAAGCACCTGTTGCTCATCCTGCAGATAATAATTTTTATAATTGGAATGAAACTAATCAAACATGGGATTTAGTAGAATAAAATGAGCACAATAAAAGTAAACAATATTAAAACTAGATCAGGCACAGCTATAACAGTTGGAGAAAATACTGATACAACAACTATTCCAGGAGCAGCTACTGTAACAGGTACACTTACAAATAATTCAGGTGGTGGAATTGGTAATAACGCTTTAACAAATAATTCTATAACTGTTAATGGAATTACGATTGCACTTGGTGCATCAGGAACAATTCCAGTTGTTGATACAGCACCTACAGTTACAGGAGCAACTATTATGACTCCAGATGCGGGTCAATCTACAACTCTTACAGGTACAAATTTTACTGCACAATCTAGTGTAGAACTTTTTTCTTCAACAGGTGTAATTACTGAAGCAGGACAAGTACAGTTTACATCTTCTACTTCTATCAGTGCTACTTTTACAAATGCTGTTTCAGCAGGAACATATTTTGTAAGAGTGACAAATAATGATGGTGGAACTGGTACAAGTGCTACGGCTATTTTAACAGTATCTGCTGGACCTGCATGGACAACTAATGCTGGATCTGTTGGATCAGTAAGTGCCGGTGCATCTTGGGGTACAATTAATTTAGTAGCAACGGGAGATAATCCTCTGACTTATACAGAAGCTCCAGGTACAGCTAATGCTTTAAGTGTAATGGGATTAAGTTTAGCAAACTCTGCTAACACTGGTGTTTTAACAGGAACGGCTATTAGTCCTGGTTCAACAACTACTTACAATTTTACAATTCGAGTGACAGACAATGATTCACAATCGACAGATAGAACTTTTTCTGTTACTATTAATGTAGGCTTAACAGGAGGAACTCAATTTAATTAATCATGGCATCAAGTTATTTAACACGAACACCAGGCAGTGCTGGAAGCACTACAACAGGTACTTTTTCTTTTTGGGTAAAAAGAGGTGTTCTTACATCAGATATGTACCTTTGGACTAATTTTGCTAATAGTACAAATTGGTCAGCGATTGGTATAAATAATGTAGATTTAGTATATTTCTATGCAGAAAGTGGTGGAAGTGCAGTAGCAAATTTAAAAACAAATAGACTTTTCAAAGACGCCAGCGCTTGGTATAATATTATTATAGCTGTAGATAGCACTAATGGAACAGCAGATGATAGAATAAAAATTTATGTAAATGGAGTACAACAAACTTCATTTGCAGCAAGAACAAATCCTGGTTCAAGTGCTGATTTAGGAATAAGTGAAACAGTAGCTATGGAGATTGGAAGATATGGTGGTGGAAGTGCATATTTTGATGGCGCAATGGCAAATGTAGAATTTGTCGATGGCACTGCATTAACTCCTGCATATTTTGGATCTACAGATTCTAACACGGGCATTTGGACACCTTCAGGTGCAACTGCAATTTCAGATTATGGTACAAACGGATTTAAATTAGTAATGGATACAACATCACCTGGAGCAGATACTTCAGGTAAAGGTAATACATTTACAGTAGGCGCCGGAACTCCAACTTTAACACAAGGTAGCCCTTCCAATATTTATGCTAGTTTAAATTCAAGTTTTAATTTATCCGACAATGTTTTATCAAATGGTAATACTACAGTAACAAATTCTAATGCTAATTGGAAATATGTTCCTGCAACAATAGGAGTTTCAAAGGGAAAATGGTATGCAGAATATAAAAATGTTATTGGCAGTGGTTATCTTATGAATGGTGTTGCTGATATGAGATATGCAACTTCACAAGACCAAAATAGTTATACTCATGTGGGTGCAGGTACAGGTGGAGTAGGTATTTATGACAATGGAGAAAAATATATACAAGGTTCTAATACTACTTATGCTGCAAGTTATGGTAGTAATTCAGTATTAGGAGTTGCTTTAGATATGGATAATGGAAAAGTTTATTTTTCAAAAGATGGAGCTTGGGCTACTGGTTCAGGTGCTTGGGGAAGTTCAACTTTTGATGCAGCAGTTGGTGCAATAACTTTGCCTACAACAGGAACATATACATTTGCTTTATCACAAAGAAGTGGTGCTGCAAATCAATGTAATTTTGGAGAAGGATTTTTTGCAACAACGGCAGCGGGCACAAATGCTGATGCTGCAGGTCTGGGATTATTTGCTTATCCCGTACCTTCGGGATATTATTCTTTAAATACCAAAAATTTGGAGGCATACGGTTAATGGCTTATTCTACAATTCCAAAGGGAACTTTATATATGAATTCCCTACAATATACAGGAAATGATTCTGCTAGTCACGCAATCACAGGCGTTGGATTCGAGCCCGACTGGGTCTGGAACAAAGTACGAGGTACTGGAAACCATGGACTATGGGATCGTGTTAGAGGTGTTTCAAAAAGAATACAATCTGATCAACCTAGTGCGGAAACAACAACAAGTGGTGTTGATTCTTTTGATACAGATGGTTTTACAATGGGTACTTCTTATAATGTTAATGGTGATAATTACGTGTCGTGGAATTGGCGTGCATCTGGTTCTACTGTTTCTGATTCTAATGGAGATATAACATCAACAGTCAGTGCTAATACAACGAGCGGTTTTTCTATTGTGAAATATACGGGAAATGGTTCAACAGCTACTGTGGGTCATGGTCTTGGTGTTCCTCCAGAAGTAGTAATTGTAAAAAATTACAGTGGTAATTACAATTGGATTTCTTATTGGGAAGTATTAGGCAATACTAAATATTTAGAATTTAATTTAACTAATGGATCAGGCACAGGTTCAGAATGGAATAATACATCTCCTACAAATTTAGTATTTAGTTTAGGTAATACAGGTTCAGGTAATAATAATGGAGATTATCATGTAGCATATTGTTTTGCTAGTATTAAGGGATTTTCTAAAGCAGGCAAGTATATGGGGAATGCTAACAGCTCAGGCCCGTATATTTTTACTGGCTTTGCCCCTCAATATGTACTTATAAAAAAAGATGGTGGTGATGGTTGGTGGATAATCGACAAGACACAAGGAAATATACTTCCAAATCCTAATACACAAATGTTAGTATCAAACACAAATGCAGGAGACAACAATAGTGTATCTCCTTTTATAAATTTTTATAGTAATGGTTTTGCATTAACATCAACATGGGCTGGAGTAAATGGTAATGGAAGTGATTATGTTTATTTAGCATTTGCTGAGAACCCTTTTGTTGCAACTTCAGGATCATCATCTGTACCAGTAACAGCGAGATAATTATGACAAGTATATTAAAAGTAGACAACATACAAACTCAAAGTGGTAAAACTATTATTAGTGAAACATCTAATGTAGTAAGTGTTGGACAAGTTGGAGATACAGTTGTTAATGCTGGTACTACTACAGTTAAAGGTGATGGTTCAAGTCAAGACGGAAAAATTATTCTTAACTGTTCACAAAATTCTCACGGAGTTGGTATACAGGCACCTCCTCATAGCGCAGGCGCTACATATACACTTATCCTCCCAACCAGTACAGGATCAAATGCACAAGTATTATCTACTAATGGAACTGGAACTTTATCGTGGGCTAACGATCAAATCGTTACAGGTTTTCCAACTATCACATCTTGTACACCAGGAACTATAGAACCTAGCACAGCAACATCAGTTGTAATAGCAGGTACAAATTTTTTAACAGGTTTAACTTTAGAAGCAGTTAACTCATCAACAGGTGCAGTACTCAACGCAGCATCATTTACAATAGATTCATCAATACAAATTACTGCTAGTTTTAATATAGCAGTTAGCGGAAATTATTTTATAAGAATAGAAAATACTACAGGTCTAGCAGGTAGATCAGCTACTGCATTATTAACAGTTAGTCCTGGTCCAGTTTTTTCAACAAATACAGCTTTAGGTTCTGTTGCAGGTGGAACTACAGGAACTATTTTTACTATTCAAGCATCTGAAGCAGCTGGTGGTGCTATTACTTATTCTTCGTTATCACCTATTCTTACACAAACTACAGCAGGTGGTATGAATTGTACTTTAAATGCAAGTACAGGTGTGATAGAATCTACAGGAACTGGTTTTGATTTAAACGATGGAACAGTTACAAACTTTTCATTTACAATTAGAGCTACAGATCCACAAAATCAAACAACGGACAGAACGTTTACATGTTCTAGTTCTTACGGAAGTACAGGAGGCGCACAGTTTAATTAAATGGCTACAGTATTACAAAGAACAGGAAGTGGTGCTTATTATGGTAAGCTAACTATGTCTTTTTGGATTAAAAGAGCTGTATTAGGAGAACAAGGTTTATTTGGAAGAAGAGAAGGATCCGCTACTGCCAACCTATCTACTTGTCATTTTAGTGGTGTTGACCAATTATTAATTAATTTTAGAGATGGTGGTGGAACTTCTAAATATTACATGATTACAAATAGAGCATTCAAAGACATTAATTCATGGTACCATATCCATTTAATGCTTGATGGAGATAATGCTACTCAAAGCGATAGAAGTAAATTATATATTAACGGAGTAAGAGAAACATCTTTTGCATTATTAAATAATCCATCATCAACTGGATATGAAGTAAATTTATTTGTAGGTGGTTCTTATAATACTTACATTGCTAGAGGTTTAAGAAGTCAAATTGATACTTGGTTAACCTATGATGGTTGTATGTCTAATTTTAATTGTTCAACAGGTTATGTTTATGAACCAACTGTTTTTGGGGAAGTAGATACGACGACGGGTCAATGGAAAATTATTAATGATCCTACTTTTACGCCAGGCACGGATGGTTTTACAATTTTAAAAGACGGAGATACCATTACAGATCAATCAGCAGGTTCTAATGATTTTACAGTTTATAGTGGGACACTGACAGCTTCAAAAGACTGTCCTTCTAACACATTTGCAGTTTTAAATCCTTCAATAAAACATGAAAGTTATTTAACATATACAAATGCCAATACTACACAAAATATTTCTAATAATGATTGGAATTCTAGTTTTTCAACAATAGGAATGACAACAGGTAAATATTATTTTGAGACTTATTGGTCTTCAGGAACTTACTATCAACCAGGGATTAGAAGTGTTCAACAAGCAACTGGTATTACTAATGGAACTAATGATTGGATGGGTAATGATAGTCAAGGTTATTCTTATGATTGTTATGGAGGATCACTTAAAAATAATGGTGGTGATATTGCAGGACAAACAGGTTTAACAACTACTGCTGTTGGTAATTATGTAGGAGTATTTGTAGATATGGATAATAACAAAATATATTTTTCAAAAAATGGTGTAATGGTAAATACTACTGGCGCAGATATAACATCAGGATTAACATATATGGCGGGTGTTTCTTCTTGGGGTGCTAATCCAAGTGTTATTCAATGTAATTTTGGGAACGGGGTATTTGGGACTACGACTTTGACTGGTACAACTTACAGTGGATCAGATGGTAATGGTATTTTTAAATATGATCCTAATAATATTACTCTAGATGGAGTAAGTAAATCATTTAAATCATTATCAACGAAAGGATTAAACGCATAATGGCTTTTTCAACTATCAATAAAAGTTCTGATTTTATGAATCCTGTTACCTATGCAGGTAATGGTTCTACACAATCTGTAACGGGAGTAAATTTTCAGGCAGATCTTACGTGGATTAAAAATAGGGATGCCACAGAAAGTCATGTTTTATTTGATGTGGTTAGAGGAGTACAAAAAGCAATAAATTCTAATACCAGTGATTCAGAAGCTACATCATCAAATTATTTAACTGCTTGGGGTGCAGATGGTTTTTCTGTAGGTGCAAGTGGATTAGTAAATGATAATGGTAATGATTACATTTCGTGGAATTGGAAGGCAAATGGTTCCGGTGTATCAAATTCAAATGGAAGTATTACATCTACTGTATCTGCTAACGCTACAAGCGGTTTCTCTGTTGTAAAGTATACAGGCACAGGTTCTAATGCTACTGTTGGTCATGGTTTAAGTGTAGCTCCTAAAATGATACTTATTAAAGATGTTACAAATAGTGCAACGAATTGGTCAGTTTATAATAAAGATATTGGAGCTGGTTATAGATTAACTTTAAATAGTGATGCAGCAAGTCAAGGTTCAGATAGTACATATTATCAAAACACAGACCCAACATCTTCTTTTTTTTATATAGGTACTAATACAAGAGCAAATGCATCCGGTGCTGAACACATAGCTTATTGTTTTGCAGAAATACCCGGCTATAGTACGTGTGGACAATATACTGGGAACGGCGATAATGGTGACGGTCCATTTATTGCTACTCCTTTTGCTCCACAATTCATTTTAATTAAACGAACTGATAATGCTGGTTGGTGGGTTATAACTGATACTAAAAGATTAGGATATAATGTAAGTAATCCTAGACTATATCCAAATAGTAATACTGCGGAAGATCCTGCTGATTCTACTATGAACCTGTTATCTAATGGATTTAAATTAATATCAAGTTCACAATATGTTAATGCTTCAAGTGGCACGTACATCTATATGGCGTTCGGGCAGCCCCTAACCGGCAGTAACGACATTACAAACAACGCTCGGTAAACTATGCTGTTTGGATTTGATACATTTGCAAGAGTTCCTTTTGCAGCAATAGATGACCACAACAACGTTGCAGTCAATGCAACAGCTATGCCTTTAACACTAGCGATTGGTCCATTAGCAATATCAAGTCAAAGTATAATAGAACAACCAGCAGGTGATCCTTTAACATTAAAAATAGGTAGTGTTGTTATTACAACTCAAGCAAACTTAACAGCAGACGCTATGCCTTTAACTTTAGATATAGGAACTTACGTTCCAAGTGGTGGAGCATTGGTAAATGCAACTCTAAATCCTTTGACTTTAGCAAGTAATATTGTTACAACTACTGGAGGAGCGACTGTGAATCCAGATGCTATGCCACTTACATGTTCAGTAAGCGATGTAGGTGTAATTACTTGGAATCCAGTAGATCCACAACCAGGCAACGTATGGGTACCAATTAAACCTTATTAAAAACTATGGCATTTTCAAACGATTTAAAACTAGAAATTATAGCAACCGGTGAAAAAGCTGGTCTATGGGGAACTATAACTAACGACAATTTAAAAATTTTAGAATTATCTGCTACGGGATATTTAACAACTAATCAATTAGCATCTGGTGATTTAGTATTAAATCTTGCGGATGGTTCGGCTTTAGGAGATTCTACAGCAACTGGTAAAAATTTAATGATAGAAGTAACTGGAACGCTGACCGGTAATAGAGTTATTACTATGCCAACAGGTGCTGAAAGAATATTTATAGTTAAAGATTCAACAGACAGATCAAGCTCTAATTACACTATTGGTGTACAAAATGTAGGAGGAACAGGATTAGGAATAGTATCTTTACCTGCAGCTTCAACTACTGCTTTTTATACAGATGGTACTACGGCTAATTCTATGAAATTGTTAGGCACTTTAAATGCAGGTCTTTATAATGTAGTAGGTGGAACTAATAGTCCTTATAATGCTATTGCAGGAGATACAATTTTTGTAAGTACCTCTGCACAAGCAGCAGAAATAATATTACCATCAGCTCCTAATCAAGGAGATACAATAACAATTATGGATAGTTCTGCAGCTGGTGGTTTTAATACTAATAATTGTATAGTTAATAGAAATGGTAATCCTATTAACACAGATAATACACAAAACTTAACACTAGCTACTAACAATCAATCTTTAACACTAGTTTATACAAACGCTACTAGAGGTTGGATATTTAAATCAACGAATCAATAGGAGCAAGTAGATGCTCACTGAAATTAAATTTGCTCCCGGAATAGACAAGCAAGACACAAGTGTTGGTGCAGCCGGTAGATGGGTAGATTCTGATTTAACTAGATTTAGATATGGTTTACCAGAAAAAATAGGTGGCTGGTCTTCTTTACTTACTGATACTATTTGTGGTGTAGCTCGAGGTCAATTTTCTTTTGTAGATAAAACAGGAAATAGATATGTAGCTATTGGTACAGACAAATTTTTACTTATATATTTTGAAGGTCAACTTTATGACATTACTCCTTTTGTAGATAATAATACAGGAACTCAAACAACTTTTGTATCTACTCTTGCTACAGATAGTACTGTTAATAAAACTTGTACTGTAACTACTCCTACTCCTCATGGTTTAATTGCTGGAGATATGGTAGTGTTTGATAATGTTGCATTGGCTGCTGCTTTAATAGCAGCAGGTTTAACTAATGCAGAGTTTGAAGATAAACTTTATCAAGTTTTAACAGCTCCTACTTCTACAACTTTTACTATTGAATCTGTTAATCAAGCAACAGCAGTTGTAGCAACTAATACATTTGGAACTACACAACCTTATGTATCTATTGGACCCAGTGAACAAACTTATGGTTATGGTTTTGGTTCAGGACAATTTGGTGGAACCGTAGCCGGTGCAGGTACAACTACAATAAATAATGCTGGGACTTTTAATGCTGGAGCTAACTCTGTTATTTTAACAGATTCTTCTGTTTTACCTGCTAGTGGTACTTTATTAATTAATAGTGAGTTAATGACTTACACAACTAACACAACAGGAACAAACACTATTTCTGGAATTAGTAGAGGACAAGGTGGAACTTCTGATGTTACTCATGCAGATGGTTCTACTGTTACAGATGCTACACAATTTAATGGTTTTGGTTCTGCTGTTAATGCAGGTACAATTGTACTAGAACCGGGTCTTTGGTCTTTTAGTAACTGGGGCGATGTTTTAGTTGCAACAGTTGCAAATGGTAAAACTTATACATGGGATGCATCTACAACAGCAAGGTTTACAACAAGAGCATCTAGAAAAACTTTATCTCCAGGATCTAGTTCAATACAAAATTCTGCATACTACACCGCACTAGGCACATTAGATGCAACAAATACTTTAGGAGGACAAGCCGACGAAGCCGTAGGTAATCCTACAGCATCTAGAATAACTTTAGTCTCTCCTACAACTAGACACTTAATTCATTTAGGTACAGAAACAACTATTGGTGATCCAACAACACAAGATGATATGTTTATTGCATTCTCAAACGCAGAACAATTAAACCAATATACACCACTAGCAACTAACGCTGCAGGTACACAAAGACTTCAAGATGGTACAAAGATTATGGGAGCGTTGATCGCTAAAGAAAATATTTTAATATGGACTGACAATGCATTGTACACAATGAAATTTGTTGGTGCACCTTTTACATTTGGGTTTGAACAAGTTGGTACAAACTGTGGATTAATAGGTAAAAATGCAGCTGTAGAAATTGATGGTGTTGCGTATTGGATGTCTAATAATGGTTTCTTTGCATTTGATGGTACAGTAAACTCACTACCTTGTAGTGTAGAAGATTATGTTTTTGATGATGTAGATACAACTAAAGGTCAACAAATTTGTGCAGGATTAAATAATTTATTTACGGAAGTTATATGGTGGTATCCATCAGGGACTTCTGATTTTAATAATAGATCTGTTGCTTATAATTACGGTGAAGCAAAACAACCACCACTAGGTACGTGGTATACAAATACTAATACTAATTTTAATAGAACAACATGGATGGATACTTTAGTTTATCCTCAACCTTATGGTACATCTTTTAATAGCTCAGCTACTGGAACATTTCCCGTTGTACAAGGATCTAATGGATTAGGACAAACTACATATTTTGCACATGAAACAGGAACAGATCAAATTAATCCTGATGGAAGTATCACTGTGTTATCATCTTTTATACAATCATTTAGTTTTTCTTTACAACAAAATCAAAGTGAAGTCTTTTTAGCGATGAGAAGATTTTTACCTAATTTTAAAGTATTAACAGGAAACAATCAAATAACATTATCAGTTAAAGATTTTCCTGCTGATGATGATGAACAGACTGCATTAAGTCCTTTTACTATTTCATCAACTACAACAAAAGTTGATACAAGAGCTAGAGGAAGATATGCAAATTTAAAAATAGCTAATACCGCAGCTGGTGAATCATGGAGATTTGGTACATTTCAAGTAGATATACAACCAGATGGAAGGAGAGGTTAATGACAAAAATTGTAGTAAGATTACCAGAACCTAGAAAAGAATACAGTGAAGATAACCAAAGACAAATTAACAGATCAATAGCTTTAATTGTAGAACAATTAAATGCTACATATTTAACACAATTAAAAGAAGATCAAGAAAGGTATAGTTGGTTTAATGGCTAATATATATAGAAAAGTAAATGACGATTTAGTATCTGCTACTGAAAAAAATGTTTATACAGTACCTGGTAATACTAGAGCTTTAATAAAGTCTATTCACATTTACAACGAAGGTGCTGGAAGTGCTGATGTTACAGTTAAAATTAATTCAAATAGTGTAGATTATTTTTATGGTAAAAAAACTATAGCAGCAGATGCTACTGAAGAATTTATTGTTAATATATTAATACTACAAGAAAACGATATATTAAAAATGTTATCAGATATCACTGGACCAGACGTAACCGTTAGTTTATTAGAAATAAATAGAGAGGATTTATAATGCCATTTAAAGAACAAGAAAGTAAATTTAGTCATCAAATTATTGATGGTACTAAAGTACCAGTAATTACTCCTGAAGTATGGGCTACAGTTACCAATACTAAAACAGGTAAAGAGTATGGGTCCGATGCAGAAGCAACAGCTGATGTAGAAAACCCAGCAACTGAAACTAAAAAAGAAGACATTAAAAGGGATGTTAAGATAATAGTTAAGAATTTGCCACTAGGTGCTAAGAGTAAATAGCGTTGACTAGACATGAAAACTCTAGTAAATTGTGGTACAATCGCATATATACAAGTGTTGCGAACTTGCTTTTCAACAATACAATATAGATAAATATGGGATTTTTTAAAAAGATAATTAGAAAAGTAACTAAACCTGTCTCAAAGGTATTAGATAAAATTATACCTAATGAGATAAAACCATTATTACCTTACGCTGCAGCTGCTGTACCTTTTATGATGGGTCCCGCAGTCGGTATGGGTGGAAGTCAAGGTCTAATGGCTTTATTAAGAAGAGGTTTACTTACAGGTGCCTTACCTAATTCTTTAGCTCAATTAGCACAAGAAGGTAATGAAGGAGAATTAAATCCTTTATCCTTAGCAATGGCAACTGGTTCAGGTATATTTTCAGGACAAGGTGCTGGAGATATGTTTAGAGGAGCAATGAATCCAGGTAAAGCTGTGCCACTTCCAGGAGGAAGTATGCCAGGTCAAACTTTAGGTGGTTTTAAATATGATGCTTCAGGTTTAACTGGATTAGATAAAGCTAAAAACTTTATGTTAAAAGGTGGAGCTAAATTAGCAGACACTGCAGCAGGAGCTGGTAAAATTTTAAGAGATCCATTTGCAGCAGATACAAAATTATTAGACGTAGCAAAAGCAGCAGCGTTTCCAGTATCACAAGCAACAGGTGATCTAGCTTATGCAGAAGGTGCTAGAGCATTAAAAGAATTTAACGCAGCAGAAGCAGCGGCACAAGTAGCAGCAGCTGCAGCACAAGCTGGATTTAATCAAGAATACATAGATGCAATTACAAGTTCTATGGGTGACTATGGATACAATCAAGAAGACATTGATGAGATTATTGCAATGTATGGTTTTGCTAATGGTGGCAGAGTAGGATTTGCTATGGGTGGTGGAGATTTTAGTGAACCTAATTTTATGACAATGAGAGAAGTAATAGAAAATGTTAATGGTGATGAAATGGAAGAAGGTATTATGGAAATAGCTAGTGCTAAAAATAGAGTTAAACAACTTTACGAACAAATAGAAGCTGGTATAAATGTAGATGAATCTATGGCAGAATTATATCAAAATCATGGTATAGATTTATATAACAGAAAAGCAATGGGTGGTATTATTAACGCTTATAATATGGGTGGTAGTGTATTACCTCAAGGTATGGAAATGGATTATAGACAAGGTGGTATGATACCTATGGGATCTAAAGAACGAGCTGATGATGTACCAGCAAGAGTAAGTAAAAATGAATTTGTAATGACCGCAGATGCTGTAAGAGGAGCAGGCGGTGGAGATATTAATGAGGGTGCAAAAAGAATGTATGAAACAATGAATAGATTAGAGGCAAGAGCATAATGGCTGATGTAACAGAAACAAGGCAACTCTATGACCCGCAGTTAACGGGTTCAAGAACAGCATTATTATCAAGTGTAGATAAATTAGGAGCAGGTCTTGCTTCACAATTAGCAAACTATCAAGGTTTAGATGTATCAAAATTTGCTCCAAAAATTGCAGCACAAGATGCTTTACAAACTGGAGCTGCAAGTGCGGCGGCTGGTTTAGGTGCTTTAACTGGCACAGGAGTAGGTGATGCTAGCGTTCAAGGTTCTATTGCTTCTTACATGTCACCTTACCAACAACAAGTTATGGATGCCTCACTTGCAGAGTTTGATAGAAAAGCAGCTATGGATAATGTAAGTTTAAGAGATGCTGCAATTTCACGTGGCGCTTATGGTGGTGGTAGAGAAGGTGTAATGGCTGCAGAAGCTTTAAGAGGCCAAAACATGGACAGAGCAACTTTACAAGCACAATTATTAAATCAAGGATTTCAACAAGCACAAGCTGCTAGAGCAGCAGACTTAACTGCACAACAAGGTTTAGGTGCTTATCAACAACAAATAGGTCAAGCACAACAAGGATACAATCAAGCTCTTCTAGATGCTTCTCAAGTTGCAGCTAGAGAAGAACAATATTCACCGTTTACACAGATAGGTTTAATTGGACAACAGTTATCACAAATGACTCCAGGAACTTATCCAATTACAACTACAACATCTACACCGCCAGCAGCAGCGCCGGTTAGTCCACTACAACAATTTATTGGTGGAGCAGGTGCAATTGGTGGAGTACTTGGAAAACTATTAGATTAGGATAATAATGAGTAGAATATTAAGACGACCAATGTTTAGAGGTGGCGGAAAAGTTTCTAGTTATGGAAATGGTATTGCGTCGGGATTAGGTTATGCTGGTGGCGGACAAATTGGTGGTGGTGCAGTTTATGGTAAATTAATGCCTGATGGTAGATATGGATTTCAAAACCCTTTTATACCTATTGGTCAAACTAAATCTCAAATAGATGCAGCAAGACAAGCTATCAATCAAATGTATGGTATAGCAGATGATTTTGCAGATGTAGGAAGTAAATCTAATGTTAAGACTCAGGGTGGTAATATTTTAAAAAGAAATTTTAATAAAATTAAAAATATTAGATTACCCGCAGGAGCAAATTTAGAATCTAGAATAGGTTCAGGTATTAAAAGTTTATATAATCTTTTACCAGAAGAAGGATTACTTTCTAAAGCTGGTAGATTTCTTCCAAAAGTTGCAGGTCAATTTCCTAAACTTACTAAAGGTTCTGGAATTTTAGCAGCAGTAAGTGGTCCGGGAATGATTGCAGAAGCTAACAGACCTAAAACATATGCTGCATTACAATACATGAAAGACATGAATCAAAGTGGTGTGTTTGATGAAACAGCTGGACCAGGAGATTATGAAGCGTTTACATTAGAGTTTGATAAATTAAATGACCCTAGTAAATATTCAGCGATACCAGATGACAGAGGATTCTTTAACAAATACCTTAATCCAATGGGTGCTATTGTAGGACTAGGTGATAAATCAAAAGAAGAAATAGGATTAATCGTAGATGAAGATAATAAAAAAATAGATGAAGCAGAAACAAAAGCTGCTGCAGAAACTGGTAAAGAAACTACTGTAGATATTAATACAGGTAATGTTGTAGAACCTGTTTTATCTAAAAAAGAAAGATTAAAACAAACAGCTAAAGAATATCAAGAGATTTTAGGCGAGGGTATTAAAAAAGATTCTATTTTTGATGCTATGGTTGAAGGTGGTACAAGATTAATGGAAGGTGAAGGTTATGGTTCTGCATTAAGAGCAGCTAATACAGCATTAGATCCTATACAAAATATTAAAACAGCTTCTAGAAAACTTGCATTAGAAGAAGACATTGCATTAAGAAAAGCAATTGCAGTTGGCGCAGCTAAAACTACAGACATGTCTAGAAAAATTGCTGCAATGAAAGCAGGTGGATTTACTCCAGAACAAATTGCAGATGCAATAGCAGGAATTAAACCAGAAACACTCGGAGAAAAAGTTTCTAAATTAGGAAAAGTTGATGGTTACGCAGAATATATTAAAGAAAATAATCCTGACGTTTCTGTAGTAACTTCTAAATCAGACACTTCAAAATTAAAAGATGGAAAATATTATATAGCTGACAAGTTTACTATTGTAGAAGTTAAAAATGGTAAAGTTGTAGAAGGCAGTTCAGAAATAATAAAAAGTTCATAGGAGGTTAGATGGCTACTTTTGGGGACCAACTTACTGATAGAGGCGAAGTAAAAGTTGACGAGGGTTTAACTTTTGGAGAACAAATAAGTGATAGTCCTAGTAACATCGGTACATTCATGGCTGGTATTGGTTCAGGTTTTTTTAAAATACCTGAAGGTGTAGTATCCCTTGGTGCAACATTAATTGATTTAGGAGCGGGGACAGATACAGCAACAGAAGTAGAAGATTTTTTTGCAACTATAAATCCTTTTGATGAGTATGCAGAACAAACGACAGCAGGAAGAATATCAGAATTATTAGTTAACCTTGCAGTACCCGCAGGACTAGCAGCAAAAACAGCAGGTAAATTAGCAGATGCAGCTTTAGTTGCAAAGAAGGGTGGTAAATATTTAAAATTTGGTGCGCAAGCAGGAGCAGCAGGTGTAGCTGATGCAATAGCAATTGCCGATGTAGAAGAAGCAGGAACTCTTGGAGATTTAGTAGGAGGTATTACTGCAATAGATAGAGAATCAGATAACCCACAAACAGAATTATTAAACAGATTAAAATTTGGAACAGAAGGTGCATTATTTACTGCAGGTTTAAGTGGTTTATTTACAGGTGCTAAACGTTTAGCAACAGAAGGTAAAGAATTAAGATTTAGTAATAATAAATTTAATAGATTTTTAGATAAGTTTGGTTCTAAATTTAGAGCTAGAGCTGGTAAGACACAAGAATTTTTTGATGCAGAAACTGCATCTATTGGTGAGAGAGCCGCGGATGTTAACATTGCAGAGAACGCAGGTTTTACAATTCAAAAACAAATGGATAAAATTTTTCCTTTAATTAAAAGAGTTGGAGATCAATCACCAGACGCAAGCAGAGTAAAACTTACAGAAGAAATGGGAGATGTTTTATTATCTGGTAATCCTATTGTAAATGAAACAGGTCAAGTTATTTTTGGTAAAATGGACGATGCGGTTGCAGGTCCTTTAAGAAATAAACTATTACAAAAAGGGATGGCACCAGAAGCAGTTGATGAAGTGTTTGAAGAATTAACAAGAGTTAGAGCAACATGGGGAACACTATTTTCTGGTTTAGGACAAAGATTAGATGAAACTAGTTTAACTAAATTTAAAGATGTAATGAAAGATAAATGGAGAGATTATCTTGGTGCTAACTATAGACTGTTTCAAAATGATTCTTTAATACCTGCATTAAATTATAAACCTGCAACAGAAGCAGTAGATAAATTAAAACAAGTATTTATGGATGCTAAACCTGGATTAAGCGCTGTTGAAGCAGAAAATTTAGTAGCTGATGTATATAAAAATGCAAGCTTACCTGCTGGTTTTAAATTAGATAAAACAACAGATGTAATATTTAACTTACCTGACTTTGCAGCTAAAACTGTACTAGATGATGCAACTAAATTTAGAGGTATAGCTAACATGTCAGAACTTAAACCAGAATTTAAACAATTGTTTGGAGAATTATTTGGTAAAGATAAAAGTGCATTACAAATGATTTTAAATGGCACTAACAAATTATCTATGATTACAAGACGTAATCAATTTTTAGACAATCTAGTTATAGAGTCTAATGAACAAGCAGCTAAACTTGCAGCAGGTACAGCAAAAGGCACTAGACCTATGTTAGTTAATACTAGAGAAGAAGCCATAAAATATTTTGGTGATGACTTTAGACAAATTAAAATGGACCCAGGTCAAAAATTAGCAGCAGGTGGTATTGATTTAAAAAGATTAGGAGAAATAGAAGGAGCATCCGGTCAAATAGCACAAGAAATTACTAATCCATTAAATGGTAAATTTGCAATCAATGGTATTGCAGATGCACTTGAGACTACATCAAAAGATTTAGGAGCCAAAGGTATGGTTGGTAAAATGTATGAAAATTTTATTTTATATCCTAAAGCTACATCACAGATAGCAAAAACAATTTTATCTCCTATTACTCACGTTAGAAACTTTTTATCTGCTAGCGCATTTGCGACCGCGAATGGTATTATACCTAACGCTGATGCAATAAAAAATGCATATGGTGCACTACAAACTAATTTAAAAGGTACAAGACAACAAAACAAATTATATCAAAAACTTTTAAGACTTGGTGTTGTAAATTCACAGGTACAAGTTGGAGATCTAACCAAACTATTAGAGGATGTTAAGTTTGGTGAAACAATGAACTCTTATAATGGTTTAGATAAATTATTAAAACCATTTAAAAAAGGATTTAAAGTATCTCAAGATTTATACACAGCTGAAGATGACTTTTGGAAGATAGCATCATGGGCTACAGAAAAAGCAAGACTAGAAAAAAATATGGCAGCTAAAGGTTTAACTAGAGGAATGAGTTTTACTGATAAGGCAGGTAATATTATTAAATTAACAGATGATTATTTTGAAAAACAAGCAGCAGACATTGTTAAAAATAATATACCTAACTATTCTTATGTATCTGATTTTGTAAAAGGTTTAAGAAAAATGCCTGTTGGTAATTTTGTATCTTTTCCTGCAGAAATTATGAGAACTAGTACAAATATAGTTAGACGTGCACTAGATGAAATTTCTTTTACTGCAACCTTGCCTGATGGTACAACAATTAAACCTTTACAAAATATTGGTTACACAAGATTAGCTGGAATGGCAGCAACTACATTAGCTGTGCCTTACGCAGCAGTAGAAGGGGCCAAAGCTTTATACAATGTAACTGAAGATGAAATGGATGCAATGAGAAGATATGTTGCTGACTGGTCTAAAAACTCTACACTAATTCCATTAAGAGATGAAGAAACTGGTAAATTAAAATACGTAGATTTTTCTCACATGAATGCATACGACACAATTACAAGACCATTACAAACTGTATTGAATAGAGTAGGTCAAGGTGAAACAGATAATGACGGTATGGTAGATGATTTTATTTTAGGTTTAATTGATTCTACAAAAGAATTAGGATTGCCTTTCATATCAGAATCTATTTGGACAGAAGCATTAACAGATATTGCAATTAGAAAAGGAAAAACTCCAGAAGGTTATCAAGTATGGAATCCTGAAGATACAATAGGTGGTAAAGTTTCTTCTATGGTAGGACACCTTGTTGAATCACAAGCGCCTTTTAACTACAAACAATTAAACAGAATGAGATTAGCATCTAAGCCTATTGATGATGCAGGTAGATTTGATGAAAGAGGAAATGAATTTGAATTAGGTAATGAACTTGCAGGTATTGCAGGATTAAGAGCTATCGACGTTAATCCAGCAAATGGAATAACTTATAAAATTTCTGAGTTACAAAAAAGAGAAAGACTTGCAAAAGATTTATTTAAAAGACCTTCACTAAAAGGTGGAGTAGTTTCACCAGAAGAAATTGTTGACGCTTATATAAACGCTAACCGAGCTTTGTTTAAAGCAAGAAATAATTTTATGAAAGACTATGATGCAGCTATAACTTTGGGGATTAGTGGTAATGATCTTGATGAAAGAATGAGTAGGGTTTCTAAAAGAGATAGATTTGCAATTGAAGATGGAGAGTTTAGACCTTATGAACCATCAAGAGATATTATAGATAAATTTGAAGAAAATGCATTAAGACTAGGAGTGGCTAATCCTTGGAATCAAGCTGAACCTGTAATAGATGCTATTAAATCTTTAATAGAAATAGCACCACTATCATTAGAGGATTTACCAGAAATAGAAAATCCATTTAGAGCAACAGCACCAACAGTTGATTTAAGTGCAGCTGGTAGCTTAAATACAATAGGTGCACAAATAACAGGTGGAGATTTACTAGCAGGAGTAACAGTTCCAAACACTGGACAATTACCTTTTGATCAACTAAAAACTAACCAACAAAAAATTGCTAAAGGGCAAAGTATCTTTAAAGACGATATAACCTTTGGCGGATAATCCTATGGCTATAGAACCAAAAACAACAAGAGAACAAATCATATCATTATACGGACATATGACTGGAATTAAAAAAGACATTGCTAAAAATAAGCAAGACTTAAAACATATTCACGAAGACGTCGAGAAATTGGGCGGTAAGATAGACAAGTTCTATTGGGTTCTCTTAGTAGCTGCGGGCACAACTACACTCTTCGTGATAGATTTATTTATGAAATAGGAGGAAAAATGGAACTTAGTCGTAACTTTACTTTACAAGAATTAATAAAATCAGACACTGCAATTAGATTAGATATTAATAATAATCCAAACTCAGGTCAAATAGAAAAACTAAAAGCACTTTGTGAAAATATTTTACAGCCGGTACGTGATCACTTTGGCAGGGTAAAGGTGACGAGCGGTTTCCGGAGCGAACAGCTGTGTTTAAAAATAGGCAGCTCTGTAAACTCACAGCATGCAAAAGCTGAGGCCGCCGATTTCGAATGTATGGGAACCGACAATGCAGAATTAGCTGACTGGATTTACATGAACCTAGACTTTGATCAATTGATCCTCGAGTTCTACACGCCAGGCGAACCTAACTCGGGATGGATACACTGTAGTTACACTACAGACAAACCTAGAAAACAATTTTTACATGCTTATAAATCAGAAGGTAAAACTAAATACAAACCAGTTATTGGCAAAGCTCAAGATTTAGTATAAAGAGCTCCAATGGAGAACAGTTTATTAGTACACAAACATTTAATTGTTAGAGCAGAAGCTGCCCGTCCACCAATGGACGAAGAGCAACTAACTGAATGGATGAAAGAATTTGTGGAGTCTATAGATATGAAAATATTTATGGGTCCATATGTTAAGTACTGTAGGATGCCAGGCAACAGAGGTATCACAGGTGTTGCAATTATAGAAACTTCACACATCACTATGCATATTTGGGATGAACCTAATCCTGCACTAATGCAGTTTGATGTTTATTCGTGTGGAGATTTTGATGTAGAAAAAATCTGTAACAAAATTAAAGAAGACTTTGCTACTACAAAAATAGAATATAAGTTTTTGAATCGCGAAACGGGATTAGTAGATTTATAATTTTCAACAAAAATACTTTTGTCTTAGAAAATCCTACCTACACATACAGCCTATAAAACTACCAGAGCCATTATTCATTATGTGTAAATTTAAAGTGTCAACATATCCTGTTAATTTTATTCTAAGTATGTCACACAAATCAAAACAATCTATTTCTGAAGTTATAACTATACCTTCCATTAATTTTTTTGTAACAGGTATTAATTGATAAAGACCATCATTTAATATAATTAAATCCATTCTCTCCAATCCTCATCCATAATTTCATTAGCAATATTCATTTTCTTACGCAATGCTTTTACTATCTTTTCATCTACAGTTTTTGGTGCTATAAAATCTACGTATGTTACTGATTTATTCTGACCTATTCTATGTGCTCTATCTTCTGATTGTAATCTTTTTTCTAAGTCATACCCATTAGAATAATAAACAACTGTGTTAGCACAAGTAAGTGTAATACCATAACCACCTGTCTGAGGATTACCTATAAAAAATCTAGCTTTAGAATCTGGATCTTGAAACTTTTTTATATTTTCTTGACGTTTTTCTGCTGGAATTGCGCCATAATATTGTACTATAGAGTCTTCTCCAAATTCATCACTAATAACTTTTACTATGTTCTCTATATCATAAACATAGTTAGCCCATATAATTACTTTACCTTCTACTTCTTCTAGTAAATTAACTAATTCTTTTAGTCTGTTGTTTTTAATTTCTGTAATAGTGCCATCATCATTTCGTAAATGACCACAAGTTATCTGGTGCAGTCGCATCATTTGTGTTAAAACGTGAGGCGCGGTAGCCATTTTACCTTTTAATAGAGCGAGGGCCGCGGATTTCATAGTAGAATAAGCTTTGCTTTGCTCATCTGTAAGATCTACTTCACGTCTAATATATACTTTATCTGGTAAATCTAGACAGTCATCTTTAAGAACACGATAAGAAAAACCTTTTAGTTTATCAGCTAGTTCATCAAGTCTTTTATAACTACCTATTAATTGTACTCTTCGACCTCCAAAATTTCTGTCTATCATATTTGCATATCTATTTCTAAATGCATAAAACGAATCATAACCAAGTAAATAAGAATTTAAAAAACCACATTGTGTATACAAATCTAAAGGTGATTTAGTTACAGGAGATCCTGTAAGGATTCTTCTATAGGTAGCTTCTTTACCTAAAGATAAAATAGATTTAGTTCTTTTTGCACTTGGATTTTTGATTGTAGTAGACTCATCTATTGCAAGCAAAGTTTTATGACAACGCATAAATTTAGCTGCAAAGTCTAATCCTTTTTTAGTACTCAACGCTTCAACATTTATAATTAGGATGTGAAGGTCATGTCCAGTTTCGAATAATGTTTGATACTCTTTATCCTTTGTTTTAGATGTTAAAGCAGTCCACAGTACCATTTTGGGTTGTATATGACTAGGTAAATGATTTGGAATTTCTTGTGAAAACCAGTTTCTATAAACACCTTTTGGTGCTACAATAACGGCCCCATTTATTTTACCTTTATCATAAAGCATAGCCATATTATCAACTAATACTTTTGATTTACCTGTACCCATTTCCATAAAATAACCATATTCAGTTTTATCCCACGATTTTTCTAACGCAGTTAACTGATGCGCATACGGCTTAGTCTTAAATTTATAATTCATAATTAATTTCTACTTTCTAGTTGACAATTATATAAATACTATTATATCTTCTGTCAAGAGA
>WLWG01000958.1_pt1 | contig 28167 bp, 40 predicted proteins | sample 6712871 | NCBI WGS metagenome assembly WLWG01 (sample SAMN12718693, study PRJNA515312) | sponge metagenome | isolation source: marine sponge | host: Mycale hentscheli | place: New Zealand: South Island, Marlborough, Capsize Point | collected 2003-05-01
TTACATACTTTTCAGCGAATGCCATCTACCTAGCCTCCAATCGTGTATTTCGTTGATCTTTGTGCGGTCATTGATTCCCTCTAATTTGCGTACAGCGGGTGAACTGTTGAGCCGCCGCCGCCTGATGTGTCTTGATGCTGGACTGCACCGATGTCACGGTTGCTGCCTAAAGACAAACCTTCAAACAAACTCGGCTGCGCTGCGTTGTATCCGTTGCTTCCAGATACTAACGAGTAATCACCGCCTGCCGCATCGGTGAATGGATCGGAAGTGTCAACCAACTCATTGCGTGACATGCCGAAACCGTTGTTCGCGAAATTGCTTCCTGTCACGTTGTAGAAAAGATTGTTGTCGCTAACTAATTGATGTTCGCTTGTCGAAAAATTCTTCAACGCATCTCCGCCAATCGTGTGGAACACGTTGTTTCGGATTGTTAAGCATGCGTATGTCGGACTGGCACTTATCGTGACCGAAACTGCATCGCCGGTGATGTTGTAAAAAGTGCATCCGTCAATCGGGATTATCCCGTTTTGAGTTCCTTTGAATATTATTGCATTGCCGGTGAAGTTCTTAAAAACACAAGATGAAAAACGAACACCAAATTGCTCACAATCTATCGAATTAAGGTCCTCAAAAACGCAACCTACGAAAATGTAGGTAGAATCTTTGATTCTTTGATTACCAGAACCCGAACCTTGAAAGTAGCAGTCAATAAATTGTTGATTCCTTTCGACTGTGTCTATGACGGGATTTCCTGCTGCGGTGCGAACTGTGCTGATAAACCTGCAGCGCTTGTAAATGTTCGCAATCCCACCAGTGTAAACTGCTGGACGATCAACCGTCGATTTGAAACTTATGTTTTCAATCGAGCAAAATAGTTGAATATTAAACTGTATGTAATATGAAGTGTTGGTTATTTGAATCTCTGGAATATCCGTTCCAGCCACTATCTGACTTGTCGGCTTTTCGTCCATATCACCGATAGTTGTCTTGTACCCTCGCAATGAAATTGGTGAAGATTGCGATGCTCCGTTAGTCCAAGCGTTCATCGACTGAGTAATCGTATAAGTTCCAGCTTTGAAGTTTACGCGATCACCAGCGGCATAATTTGCATACGCCTCGTCAAGAGTCCAAGCATTAGCCTCCGATGATCCATCGTGTAGACCACCGCCAGTAACAGTTACATACTTTTCAGCAAATGCCATTTTCTACTCCGCAGGGATAAAGTCGTCGGCCATTTTCTGCAAAGCCAATTCCCATTGATTTTCGTCAGTCACTTGCGAGTTGATGAGCGGTGCAATGTTCAAATTGTACTGCTCCATGTACCGCTCCTCTAACGCTTGCATCTCCTGATTGATAATCTGCTGCTGCTCGTATGACGCTTGGTAGGAAATCACTTCGGCTTCTGTGCATCCAGCATCAGGTCGACCACCACTTTGGTTCACCAGAGTTTCGGCAACTAGCTTGATGTCGTCTGGCAAGCTCGCTTCCACCTGTGCAAACTCTAGGCTGCGTGGGTATTCGTTCGTTCCGATTGAGGTTGACGACTCGTTAAACACTTCCGACAGAAACCACGCAATCAAGGTTTGATCGGTTCCGGCTTGGAGTGTTTTGTAATAGTCGATAAGCCCACCCGAACGCTGGTTAATCATCACGGGATCGGTTAAGACAGCACCCGATTCCTGTAAAGTTTCTCGGCTTGATTCGGTACTCATTACTTGCCCAGTCCTCGACGAAAGGTGCTGTGCAATCACGGCATTGGTAACGCCCTGGTCCTGCAACGGTTTGATGTCTCGCAGATAATCAATCATTTATTCTTCCTCGCTTCGGGATCTATTTTCATAAGTGCGGTCCAAAGGTCTTTCTGCTCAGCTTGTAACGCTCGCCGGTCGGTCAAGCATTCGTCCAACTGACTCTGCACCGTTTCCGTTATTTGTTTGTTAAGTCCAGACTGCGCTCGATACAGATGCACAACGGCAGTTGATAAAGCACCCATGCCGCCAATTAGGACACCCGAAACGGTCAGCGGGTCTAAGTTCGAAAGCAGGTTAATCATTTCAGTTTTCTAAGCAAATTACGGATCGGACGCTTTTGTTTTGTTTCTGTCGTTCTCGGTTCTTCTTTACGGATCGGCTCGCACTCCACGACTTTGACCACCTTCGCTTTCCGCAAATCTCGAACGGTCATGTTTTCGTTGCCCTGTGTTGAATCAGGCGAAAACGGAAAGACCGCTGCGATCAATAAAGCGAGCAGCAGGATATTGCTTTTCATGCTTCGGTCCTGGCTGATACGTGCCGCACTGCGATAGCTTCATACGGAACGGCTTTAGCTCCCCAAAGAATACCATACCCGCCCGACTCGCCTTCGCTCGACCAACGCTTGCCCCAGCTGTTGGCGATGATCAACCCAACCTCGCCGGACTTTCCGATGATGGCACCCACTGCACAAACTGCGTGACGCCACCAGGTCAAAGCGATAGCGACTGCGCACGGTTGCCGTCCGATCAAAGCAGATACCACGCCCTCGAAGTCGTCGCGTCCGAACTCTTCAAATTCTGCCAGCTTGTGTTTCTGTGCGTTTGCTTTCTGGTCTGCTGACCAGCGGTTGCTTTTTCGGAACTCCGGCAAAACGCTATCTTCGCAGACGCCGAACTCTTGAACGTACCTGGCACCCTCCAAAACATAGCCGCCACGGTTTGCTCCACGCTTGCCCTTGTAAGCTGTTGCGTAAGCGTTTAGCTCGACGTGGCTAATGCCTTGCCGTGCATAGGCGTTTTTCATCGCCGCAACGACTGAATACTGCCAGCAATAGTTCGTCGACTTTTGCGACATTATCATATCGCGGTAGCGTTTGTGCCAATGGACCGGTTGGCTTTTGATTCGGTTTAAGTATTCAATGCGAGACGCCCATTCACTTCGCGGCAAGCGGTTTCCAGAAAACTCGCCGAAGTTACTGAACTCCGGTTCGCTTGAATAATCTCGCGGCTCGTATCCCTTACCATCCATTCGCAAGACGCTCCATCTGCTCAACGCTTGTCGGAATGTCTGCTAGTTCGATCGATCCGTTTGGGTAATAAAGAACCATGACGTTCTCGGCGTCGGGTGCTGCGTCCATCGCAGAACCAACCCAAGGCTCGGCAAACTCTTGCGACTGATCGCCAGAATACATGCGACGCTCGACGCCGTTTGCTTGCAGTAAATCCTCAACCACTAGCGAGCTTGAGACAGCGAGCTGGCCGTCCGTGGCCGTTTCGGGACTGACTGAGAAAAGGATTGCCGCCGGCTTGTCGGAAATTACGTCAACTGCGTCGGGTAACACGTTGACGATCGTTTCCCAAATCGACGACAACTGACCGCCGGACCACAACGCCCACGAAAGCAGGATTGCAGCCAAAGGTCGCCAGTCCCATGACTCGCCGTCATCGGGAGGTCGGTTTTTGCTTTTGCTGATGAACTCTTTTGCCATCACCGCGAGCTTTTTTATTTGTTTGGCCGCGAAGGTCAGCATCGTTTCCACGTGGGGCAAGACACCGCTCACGATACCGATTGTGCAAATGCCGACTAGCGAAACGAATTCAAGAATCGCTGAACCAATGGCGAACCATAACTGCGTATTGCTGAAACCTTCGGAGTCGTTGCGGCCATTAAATAACCACTCGAACCATCCGTCCTTCCAGAGAATAAACGCCAGATAAAGCGTCCCGAATCCGATGACCGTCTGGAAAGCTTTATTGTTTTTCAGATTATTCAATTCCGTCCTCGCTCACAGAGAACAGTCGCTTTTCCAGCCATCGGGTCAATAACTTTAGGGCAATCCGTGTCATGAGTGACACAATAATTGCTTCCCATCCGAACCCGACCTTTTGACCCTGCAACGCTCTTTCGTCGCGGATCCTGTCTCGCGTGCGCTGCTTTGCCAAGTCCAGCCTGGCACCCGGCGTCAACGTAAGATTTTCGGCATTAACTTCGTTCCAGACTTGAGCAGCAATCTGGCGAGCTGTTGACTTTTGCCGCTTTGATAAAAACATGCCATTTCCCCGACTTGTTGGCGTTATTAAAAGTCTTGAGGGTGTGGCGTTGCTTGTCAAGCAGTTGGTTTGCTTGCTTTGCTACGTTTGCTAACTCTCTATCAATGATCACCTGAATTGCAGTAATCATCGAGCAGATCGAACAGATCAGGATTGTCTGCCAGCAACGCGAGCAGAAGCGGAGCCAATCTCGTTACCTGGTCCTCCTCTTCGTCTTTTGCGTTAAAAGCGGCGACCGCCCAAAGACCATGCAAGCATTCGTGGAGAAGCGTTTCGATGACCTGGCTTGAATGCTGGTCCGCGTTGATACGCATAGAAGCGTGACGATAGCAGAACAAACCATCAGCACCGATGCTGTCTGCTTCTTTTTGATCAATGGCGTGTACGTCAACTTTGACGTGACCAATCTTGATGCGCTTTGGTAGCTCAATCATATGACGACTCGGCAAGCTGTGATGCTTTAGGGGTATTGCGGAGTGCCGCGGTCACGTTGCGAAAACCTCGCCGTCATGAATGATTTTATTCTGCACCTGGTAGTTACCTCGCTCGCCAACGGTAACGATCGCAAATCCGTGATTCCATCGGTTGATCGTTGCGTATTCTGGTTTAAGGTCGCAAAGGCATCCGAGCGAATAGCATGGGACTAACCTTTCGTCGATGCCCGTGGTCTCAACGTGCGTGCTTGTTCGGTGCCAATGGCCGACCATCGCAGTTCCGGCGACACGTAAATAAACGCCTCGGCCAATGTTGACGGGGTCGGTCAATCCTCTCGGAAGCTCGTGACCGTGCAGCATCGGCAGCTTGCCCAAATGGTACTCCTGCTTGCTGTGAACGAATCGCCACTTGTGTTCTTTGATCGGCAGAATGCGGTCGAGCCGAAAGTCCTCAATGCCAACCAATGCAGGCGCACGTTGGTAAAGGTAGCTGTGATAACGCTGCTCATGATTCCCGACCTTGAACACACGAACCGAATCAGGTCCGAAGTGCTTATTCAGTTCGCCCAGCACCTCGGCACCTACTTTCAGTTCTTCTTCTGGGTTCCTTGCCCGTGGGTCTTGGTCCCAACGGCTCAGCCGGTAGAAGTCAATGAAGTCGCCATTCAAAACAAGATGCTCGCAACCAGCGTCGATTCCCGCTCGCAGTGCAGACTCCAACGCCTGTTCCGAGTGATACGGTATGTGAAGGTCCGAAAGCACTAGAAACTTTCCCTTCTGCCTGATCTTCATCGGACTGTGGACCTGCCTAAGCCCTTTGGGAAAGTGAATTGTTTTTGGCTTGCCGTGTTTCCTGAAATCCGTCTTGTCTGCGATTACCTTTCGATGCCGGCTGCCGTGTGCGCCGCGAAGGTAGCGAATTTTTGACCTAGCAACTTCTATAGATGAAAAGTGATGTGGGTATTTTTCATGCAGCAATCGTGCAAGCGTCCGAGAGTCTGCATCGGGATGATCGCGCAAAACTTCCCTTGCCACGTCCAGCTTTTCGTTTTTCTTTTTCTTCGCCACTCGGGACTCCTTTCTCCGAGTCTGCGCCGTTAGCGACGCAGGTCAAACAAGTGCTTTTCGTCATTTGTCGCGTTTGCTTGTTTGGTTTGAATACCGCTCCCAAAATTCATCCACGGCTTGCTGATCAGTTCTTACGCAAGCTCTTTTGCCGTCGCGCGTAATGATGTACCCGCGCAGAATTCCTTCGTGGATCCAGTTTCGCACGGTTTGACCGCTAACGCCTAGCTGTTGTGCAGCTTGAGCCGTGGTAATGGGATTGCGAACAGACATGACTCCGGTGCTTCCATGACTCTCAACGTTTCAGACTGATAAAACTCTCTTTGGCGACGTATAGCCGGCGACCACGTTTTGCGTATTTCTTCGCACATTCTAGTGATTTCGGCTGGCGATGGATCAGTTGGCCCGCGTCCGTCCTCAATGCCCTCTGGCCAGAACGTTAAAAAGTCATCAAGCGGTCGATCTAAAAAGTGTGCTGGCATTTGTCATCTCTGAAAACTTCAATCAAAACCGCTGGACCGTTCTTTCGCTGGGTTGCGTCCTGATCGCCGATAACGCTGGTGATAAATTTTGGCCCGTCGTCGTGCCACCATCCTGCATCTGTCAAACAGTCAATCAGCTGCTTGGCTGAACCGCGTAGAACAGAATCGTAATCGAACAGCCTTTGCTTTGGTCCAAGTATCCGTGTGATTTTTAGTCTAACAGGAAAATCAAACGGTTCTCGGTGCATTGCCTTGCGTACAAGTTCCGCGCTGATCGCCTTTTTGACTGCCGCTGTTCGATACCAGGCGTGACCTTGGCCGTCGTTGCTGTTGGTCAAGTTTAGGTTGATGACCGCTGAATGAATTACCTCCATGCCCTGACCCTCACTGTCACGCCATCACTTGTCTTTGCTGTTGCGTCGCCAGTGACGCGATAGCCTTTCCATTTCTCTGGTTCGCATGTTGACGGGTTTGAACACCTGCCCCACCCAATCCCTTCAAAACTTCCGATTGTAGGTCCAATGTGCTGAAACCACCTGTGCCTTGCCATCGCGTCAGCTTCAGCTTGGCATCGCTGTTGGTCTGTTTCGCATCCAAAAATTGACGCAATGAGAATTGCCAACTCTTTCATCTCTCTTGCTCCGTCATCCATTCCGGCTTTTCGCCTTGTTCTTTATCCCATTCCATAAGCTCGTTCATCCTCTCGTCGTTTTGCTCCTTGCTTAGTGACCCTGAACGGACCATCTGACCAAGCTTTATCGACCAATGCCCCGTAGTAGTTCCCGCCACTGATGCCATCGCACCACGGCTTTGTCCGTGGTAGTTTTCCTGTTGCGTCTGCTTTGCTGTTCGCCGGAACCGCATCTCGTTTGCTTCACGCTTTAAGTTCTTCGCCAAGACGTCCGGTTTTTCGTATCGACCAACGATGTCCAGGTCGCCGGCTACCACCTTTGTAACCACTGCCTCGACGTCAATGCTATGGCAATCCGTGAGCATTTCGCACCAGATGTCGATGGTTGCTCTAGGGTTGCTGGTTGACTCAAGCCACTGGCGGTAGCTCGGAAATGCTGTCAACACTCGCTGCAGCTGCTTTCTCGCTTCTTCTGTATTCATTGCTTCTCCTTGTGCTTTCATTGATGTCCGCCATCAGAACCCCAGATCGACAACCTTTTTGCCGTTACGCGGTCGGTCAAAATTGTTGTCACTGTCTAGTATTGACCTAGCACCCTTCTGAATAGAAAAGTCGATGTCTCGGCGTGCTTTGTCGGCTCCGCGTCGGTGCAGGTCCATCAGGATCGTTTCTGCTTGAATCTCGTTGACCTCTCGCCCATCCACTGAGAAACGGAATTCGCACCAGCGGGACCATTCATCTGCAAACCCTTCCGCTTGCGTGGGGGTGTGTATATTCTTCTCTTCTCTTCTCTTCTCTTCTCTAGTCACGCTCGTGTCACGCTTTGGCTGTGACATTTTCGTGACACTTTTCCTCCTCTTAGCTTGCCTAGTCGCATCATTTGCACGCTTTTTGGCACTTTGGGACAAATGGCGGTCCCAGTTCGGAATCCGTATCACTGGCAACTCGCCGGCGTCGTCGTACTCTAGCCACCCAACGTCACACATCAATTCGGGAAAACCCGGTAGCGCTATGCGACGTCCGAGTGACTCAAGCGTGACACCTGTCACGCTTTCGGTGTGACATTGGCGTGACACCCAAGACCAAAGTGCGTGACAGTAACCGACGACAGCTTCTTCGCGGACGCCCATTGCCTCGGCCATTTGCATCACTGCCGGATCCTCCATTAGGTCGATCCGCATCTTTATCCATTCACCGGCCATAGCTATTAAGTCCCGTTGGAGTTTTGAATGATGGCAGCGATTTGTCGCCAGATGTCACCTTTTCTTGCTTGTGGATCCAGACGTGATGGTGGCGGCAAACGACCATAAGGTCGCTAGCTACTTCGTCTCCGAATCTCTCGTAATTCAGGTGATGCACGTTTAGATTGACGCGGCATTTGCATCTCCCATGAAGTTCATGGACGTATTCACACCGATGCTTTGCGCGAGCAAGTATTAAAGCTCTTTTGTGATTCCATTTTTGTGAACGGTAATACGGGTCCATTTGATGACCTCCATTTATTAAGTGAAACCTGCATGACAGATATGATGCCCCAGCTATTACGATGCGTCCTGTAGTTTCCCACAAGGAACACATGACGAAAATTCTTGTTATAGAAACCTAAGTTGTCCCATAGATTTCCAGGTCTGCCGGACTGCTTGACCAGCCATTGATAGCACCCAAATTCCATCAACTGCTGGTTGTGCTTCTTGCCACCAAGTTCGTAACTGATCCTTGGTTGCTTGCTAACCATCTTCTTGCAGTAGCTTGATGACCTTTCATCAGCTTTTCTTTCGCGAAACTCCAGCCCCGTTATCCTTTCCGGTATTACTACAGCAAGAGATCGCTTTTCAGCATTTAGATCGTCGATAGATTCCGCCAGCCAGTGCTTTGTCATCATGCCTATAAATTTGTAGCGATCCTTTTTCTTGTTTGCTATTTCATGCGGCGCAAAACTGAGGTCTGGCTTCCATGTTTCAATGCGAGTGTCAGATGCGTCTTTTTCTATTGCAACCTCATACGTTCGCCACTGACTCATCGGTACTTCAGCAAGCAACGGATAAACTCGAATCAATCCTTTGTCTGGACATAGCCCTACGCTGCAAATAGCGGTCCCGAGTTCCTGATGCTCATCTGGCATCGCACGCGCAACCAATGTGTATTCGGAAAGCATTTTTAACTCTCCTTGTTTGCAAGTGACGCAAGCGTTTCTGCGTGACATCTTTGCGGTGAGCAGTAACACCCCAAGACCATTCCAACCAACGAATCTAAGTCGCTCAAAATGCTAGGCTTGTTCGGTACGTAATGCTTTTTATAGCAATCACAAACAGTTTTTCGGTCGCCGTCATCTCCCATTTTGAATGGGTTGCCCCACTTCGACCCGCGACCAACGTAAACGTACTTCCCCTTTGACTCTGCCCAGCTTATTAACGCAGAATCGGTGCTTATGTTCGCAACAACAGTCCATCCGTTTTCGCAATCGGCTTTTAATTCACGCTCGCGGATGGAATACTGACGACGAGTTGCTTGTAAATCACCTCCCTTTGCGTTGTATTCTCGCATCGCTTGCTGAACGTGCCGCTGCTCTGGTTGGTCACGACCGTCCTCTGTCGCAACTTCGATTGCGTGATCCCAAACCTGCGAGATTGCTTCGGGGTCTTGCTTAACAAGACTAGCCATCGGTCGAATTTGACCCTCGCTTGTCGGTATACGGTGACCAGGGCTGGGCACAAAACTCCCATCTTTACATTCAAGTCGATCTAGAATCTCACCGGCTAGCATTAGCCTGTGAAAGTGCCGTTTACCAATTGCCCGATCTTCGCAGTAGGCTTTGAGGGAGCTAAAACCACCCTCGCTCCACAACGGTTTTCCGTCCTCTCTATCCTGTGCCATTTCTCGCAAATTTCGCGACAAAGTAATTGATTCAGACTCGATAGCTGAAATGGAGTTCATTATTTGTTTGTCGACGTTTTCAAAAAGTTTGCGTCGCCCTTGTGTCATTGCTGACGTACGTCTATCCCTCTCTACTACTGATCCCATAGTTTGCTCCCTAAGAAGTTATTTGTGCCATCCGGTAAGCGTAAAAGTTACGCACCCGGTCCATCTTGCTCTCAACTTTCGTCCAGGTCATATTCTCCCAAACGTCATAATCGATCTCCTCAACGCAGCGGCGCAGTTCCTCCAACGTCTGCGCCTTCTTTAGCTGCATCATGTGCCACTTATCGTTCGTGATTTCAGAACGGGAATTCATCGGCTTGCTTCTGTGCTTGCGGTTTCGGTGCTTGTGGCTTCGGCTCTGCTCGGGCTTCCTGTCGTCCGCCTAGCAGCTGGAGGCGATCCCCCACTACCTTGAGTTTCTTCCGCTCCTGTCCCGTTTGATCGGTCCATGCGTCCAGTCTCATTCTCCCGTCGATATACACTGATGCACCTTTGCCGGCGTACTCTGCTGCGACTTCCGCGGTCCTGCCCCATAGCGTCACATCCAAAAACAAAACTTCCTCGACCCATTCCCCGTTTGCGTCTTTCCGAGACTCGTTGATTGCAACTCCTATTTCGCAAACTGCGGTCCCGCTTTGTGTTCGCTTTAGTTCCACCTGCCGGGTCACGTTCCCGATCACTTGTATCTTGTTTAAGCTAGCTGGCATCTTTCACGTCCCTTAATTCGTCTGCGGTGTAAAGTCCAAGTCCAATTTCCGGCGCGGTCGTTCGTATCAAAAACGCTGCCGAACGATACCGAAGCATCAGTTCAGGCATCGTTTTCCATTTGCTTCCAGCTTTCGTCGACCATCCTTCAGCCTTCGCCATTTCCAAAGTTACCTTTGGTCCTCGAATTTCTCGACCTGTCACAAGTTCAGTAGTGACTGCTGTGCATTCTGCAAGGTCGTCTGAAAACTCGTAGTAAATAGCCCCAAACCTTCCGCTAGAATTAAACGCCGCAATCAAAAACTGCGACGACCAGCCCGGCTTGCCGTGGATGATGTGCAACGACTGCATCACCATCAGCGGATCCGCATTCATTCGCCTAGCCATGTTCATGGCAACTACGACATCAGCAACGTTCCCCTGGTACTGCTTGGGAACCAGCGACGAAGCAGCAAGCAGTTTTGCTTCGCGTTGTACCAGTTCAAATTTTCGGGTATCCGCCTCGACTAAACTCAGAGCGGTTTCCGCGTCAGCTTTTGGCGTGTCGTCCGTCAGCGGTGCTTCTATCATCTCCAACACTTCGCTCATCTTGCTCTCCTTGGTTAATTTCAGACGCTCGCCTGACTCTGCCAGTCGTGCGCATTTCATAGCTAATATCCGACCAGTCACGCGACTCGTCGTGTCGTCCCTCTTCATACGCTCGCAAGCAAACCAGCATCATTTCCCCGACCGGCATCATCATCACTTCTTTTGGGTCGTCCGGGATCTTTGCGTTCTGCTTTGTCTTTTCCCACCATTGGTCAAACGTTCTTCTTCGCTCTCCTCGCAATACGTGCATCAGTCAAAGTCCTCGTCGTTTGGGGCAAGCCAAATCACGAAAACCACCGCGATGTTTGCGACCAGGCAAGCCAGCAGAAGTTGATAAAACCAGTGCATTGCTTTTCGCTATCCTTTCGTTCATTGCATCTATTTCGTCGAGATGACCGTGGAACTCGTCGATCGTTTTGTGTATTCGACGAATCTTGATTGATCGTTCTGACTCTGCCGATAAGGCAAACGCGAGAACTGCCGCAAAAGCTGCGACTGCCCCCGTCGCTAGAATCGTGACTATCATGCTAATCCCCCGCGTTTCATCATTCTTGCAGTTCGGTCCATCGCGCGGTAATACGCTTCCGACATCGTGTAATGCTCAAACGCCGCTTGGCTGTCTTTTCGGCGAAGTGCTTGTGACCATTGGCATCTCGCGTCATCGTGCATGTCAAGCAGCATTCCCGCCACCTCGTGCAGCGTTTCCGTTCTCTGGAGCTTCTTTTGCAGTTCGCAGTTTTCCATTTTTGCATTCACATAATGTTTTGAGTCTGTGGCATTCTTTGCACAAACACGATCGACAAATCGTGTTTTCCGTTTTCCCGCCGCAATGATTACATCCGCCGATTTTTCTAATCATGGCAGCACCCACGACGCGGCGAACCCAAACGCCTTGCTCTTACGCTTGGCACGTCGTGAGCATTGCCGACGCTCATTCCGGCTTTGCCCTTGAAATCTTGTACTCATCTGGTGCGTCAAGTCCGATCCTCGCCCTGCCGCCTTTTGCAACCGTGACGACAATTTCGATCCGCTCGCCGTTTTTCTCAATGACTATTTTTTCGCCAGCTTTGCGTGTGAGCATTAACATTCAAACTTCCTGTGTTTTGAGTTTCCAAACTTTCAGTTCACGTCCGTGATTCAATGTTTGTTTCGACGCAATCCGCAAACCCGTCCAGTAAAAGCTGCCGTTTCTGAACAAACTTCCTGCCGCTGCACCTAGTTGCGGCAATGAACGATCAGACAATTCCATTGCGACATCATCGGCAGTGACTGAACCCTGCGAGACTGCAACTTCTTTAGCTATTGTCCTTGCGATTTCCAAAAGCTCAAACTTGCTGTTTGCCGCTTCGTCCATGCCTTGCTGCTTTAGTCTTTGCGATTGCTCGCTATCGAACTCCACCATTTTCTGCTCCTTGCATAAAAAAACCCCGCTGGCCTTTTTGCTGTCACGCATCGGGTCAACGGGGTGGTCGAAACCTGTTCGGAAATTGATGCGTGACGTCGGCAACTTTAGGAAACCGGAACCACCACGTCAAGTCGAATCTTTCAATTTTCTTTTGATAGCGTAATGGCTTTATCGACGAGCTGTTCCGCTGTCTTTCGTTTTACTGATGCCGGAATGACTTTAAGAATTCCAATCAATTCTTTTTGCTGATCCATAAGATGCTGCACAATTTCAGACTTTTTTTCTTCGCATCCTTGGGTTCCCCAGCCATCCATTTTCTTGGCGTAGCTCTTGCATGAGCAGGAAGCGTTTTGCTTTAAGGACCATTGCGGAACTAAGGTTTGCAATGCTGAACCAGGTTTGTTCTTTACTCGGTTGAATTTTCTTCTTTGTCCGTTTTTTAGCACTGACCTGATGGCTTTGCCTGTGCGTATCTCGATGATTGTGCCATCGCCTGAGAACATCGTCGAGCAAGTGCATAGGTTTCGATCGGGATGCACTCGTTCAAAATTCTTTCCGCAACTCGGGCAATTCACAAGCTCGTGCCTTTTAGCGTGAACGATACCTCAAAGTCTCCGTCGGTGTAGCTCACCGGGTCGCCGCTGCAACTGACATTAGTGGAAAGTAAAACTGATCCATTCGCTTCGGTGCAATCCGAGTGCCGCCGAACCCTAACGTAAATTCTTCTCTCGGCTGTTGGTGCCACTGGGTTTTTGTTGATCATTACGTCAAACGTTTCGCTTCCAGCAGTTACGCGCTGTAGCAGTGAACCAACAAAGTAAGCTGCTGAACTTGTTGGTCCTGGCCACTTCGGTTCCGATGACGCTTCATTTTTTGAGTCATGCGTCGTATTATAGAAAACGTTATTCGGACACGGTGCGCCAGCAGTATGGTCTGGCCTGACGCTGCCAGCACCTTGATAACCAGATGCAAAGACGGTTGAGGCAGCTGTCTGGGTGTCAGTCGTTGCTGGGCTGACCGAGTTATCGACGAACTCGAAATTGGCTATCGTGTTGTCGTGGTTCTTGTGGACATTTGTGTAACCGCATCCAATGTCGTTGGGTTCATGGTATCCGTGCTGAACGGTTACGCTCGATTGCCTGTTGATCGCGGGGTACGAATAAGTCCTTGTGAAACTGTCAACGCCAACGGCACAACCAGCTTCAGTGAAGGACTGACTATTTGCCGCAATGGTTTGATGATTTGTGGTGACTACGTTAGCAGATGACGGATGATCCTCGACCAGTTCTTTGATGCCCTGTAAGGATTGAATATTGACCCCGGTTTGTGTATTGAATGGCTTTGGCCTAATGATTGTAAAAAAATTGTTTATGAAAGCTGATGCGTTGGAGCAGTGTGTAACAACCCGACAAGCAGAGCTTGAATCTGGCTGATATTCTGGAACCTTGCTCGACGGATAAAACTTTGGGTATTGGTACGGGGGCGCAAATTCGTCGTCACCGCAACACCAATTAAACATATGATTGCATGGGTTAGCTTCCCAATTATATTCAACGTAGTCCTGCAAACCGCAACACGACGCAGCATTCGCCCAGTTACCCGTCGTTGTATGCGATGTATTAATGACTCCGATTGGCGTAGGGGCAAAGCAGTCATGGGCGTGGGGTTCTTGATATTGGTACTCCCAAAACTTGGGAATATAAAAGGAGTCCCATCCGCTGTCAGAGTTGTTGGCAGATGCAAAAGCCTGCACGTTTTGTATTTCCGCTTGCGTTGCTAGTGCGTAGGTGAAAGCATTACTGGCTGCGGGGTATCTCAAATAAGACCCACGCCCAGCACCTCGGTATAGCGGCCAAACCCAAGTTCCGTTCGACGCCGAATGGTCAAGCGTGATTTCATACGTTCCGCTTTTAGGAATGTTGACTGGGTCGTTTGGGCAGACGTTAGTTCCTAAAAATTCTTGCCGAGACGTCGTGTATTCATCCTCCGCAACAAATGTTTGGCCACCGGTAACGTAGGTTTCAACGCTGCTATTCACGCTTGTTCGTTGCGGTCGATAAAAGTAATCTGACGTAGTAGCAGGATTTCCGAGACCGGGCCATTCGTTGTAAGTTTCCCACCAATCGGTAAGCGTAGTCGATGTGTAGCGATCATAAACAGATTTTAGACCTAGGCACCTCTGATAAGCGTTTCCGCTTTCTTGTAACCTCACTCCCTGACGCAAAGTGATGCCGCCGATCTTTACTGCCGAATTTCCGGTCCTTATTTTGATCGTTACCGACCGTCCGATCGAAGGATTCGTCCACGCATCTTTCACGTCGCCGTATGAATACACGAACGCCTCTAAGTCATTTCCGTTTGGATCGTAGGGGGCGTTGGGTCCGGTGTAATTCATTCGCCGAACGTCGAGCTTGTGCGCGGTAACGGCGTCGACCGTGCTTGCTGCTTGCACAAAAGACGAAAACTGAAGCCCAGCATAGGTTGTAGTCATTGCGCTTTGCGGACTGTAGAAACCGTAAGCTGTCCTAGATGACGCTGTGCCAAGCTTGACCGTTCCGCCTTCGCTTACTGGAAGTTCGCAATCGTCTGGTCCGTTGAATTGCGTCGGTCCAACCTGGACGGCAAAGTCCGAGTCGGTGCCGTAGTCCAAGACTTCAACTTCAACGATGTAGTCCAAGCAGCAACCATCGCAGGTCAGCGTGACTTCGCTGTTTGCCGGTATCGTGTTCGGCGTTGCACCGGTCGGTGCGTTGCTCCAGTTGCTCGACCAAGTTGTTTCCGTGAATGACCATACGCTGGAAAACGTTGCTGTCGGCATCGGTTTCAGGACTAACTCTTTGCAGCATCCAGTCCCGCAAGGGTCGCAGCAACACAAAGGGTTTCGTCGGTTCATGTGCAGGGAGCCTGTATTGCCTCGAATTCATTTCCGCATTGTAAGCACCATCCAGTGGATCCGCTTGACTGGTCAGCCATCAAAGATAGTGGATCCAGCATATCGACGGTGCCGTAAGTTCCGCCGCGTCTGTCTTTCAGCGTCACGCTTGTCGCACTTGGTGCTGAGCTTCCGGTGGTGCATTCGTAACGCCAGAGGGGTTGCTCTTGGCCAAGGACTACGAACGCCACGTCGGTGGCATCATCAAGAGCGAACGCGGAAAGTATCTTTGCAAATCCGCTATAGCTTGCCCGTGATTGTGTCGGCGTCGATGGATCCACAAAAACGTGAGTCTGTCCGGCTGTGATTGCACTATCCAGCAGCACGACGCAAACGCCGCTGACAACGACCATCCCACGCTCACCGTCTGGTATCGGTTCTGCGCAAACTCCGATTGAGTCAATAGCCGAATGCCAAACCGGTAATTCTCCGTCCAGTTCGAGCGAGTCCATCGCGTCAAATACCGATGCTGTGGATCCGCCAAAGTTGGAAACGCTGAGCAGCTCCCCGACTTCTCGGTTTGCCCCGCTATTGTTGACGACCTGAACCATCGTTCGGTGTAGATTTTGCCCGCCTACGCCGAATCCTGCGTCGTCTTTTGGCAATCGGTCGATAACCCGATTCATAAATGCAGCGGTTATCGGGTCACCGCGCTGTACCTTGAGTTCCATCTAAACACCAATGTATAGCAGGGAATGGTCAGCGAGTCCGTAGATGCGATTTACATAAGCTGCTCGCGGTGAAGATGCCTGCAATCCTGTCGTTGCATCTTTATCAGCTTTGAATGAAAACCAAAGGTAATCATGACCGGCTTTAGTAATTCCTGTAATGTTTCCGATCGTCAGCCCTGTCACGTTTTTTGATGCAAGGAATGTAAACTGCAGACTCGGATCTTCTGCAATGATGTCGCCGCTGCATCCAGTGAACAGCAATTCACCGATCGCAAATTGGCCAAACGCAACTGCGTTGTTGACTGTTCCGGTTAGCTCGCTGATCAGGCGGGCGTATGCCATGACCCCGCCGGCGGTCGCGATGTTTGCTGTCTTTATTTTTGCGCTGACAGTAATTTTCAAAGCAGGAATGACTCGCTGCACACCTTGCGGGCTGCCGTTCTGAACGTCAATCGATCCATTCATGTCTGGCGCAGTTTCGCCAGTTGCGACGTACTTTGATTCGGCGTATGCATAGGTCTGCATCACTTGCCCGCCGCTTGTGTCGATGCTTACGGTGTACGCGCCCGGTTCTGGTTCCCGCTGTTTATACTCTGCCGTGAAATCCCAAAGTTCGTGGCCTGCTCGCTCTCTTGACAAAGTAGCAACCGCTAAATTGTCATAGACGACGCTCAACGGTCCGCCTACGACTGTGCTATCTAAGCCAAGGTTATTAAGTGCCGTCCTTCCTGCGATCGGATCCTCTGAGCCTGCCACCCGCCAGGTAATTGTTGCGGTGCTGCCGCCGGCGGAGTCCATTCCTTCACGCGATGCGATTTCACGAACGGTCACGCCGTTGTTCGTGTAGACGGGTCCGCCAGTGTAAGACGGCAGGACGGTCGGCAAATTGAACGGGGTGTATAAATCAGTGGCCATCGTTTTACTGGAATCCGTTTAGTGGTTTTATGTTCTTTTCGATTCTTTCAAGGTGTACATTCTGTTTCTTTTGCTCCTCTAATAACGCAGGGTCGCTGACTTTTTGCAGCACCGGCGCCATTCCCATGATTGCCGCGCCAAATGCAGAAAACGTACCCGATGCACCCGCTCGCTTTGCCTCTGCTGGCGATGGCAATTCACCACCTCTTACGCTGATATTTGTATCACCTCCATTCCCGCCATCATCATCGTCTCTTTTTCTTCTAGCTTCCTCCGCCGCTTTAAATTCTGCGGTGAATTGTTCGCCGAGTTCGTCCCTTCGCTGCTTTCTTTCTTCAGCTTTAGCGTCTTTTTCTTTTGCTCTTTCATCTCGTCGCCCTTCTGCCTCCTCTTCCATTGCAACGCCGAAATCATTCAGTGAATCAATCCCCGCCTGTGCGCCGGCGGCTACGTTTCCGAAGCTTGCATCGAACCCGCTCGACGTTTCGCCGATCGTTGCAACACCCGTGAGGTCACCCCCAAGCTCTAGCACTGAGTCATAAATACCATCATAGATGGTTTTATACGTTGCCATCATTCCTTCCAGAACTGTTGCCAGCCCTTGGAAAATCTTACCGATGCCGATTGCGATGCTATCGCCGGTAGACAAGATGAATTTCATCATCGAAAGCCATGCTGACCTTATTTCCTCGGTCATGTCGAGCCAAACCATTTCAATAAGGTCCGACGTCAACTCCCAAGCTTTTTCCATGTCTCCGGCTTTGAGTGCTGCGACAATCGCACTAACTGCTTTTCCGACATCTTCGACCAGCGGACCAAATCTCGCCCTAAGCGCTTCTATCGCACCTCCACCGATGTTTGTGTATTTTCTTAACGCTAACCCCAATGCAGCAATCCCGCCGATAGCTAAACCAAGTGGGGAAAACAGCACGCCAAGAGCCGTAGCAAAACCAGCAACCGCAAATCCAGCAAGGCTAAGCAATCCGCCGACGGTCACAAGTCCAGCACCTATTCCGCCGATCGCAACTAACGCAGTTGCGAAAACTTTTACAAGATCGGAATTTTCTTTGACAAACTTTTTGACGCTTCCTAATGCTCCATTGATAAGACCAGCAAACTCGGCAAGTTCTTCCAACAGTTCCGAACCGAACGCAGTCGCTAGGTCCGTGACATTTGATTTCATTCTCTTAATTTGGTTCGCAAAGCTTCCGCTTGTTCTGATTGCGTCACCCTGCGCAGCGGTCGTGCCTCTCATGATAATGTTCATTCTAGCTTGTGCTTTCTGCGCTTCTGTTGCATTTTTAGGGTTGATACCTTTGTTGTGCAGTTCTTGATTGACAGCGGTTTGAGACAAAATAACGCCGTATTTTTTCATCACCTCGCCGCTGCCAGTCATGGCGGATTGCAAGTCATTAAAAACCTGCTCTGGGTTCATGTTGTTGAACGAACCCAAATCAATCGCCAATTGCGATAGCGTTTTGCTTGCGTTGTATGCGGACTTTGGAAGCATTCCCATTGGAACCAATAAGTCTTGCATTCCCGAAAGCATTGAAAGCATCGATTGCTCACTGACCCCCATTGCGTCAGCGGTTGTTTCACCCCAGTCCCTAACTTTGCCAGCCGACGATCCGAAAACCGTGTTGAACTTTCCCAAAGTTTCCTGCATTTCCGAACCAAGCTTGATAGCGATTGTCAGCGGTGCCGCTACGGAGGTTGCCATTATTGCGCCAACCTTCATGGTGCTTTGGCCTATCCCACTAAGCTTAGATGATAACTTTCTTAGATCGGCTTGAACCGCTTTCGCACCGGCGGCAATCCGATTCCGAATGCCGATCTCGACTTCTGCCTTGCCGGCTTTAATTGCTCGTCTTGCCATTTTAGTTACCTACGACGTTTGCCCAGGGCGAAAGTATGTGACCGGCGTCCTGCTCAATCTGCAATGCCTTTGACATAAATGGACGCGGCTTGTAAACGGCTGTTCGAGTCCGTTTTGCGTGATATTTTGTTCTGGTGCGTCGCAAATCCCGACGGAACCACATACCATCAGGAAGGAACTGAACTTCTGGAATTTTTACCGTTGCCCCAAACTCCAAAATTGAAGGAACTGTATCTTGTCCCATGAAAGTAGTGTTGACCTGATTAAGCTTTACCGGGCCAACGACTCCGCCTTCTGTCGCAGGATCGTAAGCAAAAAGAATAGTTTTTAGGCTTTTCCCTGCTGTGTGGACGCTTGGCGTCTTGCCGGGCCGCGAAACCTTTTTCTTTGGGCGACCCAATAATGACCTGGCTTTCGTTCTAACAAAGGCCAGCGACTTGCTAATTGCGAATCTTTTCTTTTTGTCCACTGCGTTAATTACTGCGGGACGATCAAAAAAGAACTTTTTCATTTCAAACGTTACTTGAAATGTTGGCTGCATTTTCTTTCGCCTTCAGTTGCTTAAATATCTTCGTGGGGTCCGAAAAGTTTCTTTGCTTGCTTTGCCGCATCGGGTGAAAATCGTTTCGGCTGTACTTTCCTTGAGCGTGCAAATTAGCTTCCATTGAAAGCAACTCAGCCGTTTGGTCCCACTCGGCTTTAACCTTGCTTTCCGCTCCGTGATCAAGTTCTCGAATGGTTAGCGGCCAAGGATCCAATCCTGACAATGCAGCTAGTTCGACGACCCATTGCCATCGTTTCCAGCCATCATTTCTTCCATCTCCTTCGTCGCCTCGGCCAAGAGTGAATCGACCTTCCCATTTTGCAGCATTTCGTCCAACCGTGACCGTGCTTTTCCCATAGCTTCGATCGAGCTTTTGGTTAGACGAGACTGAACGGTCTGGCCTAACCTCTGGAAAAAATTTTCCAATTCCCGCAAAAAGCAAATGCTTGCTTCAGTAGCCACGCCATCACCATAGAACCGCATTTCCAACTCGTCTGCGTCCAGACCCTTGTCCTTTGCTTGCTCCTCGACCAGCAAGAAAACAAACGCCAATCTATCGGTTAAGCTGTTCATCACTTGCAAGTGATGCTGACCGTCTAGCAAATCAAGACCGAGCTTTTCACGAAGTTGCCGAACCTTTCCTATCGTTAGAGCGACGTTCCAGATTTGTCCTTCATTGTCTTTGAAGCTTTGCATTTTTTGCTCTCTTTCTGTTTGCTCTCTTTCTGTGTTGACGAACTAGCAGCATCCTGACAGCGCGAGAGCATTACACTGTCAGCAAAAACGACTTGCGACTCAGGCCCAGTCGATGATAAATCGCACCAGTCACGCAGCTCACCTTTCGGCAATTTGCGTGCTAGTTCTGCTAGTTCGCCTCTTGTGACAACGGAACTCATTAGGCCACCGTGCCGGTGTAAGACGAAATTGTTACTTCCGCGCCTGCACCCGTGTAAGCATCCGCAAGCACGAAAGGAATCGTGACAACGACGCTATCGCCACCGCTGGCTGATTCGCTAAATTCACCAAGGATGACCGGTGCGCGCCAGCCCTTGCTGGCATCTGCCGGAGCTGTAACGGTTTCTGGCCCGTTAAGATGAATCAGCTCGATGATGTTTTTGGCGTCACGCGTCGTTTCCAAAAATGTGAAATCGTTATCGGTTCCGAGCTTGCGCACGTACTCGAACGAACCTGAAATGGTTTCGTAGTCGTGAACGTTTTTGGTTTGATCGGATCCGTGAAACTGAACCTCAGAAGTTGCTGCACCCCTGTTAAGTTGAATGTTTCGTGCGCGTTTAAGCTCCACCCAAGTCGGTGACGCATTGGTTGCGCTGTTGTAGTAGAACTTTGTTTCCTTGCCAGCGTACGCACCGCGATCTAAATCTGTGGCCATGTGATTAACTCCTAATCGTCAACCGAGTCAAAATATGTCAAACGAATGAGCGAGAGCCAAAGACCATCGCTATACAGTTTTTGTGGATCAAATAAAATTGGTTGCTCGATGCCGACGAACCGATGCTGAGCAAGACCCGCCGTTCTGCTTGCCAGCGGTCCAGCCGGCGACCATAGCGCGATAATGCTTTCCATCAGTCCATCAAACACGTCGCACGCTGCGACTTCTTGCGCTCGGTGCGCACTCGTGACATCACCGGTCAACGCTGGCGTGACGCCGACGACTCCGACCTCAATAATCACCAGCCGGCTTTCCGGTCCTTGGTCAACTTCTGTTTCCCTTTCCGCGACTCGAACGGCGATCTTTGGTCCTGCGGCTAATTCTTCGCGTGTGTAGTGCGGAACGATAAACGCCTCGACGGTTTGGCCGGCGATTCGTGTATCAATTTCGGTTATCACTGCATCACGCAGGTCACTAGCTCGCGACACGTTTCACGCTGTGGATTCGCAGGAATGTTTTTCGTCCGTCGCTGTACTGCCAAGCAGTCCCTTCGGTTCCTGGCAATACGTCGTAAATGCTTCCGTCGCTTTTCTCGATTTGATCGCCTCGCTGCGGCAACACCGCCGTACCGCTCAACTTGAGTGATGATGGTTTCACCAAAAAGTCAACGGTTTTCGACAATGGCCGAATCTCTCCGGTTGCCGATACTTCGTCGAACTGCGACTGGCCAACGACTGCGGTTATCGAAACGCTGTCCGATCCCCGCTTGTAAGTCACTGTTTCACCAGCCGCCACGTTCAACGTCGTAACGTGTGCAGCAAGTGCGTCATCGAGAAGAGTCATCAGGAAACTACCGCTTCGGTGCTAACGATTTGATCGGTAGCAATGATCGGAATACCTTCAACCTCGGTAGGTCGTGGTGCAGGTGCCCCGGTTGCGTTTGTTGCGGTTCGGCTTGCTCGCAATAGCTTGAGAGCTGGCCGATTCATGCAGATATGCGTGGGTTGCTGCGAACTTGGGAACAACGCCAAAGCCTCATAAAGGTTGTCGTCGGTCAAAGCACTTTCCACGTTACAAATACGTGCTGCACTGAATTTGCTACCAAGTTGCAATGCCATGTAGGCGACGATCGGAACAACATACGCGTCGTAGCGTCCGCTGGTGCCTTCAATCATATTTTGATAAGCAGCACCGATTTGAATATCGCCATCGTTTCCAAACACTGAAACGATTCCAGTGGCGTCTGGCGTTGCACGTAAAAGGTAAACGCTCGACTGAACGCCAGCACTTGAACCGCCAGCACTGACAACCATTTCGTCAGACAAGCCGTTTAGGTCGCCGCTGTTAAGCAGTCCGCTGAAACCTGCTGCATCACCGTTTGCAGTGGTGCCATAGAAAATCTGCTTTTCTGCTTTAGCAAAGGCGCTTTGCAGGTGGCTGCGTCCTTCCATCGCAGCGATTTCGCTGCTGTAGATTGCCGCGTCCAAGTCAAAGGAAGCGTCAAGGATTTGCAGGGTTTCGGTCACGGTTGTACGTGCCGTGAAATCATGGTCTCGACCATCGTTCAATGATCGAAAGCCGACGGTCGGTGCTGTGGTCAACTTGTTGTATTTGTGCAACGTTCCATTGGATGCACCAACGGCGGGCAATGCTGCCAGCACGGGGGCGTCGCGTAGTAGGTCGCTGATCTCAACGTCTGCAACGTTTTGATCGTTAATCTTGACAAGTTCACTGACTGGTAATGGTGTAGATGCCATTGGTAATACCTCGAATCTAGTTGGTTGTTTTTAGTTTGTTTCTAGTTATCGCTTTGGTTCTCAAAAAATGACGCAAGACCTTTCTTGTCGTTGTGTGCGAGTTCGCCGACGTCAATCGGTTCCTCGCCGACGCTTGCTGCCGCTTCCAGAAGTTCTTTTGCTTCGCCGAGTTCTGACTTGAGCTGTTCAACCTGCTCGGATAGCTTTTCACACTGCAAGCTGAAAGCATCTTCCAGGTCGATACCCTCGCTGAACCATTTCAGGCCGTTTTCTGCGCCGAATCGGTCGACGTAAGCGGCAAGCTGTGATTGGAACTCTTCACGGGTAAATGAATCAGCGGGTGAGGAGTCCGAAGCGACGGTCTCCAAAACTTCGGTATTCTCCGACATGGCGGGAATCTCCTCGGAAAGTGACACAATGGATAACTGATGACTTTCGAGCCATCGGCGTAAAAATTGGCCGGCTCGATCGGCGTCGATACCGAAAGCCAGCGTTTTTGGTTTGTCGCTGCTAAGACCTGCGGCGTAGGTCAGCAGTTCGTCAACGTCCCTGGCTAACGTCTGGCGATCAAAAAGTCCGTCAGGGTTCGCTGCTGGTTCGTCCACGATGTCCGCTGCTCGGAGCTTTTCAAGCCGAACGTGCGGTAAGTTCTTTTCGTTGTTTGGGTCTGGCGACTCGAAGCTGTCGTCCGTGAAGCTTTCGACGTACTTTTTTTCTGCTTCTTGGTCGTGTTCAAACACGATGGACAGACCAGCAGCTGCAGGATCCTCTTCGGCCAACTTCATGACGTACTCGGCCAGGTCGCCTTCGGGGGTAGCATGTGCCGATTGTGCGAAATGCAAATCTCCAATGACCTTGTCATCTTCAACGCGGACGTTTTTAAGTCGTCCTAGATGTCTGCCCATTCCATCGGCTGACATAGAAGGATGAGTGAAACGCGACTTGATGCCGTTGTTGCCTTTGTTTGCGTATTCTGCGACCTGTTCGAGTGTTACAGCGTCGATCCACATATCGTGTCCGAGTGCTTCGCCAGATGCGATCAACGAAACGCCAGACAACATTCCTGCGCCATAATCGCCGTCAGTCCGCGATATCTTTACCGGTTCACTAACTGCCGCCCTTGAGCCTCGAAACAGTGTTTCTTTGACTGGTAGTTCTGGGTGAGTCATTCGTCATCCCCTCCGGCTTGTGTTTCTTGTTCCATTTGCATGGCGAACTCAACTGGCACGTTCTTTTCTTCCGCGTACTGCAACGCCTTGCCAATCGCGTCAACGTTGTCATAGAAGTCTGTTCCCGTTGAGCGACAGATGCGCTGCGGCGTGTCTAGCCCGGCCTTGATTGCGGAAATGTGACCTTTGATTTCTTTCGACGGATCCCAAAAAGGCATCCCACGTGGCACCCACTCAAACCGCACGTCGGATTGCCTCATGCTGCTAGGCAAAATCAAGCGACCGCCAGCAATCCAGTTTTGCAGTTTCCACTGCGTATAATTGCGACGCATTTCAATCTGGTCGTCGCGTTTGTCTTTGCAGCTTCTTTCGTAGTGAAGCCAAGCAGAACGCGAACCGAAAAAGTTTGTGTGCGACTCGTCGTAGAAACTGAAAGGGAGATCAAGACTTTTCAAAGCTACCTGTGTAACCATCTGCGTAAAGTTCTGAAACTCAGTCGATGGTTGCTTGCTTTCGATCACCTCGGCTTTTTCGCCAGGGTTTAGGTCGATGTAGCGAGTGTCGGACTTTACGAAAGCCTGAAACCCTCGCGGTTCTTCAATAGAATCGCCGTCGGCATCCAGTGAACCCTGTTCCGGGTCTGCCTCGACTGGCATCACGCTGTCCGGTGAATCGCGATAAAACGCCATTGCAAACAGCTGCGAAACCTTAGCTTTCGCCAGTGCTAGCGAAAAGTTTTCGTACACGTCGCGTAGCGGATTAAGTGCTGACACCAGCGGAGAAACGCCACGAACCTGGTCCGCTGCGTATCGCTCGAAAAATCCATAGTGAATTAAATTCGTTGCATTGACTCGCCGCGTGAACTCAGTGCCACTGTATCCGTTTCGCTTGTGGATACCGTATGACAAAGGACGACCGAACGAGTTGATCAAAACGCCGTTTATCCATTGCTCATCGCGTGGAACCTTGCTTGGGTCGCGTATTAAATCCGCTTGAATGCCTTGAAGCCGGCCATCTCGGAGCTTTACTAGCCCGGTGTCACCGTCTAGCACCCTGCGAGCTTCCGCCAGTCGGAATATTTTTTCGCGTGAGAAACGCCCCGAAACGTCCGCTTTTGATGGTCGCGAATCTTCGGCCATCAAAAGTTCTATCTGACGGTTTACTGCTTCGTCCTCGTTCCTGCCGTGGAACTCGAACTGGGCGACATAGTCCAGATGACGGCGAACCATCCAGCCAGCTAAGGAGAGGTTGCGTACTAGGTCGCTTGCGCTTTCCTGCAAACCTCGATGCTTGTTGCCTCGAGTGTGGTAGTCCTCGCGGTACACCGACCGGCCAATTTTTTTCCGCCTGCCCTGTGGTTCAAGGGCGTCGTAGCCAAACATCGTACCGATACGGTTAAGCAATCCTGCCATTTCAACCACCCCACAAGTTTATTCGAGCTGTGGCTGGTCTTTTGCTTCGCTGGCTTTGCAGCATTTGCAGATAGCGGTCCCGCTCTGACTTCTTAGCACCTAGGTCTACTTTTGTGCTTGTGCCGTCAGTCGTAACGCTTTCGATCGCTTGGGAAATCTCGGAGTCGAGAGTCCTGATTTTTGTTTCAAGTTCTTCCTGCGTATACATGCAGGAAAGTTTTACCGATCATTCGCCGGTTGTGTTCAATGCGTAGTACGCAACGCGGACAAAGTTTCGGCGTCAAACTCAAAACGCTGGTCAACCCTAGCCTGTCCGCACTTCAGGCAAATGCACCGCGACTTTGTAAGGCTAACGTACTGACTCCCCGCCGGAATATTAGGAAGGTCACGCCATGTCCTACCGGGACCAAGAACCTGACTGTTACTGTACTTCGTTCTTCGTGTACTTCCGCAACGCTGGCATTTCGTTGGAATAGTCACGCCTGATGCCTGCTGATGCTCTTTGCGTTTTTTCTTTGCCATTGTGTTCCTCAAAAATTCACGAATGATCGGCGTTGCTTTGGTTTTTGTTTGCTTACTGGTTGCGTCTGCGCTCCGCCAGGTAATGGCACGCCAACAAAGGACGCCGCAATCGAACAGCCGACGAAAGTATCAAACCAGTGATTTTCCTGATTCGGTCTTTGCTTCCACTGCACGACCGTCCGCCCTTTTGCAGTTGTAGGAATTGGTTCTTCGGCTACCAAGTGATCGCAGTAGTGGGAATGATCAACTCGATGGTTTCCGTACAAAGTCCACTCCCCTGAACTTTGTCTTTTTTGCATTAGCCTCGCTGATGCCAACGATTTCCAGTAGTTGGCATCGAATCGAATAATCGGCACGCCGTTAATGCTTTCTCTCGGCATGTACCATCGCGGTCTCAGTGGGTTTGGGCCAGCTCGACGCATCTTCTTTGTGCTTACGTCATATTCCGGCATTGGCTTTTCAGTTGGACCGATACCGACGCCGCGTGAACCATAACAAACATTCCCAAAGTCTGATAAACGGATGCCCTTAGATACTTCTTCTGGTTTGTACCCAATGTCAGCTAACATCGCTGCGACTTGCAGGGTTTCGCCGTCTGGCGTCGCGTAAACTTTTGAACAAACTGAATTCACGACGCTTTTCATTCCCAGCACAATAGCTTCTTCGGAGCTTTCGGCTTTTGTAAAGTCTTGCAACTTCCTTTTAATATTGTGCATAGAAAAGTGTGGCATCGGCTGCTCGGGAAAAGTTCCGTAGTCAATGATCGTTCCCGTGAAATCGTTTTTGACTGCCGCGACTGACCAATACAGAATGGAATCGTGAACGTCGCAATGTGCAACGATGACCGCCGCGCTGTGTGGTATCACGTACCGATCTAATCCGCTGTACCTTTCCCGAACTTCGCTTTTGTTTATCTGGCCAATTCCTGCTGCTGATGACCGTTTTGGTTCGTTTTGACACTCTGACGAAAAGACATCCTCTCCGTCGTCGCATAGGATGTTCATAGCGTGCTGCACCGCTGACACCTCGCCATCTTCAAGCGGTATGAAATGCCACGCGACCTTTGCCCCTGCGTCCATTGCTTCTCGGTTGTCGATGTAGAACTGCGTTGCTTCAGCATGTGCTTTTCGCTGTTCGCCGATAACGTCGGGATCGTAACTGTCGCGGAGTTGCTTGTACTTAGTCAGCCAGTGCGTTTCGATAGCCTTTGGCATTTGCTCCAACATTTTCACGCGGACTGCTTGCCATTCTGGGTGCAGTTTGTGGTCTGCTAGCTGGTCGACCATATCACCATCGGCAATCACCGTCGCATTCATGACGGCTGCAACTTTTTGCCCGTGACCGCCCAATCTCAAAATCGACTTTTGGAGCGTGTTCATTCTCTTCGCCACTTGCGTGGGCGAGACTGCCGACTCGTCTGTTTGCGGGTCGTCAATTATCACGAGGTCTGGTCGAAGCTGCTTGCCGTCTGGACGCTTGAACCTCATTCCACGGCTGGCTGCTGTATAACCTTTTGATCGAATGATACTGCCGCTGCTCGCCGAACCCTCGATCGTAGGAAGCACGATAGCGTCGGCGGTCCATCCGATATGTGTTAGCTTTCCGTTGTGGGTTTGGGTTAGGCACCTTTGCGGCCTGCCCTCTAGCTTGCGGATAGGATGACAAACTTCGGGAAAGTCCTGCATCAGCAAATCGTTTTCTTGCAGTTCTGACTTGATTGATCCAATGGCATCTGCGGCGTCGTCGCCAGTAGCACCGAAGAGAACCGCGTAAGATCGGTGACCATAAAGCGCAGACCAGATGATTGCATTTTCTGACTTTGTGCTTTTGGCAAATCCTCGCGGTTCGCAGTTTAGGACACGGCCATTTTTTGTGATCGCGCCTTGTATTCTTTCGAGTACGTTTGTTTGTGCTGAACCAAAAGGTGCGAGTCCTGTGCTGTGCGGGAAGTATGCTTGCTCGAATAAATGCAAGTCATACTTGCAAGCCATCCGCCGCTTCATGTTTTGCACCGGCGGAATCTCTCCGATATCCGATGCTTTGGCAAACTGTTGGCGACTTCGCTCTGCTTGGTACTTCCGGCGTCTTTCGACGTCTGACATTTGCGCGTCGGTGACTTCCGGCGTTTGCCTAGCCTTGAGAAGTTCCTTCAGTATCTTCGATTGTTGTTTCGTCGGTGATCGCTTTGACGTCGATTCCGAAACTGCCTGCGAGCCTGACGAGTTCTGTTGTGAAATCATCTTGGTTGTCCGCTTCGTCTGCTTGGTTCTGTTTCTCTGCTGCAAGCAGTGCCCTCGAAGCGTCTGTGACCTCCTTTGTTGTGGAGTTAGGATTTACGATTATCTCCGACAAACGCAATACCATTGCCTCGCGGTATTCTGGTTTGATCGGCCATCTAGTTTCTTTTTCTATTTCGTTAAGCGGTTCCATTTTCGCGCGTCGCTTTTTCGCCTGTTAGGTTTTGCCAACGCTCAACAATAACGTCGCAATATTGCGGTGAAATTTCCATGCCGTAGCACGTTCGATCGAGTTGCTCGGCTGCGATTAGGGTTGTGCCTGTTCCGCAAAATGGCTCGTAGATGCTAATTGATTTATCGCATAACTTTTGCATAACCCATGCGGGAAGGTGCAATGGCATTGTTGCAGCATGAACATCTGAAAATTCATTGTTGCGTTGAGGTGGCGCACTATAAACGCTTTGAATTGTTCCCTGCCATGATGAT
>WLWG01000960.1_pt1 | contig 28120 bp, 28 predicted proteins | sample 6712871 | NCBI WGS metagenome assembly WLWG01 (sample SAMN12718693, study PRJNA515312) | sponge metagenome | isolation source: marine sponge | host: Mycale hentscheli | place: New Zealand: South Island, Marlborough, Capsize Point | collected 2003-05-01
AATGCTTTGGAGGCAAAAGGTTGCAAAAAAACGCAGGCGCACCCGCTGGGTGCGTCGAGGCTTTTTTGTAATTCCTTTTGGTCCAAATGGTTCGTGCAGAAAACCGCGTTTAACTGACGGATCCAGGATTAATCCTCATATTTCCTTTCTCAGCCTTCTATCAAAGAAGACTGTCACTCGTCTATTTGGGTTTTCTGTTATATTGACGACTACGCGCAACCAGCGGTTACCACATTCAGAGACTTGCTTGATAAAATGACGTGTTCCATCTTCATGTTCTTCAGTTTTGTCTTGATCTTGCAATGCAGCATTAATCCATTCTAACGCAATGCCTCTTTCTATAAGTCAGTAAGTTTATTTTCTTCTTAGTCCCGGTAAAGAATCCGCGAACTTGTATCCCAGTTTAATCCCGTGAGAAATGTGTGAGAACGGGCGACAACCCCACCATGGCCTCTAAAATTAGACCCCGAATCGGCTATAACCGGGTAAACAATACGATTAGTAAAATCGGCTGGCACGGTTATGTAAGTCCATCCAGATCGAACTAAGTCATCGGCCCATTCCCCAAAGTTAATAACGTCTTCTGTGGTTGTAATTCGGATTTGGGAAAGTTGAATAATGCCTCTTCCCGAGGTATTAAACAGGGCCTTATTAGCAGACGAAGGCGTTGAAGGAAGGGGGTCATTAGCTGACTCAATTAGGAATACGCCGCCAAGTACAAAAGAACCATAATCGCCCACATGGACTCTGCGGCTCTGTCGGTAGCTTGTAGCACCGGCCGTAGTAATTCTATTTGTCGTTATAAGAATGGTTACTGTGATGTTACCCGCTCCATTTTGGGCACCTTCTCCGTTTATGCTTAATTTCTGAAACGCTTTGAGCTCTATCGGGACATTCAAGGTAAAGGTCAGATTAGAGGCCAACTTGACATCAATATGGCAATATTGAGCCAAGACATTTGTAAGCTGATTTCCCAAAACGGTATAGGTTTCGTCCGCTTACTCCGCTGTCGGAAGAGATAGGGATGTTTGATAAATAAATCTGTCCAGCGGCCACATTGTTGACAATCTGGATAGAGGTAGAGGCCGAGCCTGGCAAGGTTTTTCCGGTATCGGTCGTATACGTTACCTTATACTCATAGGTTCCATTATCGACATTTCTGCTGATATTACTGGCCACAGCTACAGGCGCTGAAATGGGTCCCACAGCTAGATCTGTGTCGTTGACGACAGCAAAGGCACTGTCCAGCGGCGGTCCCACTGCGTAAGGCATAAGGAACCGCAGCTAGAGGTTGGCGCGGGGAAAGGGGAGAGCCATCAATGATAACCTCCAGCCAGGTTTTCAGGGTAACTGAGAGCATTCTCCAAATCCGTTGCGTTGGTCCCAAAATTAAAGCTATAGAGACCGTTACATTGTTTGAAACAGGATTCCCGGCGTTATCAATAAGGCGGCCTTGGTAATTGGGAACTTTGGCCCATGTTAGATAGAGGGGCCGCACAACAGAGAGCTATGATTATCAGGCTAGAGCATTTAACGATTGAAATGCCTCTTTAGAAGATCTATACTCCATGACATGAGTATAGCAACAGCAGAAATCCGGCGGCGTGCGATAGATGCCTACAAAATGGGCAAAGGTTCCCAGGCCGATATCGCATCTTCTTATCGTGTAGATCTTAGAACGTTTCAGCCGTTGGCTCTCTCGTTTCAACGAAACCGGACAGACTGCTCCCCGACCGCGTGGGCATCGTCAGGCCCTCTACAAGCGATCACACAAGCGTTCGAAGAGCTTTCTCCCGACGAGGTAATCGGCTGGTTTTCTTCGTGCTACATCGCGACACCTCAATCGTGAAGCGCTCTAGCTCAGCTAAAAAAGAAAGATTCGAGCGTTGCAGAACGATGGGAACTGTACGTCGGCGGTCTTGAGTTAGCAAACGCCTATTCAGAACTGATAGACCCAAAAGAGCAACAAGCAAGATTTGAAGTTTGTAAACAACAACGCAGGCGTTTAGGTAAACCCATCTATCCTGTTGATGAATATTTTATGTCTGCGTTGCAAGAAGGGATTTCACCTTCAGGTGGTATTGCATTGGGGATTGATCGACTTGTTATGCTCTTTTCCGATACCCTGTCTTTAGATGATGTCTTACCATTTAGAAAAAGCTAGTACTCCTCCAAAGCTAAATTTCTGTATATTGAATTATAACGTGTCTTGAAAGTAGGAGATCATCTTCTTTAAGCCATTTTCAAGTTTTTCGACCGGATCCCAACCCAATTTTGTCCTAGCGACTTCGGTATTCGGCTTTCTTTGCGTTGGATCGTCTATAGGTAAAGGTTTGTATACAATTTTAGAAGGGGTGTTCGTGAGTTTAATAATCAATTCTGCGAGTTCGATAATGGTAAATTCTACTGGATTCCCTAGGTTAACGGGCCCAATAAATCCGTCGTTTTCCATCATTTCTGTCAACCCGTCAATCAAGTCATCAACATAGCAAAACGAACGCGTTTGCTCTCCTTTTCCATAGACGGTGATGTCTTTTCCTTGAAGGGCTTGAACCACAAAGTTGCTGACGACACGTCCATCGTTCTGCGCCATTCTAGGTCCATAGGTATTGAAAATTCGAACAACCCGGATATCTACGTTGTTTTGTCGATGGTAATCAAAAAATAAGGTTTCTGCGGCTCGTTTTCCTTCGTCATAACAACTTCGTTCGCCAACGGGGTTTACATGCCCCCAATAGGTCTCAACTTGGGGATGCACTTCAGGATCACCATAGACTTCAGAGGTGGACGCTTGTAAGATTCTAGCCTTCACGCGTTTTGCTAGGCCTAACATGTTGATAGCGCCGACAACAGAGGTTTTTATTGTTTTGATGGGATTGTACTGATAATGGAGAGGAGAAGCAGGGCACGCCATGTTATAAATTTGGTCTACTTCCAGCAAAATAGGTTGGATAACGTCGTGTCGGATAAGCTCAAAATGCGAGTGGCCTAGTAAATGACGGATATTATCTTTGTTCCCTGTAAAAAAATTATCTAAACAAACAACGTCATTTCCGTCTTTAATAAGCCTGTCGCAGAGATGGCTCCCAATAAACCCACTGCCTCCAGTGACAAGGACTCTCTTATTTTTTGTCATACTGTGTACCTCATCCATCGACCCTTAATTTTGAAACAACTCGTAAAAACTAACATTCGAACACCATCTACCTTACAAGATCAACATATACAGGATAATGATCAGAAACATGAATTTCATTTTGGCCGGGTTTAACAAATACATTGTTAATGTCAACACCTTGCCGGACAACATAAGGTCTTTTTGCCACCCATGGTTTTTCGGTTAAAGCAGAGGAAACAATGGCCCGATCAAAGGCTACCGCGGGATAGTCTATATCAGGATCGCCATCACGTTTTGGTAACGAAGCTCTTTCTTCGATGGGAAACCCCCGCCAAAGATCTTTCCAGTCTTTCACGGGATCCAAGCTAAGGTCTTCCTTAAATGCTTCCGCATCCGGATCGACGTTCATGTCGCCAATAATCATTACTTCCCAGGTACGACTCGAATCTGCAGAAGACATGATATCCATCGCATCTTTGTGTATAATTCTAAGGCCGGCTTGACGTTTTCTTATATTGGTTTTTCGATTTCCATAATTAGATTTTAAATGTACACCATATAACAATAAGTGGTGGTCTTGGCCTAAATTTATTTGTGCAGAAATAGCTCCGCGAGGAGGTCGTGCAGGATCATTCACATGTTTAAAATCCAATTCGTGTACTTCATCAATCGGCCAGTGAGAGAGGATGGCGATGTTTAACTTTCCATTGCGTCTCTTGCTGTCGAATTGGGTTATAAAAACTATGGGATAAGGCGAATCCATATAGTCATTTAGCCGCTTTAAAATGTGCCTATTCTCAATTTCCTCAATAAAGACAATATCGGCGCCTATGTTTTTAAGGATTTTAGCGGCATTGCGTGCTTGCCAATCGGTTACAGAAGGTGTTCGATATACGCCGTCATCGATTCCGTCTGTAAAATTTTGTATATTATATGTACAAACACGGATGTTTGCCTTTGGCCCTGTTTTAGAAGGTTTGTCGTTTTGAATCTCTACGGGTTTCTCCGTATGTAAAGGCGATGGCAAGGCCTCTATTTCTTTACATCCGACACACAGAACAATGCCACCGGCTACAATGCAGAGATAAGGAACAATTTTTATAATGCTATTATTCATCCTTTATTTAGAATACTTCATTCGGTTTACGATGCAATGCGGATTTTGTTAACAAATAAGAAGCATGTTTAATTAGGTGAAACAGAAACTTTATCTATACCCGATGCCCATAAAAGGAGGTCTCATCCTCTTTCTTTTTGTATTTATCTTGAAAGTAAGGTCGGAGGAAAAATCTTACTTTGTTCGTGAAGCAGATACGCTCGAACACATTGCCAAACAGCATCATCTAAGCATTCAAGATCTCATTCGATTTAATGGACTCGAAGATCCTGACAAACTCGTTGTGGGTCAACGTTTGTTGATTCCGGGAAAGCCGGGGGGGCCCATTAAATATGTTGTGCAGAAAGGGGACACACTGGAAACAATCGCGGCGCGGGTCGAGTGTTCTGTTTCCGCATTGGTTTCCTACAATCGTTTGGCCCATCCTAACACATTGTCTATAGGCCAAATTATTTATATCCCTGACAAGCAGACCCCCATCAAAAATAACAGCGGATTAGATCCTCAAATTCGTAGCCTTTTGGATCGGATTCGCCTTCGAAGATGGAAATATATCGTTGTGCATCATAGCGCATCGCTTAAAGGGAATCCCCAAAGCATGGACAGATATCATCGAGAAAAGCGCCGCATGGAGAATGGGTTGGCTTATCACTTTGTCATTGGGAATGGACAAGGCATGCAGGACGGGGAAATTACTGTTGGGTCTCGGTGGAAAAAACAGTTACAGGGGGGGCACCTTGCCAGTGAAGCCTTAAATCAGGTAAGCATCGGTATTTGTTTGGTTGGAAATTTTGATGTAAGCAAGCCATCTAAACCACAAATGGTAAGCCTTAAAGACCTATCTCGATATTTGCTTAAACGGTGCGGCCTTGAAAAGGATCATATTCGTACACACCGACAAATTAACACAAAACCTACGAAATGCCCGGGGCGTTATTTCTCACGCCAAGCATTATTGAGGGCACTATAACACATTCCAGACGCGAAGACCTGATGTGTCAAAATAGAATCTACTTGCGTACGGAGAGGGTGATCGATACCCTTTTTCTTTCAAAATTAAACGCTCGGGTGGCGGAATGGCAGACGCGCTAGGTTGAGGGCCTAGTGGCCGCTTAGGTCGTGGGGGTTCGACTCCCCCCCCGAGCACCAACCTTCCTCATAACGGATGCTCCCTTCAAAGGTCATAGGAAAAAGTGGGTACAAAGCCCTTATTTTCAGATCTTTTTGCGCCTGTTGGTCAATTTTTGCCTAGTGGCTGCATGAAATTCTCTGCGAGGAAGGCTTTACGTATGCTACCCGCGTCGCCTTGGCGAGCGGCCCGACCAAAGAGCTAAGGATCAATCCGATAAAAGAGTCTACATCTTTTTTGAGTGCCTCCCATATTCTGAAAGAACTGGGGATCAAGGATCCATTGGATTTACAAATACAGGCGGGTGCATATACAAGGGAGTTAATGGTTCGCCGGGTTGTCTTTTTAGAATTCGCTGTATAGCGATCTCTCCAACGATCCGAGCAGAAGGATACCGATTTTCTTTTATGGCTGAGCACCCGGACTTTTTTAGAGTATTTAAAACAGGTTCTAACCGGTCCCATTCAGAGCTTACAATGAGAGTGTGTTGTTGCAGTTTATTCTCTAATCCGTTGGGGGGTACTAAACGCCAGCTGTGACATAAGGACGGTATATTGTTTTGATCGATTTTAAAAAGACCCAACCAACATTGTTGACGTCGGGCATCTCCGACAACGGCTATATAAGGGGTTGTTGTTTGGCTCGCTGTTTCATATGCTAAAGCTTCTCCACTGCTTATGGCATAAACCGGTTTTTTATCTGGCAAAGCAAAGGATTGAACGGAAGCCAGCCCGATCCGTAATCCAGAGAAACGTCCAGGCCCTCGACCCACAGCATACCCATCAATATCCTCCCAGTTCATACTTGTTTCGGACAAAAGGGCTGGAATTTCATCAAACAATCTACGCGCACCTTTTTTGGCTTCGATCCAGTTCTTTTCAGTTTGTGTTCCGCTTTCGGTAACTAGTGCCAGGCTGTTTTGTGATGAAGATAGATCTATGGCTAATATATTCATGGATTCAAAGGGGCTAGGTTTTGGTTTTAATGGTAATGATCCGCTCTTTTTCTTCGCTTCCGGCATCGATATAAACGTGTATTGTATGGGGGGGGATCAATGAGTCCGCTCGTTGAGCCCATTCAATGGCCGTTATGCCCTGTCCATCAAGATATTCATCTAACCCGAGGTTTAAGGCCTCTTCTGTACTGTTTATTCGATAAAGGTCAATATGATAAAGGGCCGTGGTTCCATGATATTCGTGAATAAGCGTGTAGGTTGGACTGGTTATAGGCTGGTCAATGCCCAGACCGGCAGCAAGACCTTGAACAAAACAGGTTTTTCCAGCACCTAATTCACCATAGAGTGCAATGATGGATCCCGGGACCAATGCATGGGCGAGTTTTGAGGCCCATTGATAGGTGTCTTCAGGTTTTTTGGACATAACGATTTGGTTGGATATCATAATCACAATTTTGTGCAATCGGATCCCCTCCTCTTGTGGAGAGAACGTTGGATCTGAAAATGTTCAAATCCTTTGGCTTCAAGGCTCCATGATTTGCCTTGTTCCTGAACACATTTTATTATGTTTTTTTCAGGTGTTATATGGCCGATGGCTGTACATGAAAGTTCAGACCCTGGATATCTGTTTTTCTCAAAAGTCTCTTTTTTTTCGGCGGGGACGGTAAAGAGAAGTTCATAATCTTCACCATCGTAAAATGCATGTTCAAGAGGTGTGCATGTGTCGTTTACGTGATTCTCTTTTTGAGCAATGGGAATATGACTCTCCCAAAGTTCTGCACCCACCTGGCTCTTTTCAGTGATATGTCGTAAGTCGGTGGCTAGACCATCGCTTAGGTCTATCATGGACGTAACATCTCCATGTTCCCGTAGCCATCGGCCTTCTTTTATTCGAGGCGTGAAATGGAGGTGTTTGTGCGGCCAGCTATAGCCGAGAGTTCCAGTAACATATAAAATATCACCTACATGTGCCCCGGACCGCAATACAGCTGTTTCTTTAGGAACGCGGCCTGCAGTAAAGACATGGATTTCTAGCGTCGGCCCTTCAGCTATATCTCCTCCTACAATGGTTGTATTAAAGGTTTCAAGTAATTGACGCATACCGCCATAGATTTTTTCTAGGTATGCTGTTTCTGTGGAAGCAGGGGCCACGATATTGATCAAGACCCAAAGAGGTTCTCCTCCCATAGCCGCTATATCACTTAATGCCCGTGCAACGGCTTTGTGTCCGACTTGGTCGCCCGGGGTACGGGGTAGAAAATGAATGTTTTCAATAACGGGATCAGATGTAAGTAGTAAGTCATAAGGAGAACCAACCTGATCTAGCACGGCCGTATCATCACCCGAGCCGACCATCACGTCTTCCCTTGTCGGCAACCATTGGGTTAACAGATCAATAATTTTTTGCTCACCTAACTCTTTCAGCGGGGTCATGGTTATCCGTTTATGTTTAAAATAATCAACAGGCTCATTGCATTAAATATCATATGCATAATGATAGGGGTCACAATAGATTGAGTGTAGAGATAAGCTAGAGAAAACGCAACGGCAAGAATAAAAAGGGGAACAAGGGTTCCAAGGTTATGATGTATGGCAGCAAAGCATAGAGAGACAATGATCATTCCAGGAATCGCACCCCATTTTTTGATCATTAACGGAAGTACTATGCCTCGAAATACAATTTCTTCAGCTATGGGAGCAATGAATACGGCGACACAAACGATATAGCCGAAAAGCAACGGAGATGACTGTAGCTGCGGGATTAATTCTGTGATCTCTTGGGGGACAGGCGATATTCCTATTTCATGTAACCAGGTTCTGTATAGGAACGAATAAAAGACAAAAAACGGCATCATCGCCAAATAAAAGATCACGCCCTTTTTGATGTCTTCCTTGAGCGTGTAGAGATCTATTCCCAATGCTGCTTTCCACGACAGTGGTTTGCGGTAAACCAAACGGGAAATAAAGGCGAATGAGGCCCAATGAAACGTAATGCTTCCGGCCACAATCCAATACGGCCAGGCCGTCTTTTTATCTGACATAATATGAAAGATAGAAGCAACCGATTGCAAACAAATCAGGATCATATATAGCCCGATTAAAAAAAAGACTAAGAGGATTGCATCTCGCCAGGACCAAGGTCGCTCACACATCCATTTTATATGCCGTTCCCATGGAGTTGGAGATTCTCTTTCGTTTAAGAACAGCCGAATATTTACGAGCAGACCGATAATAACAATACCTGTGCATATATACAATATGATGGAGTGCGTATCCATGATGCAAACGTGCTATCTGTCGGGGAGAAAGGATGTTTTGGAAGCGTTAGCCATCAAACGTTTCTTTGATGGTATAGGTGTGTTTATCCTGAGATTCGTGATAGGTCCGAATCTGTATCTCTGCAAGCAAACCCATGCTTATGAACTGCATGCCCAAAAAGATAAGCATAAAGGAGATAATGATCCAGAATGGACGCTTAACTAAGTCTGCACCGAGTTCTGTACCAAAGATATTATGTGAAAAGTTCGCTAGAATGATAACCACCAGTGTGACTAACCCTGGCAATCCAAATAACCCAGCAATTTTGCCAAAAATCTGAATGGGTCCCATGCTGTAGCGGAGTAAGAATTTAACAGTAATAAGGTCTAATACCACGCGAGAGCTCCTGGACAGACCGTACTTCGATTTCCCGAACTGTCTCGCTTTGTGGTTTACGACGACCTCGTCAATTTTTCCGCCGACCCAGCTAGCGAGTGCAGGAATAAAACGATGCATCTCTCCATATAAACGGATGTCTTGCAGGACTTCCCTGCGATAAGCTTTCAACGTACATCCATAATCATGGAGATAAACCCCTGTGATTTTACTAATAAAAAAATTAGCGATCATGGAGGGCAAGCGACGGCTTAGAAAAGGGTCTTTTCGGTCTTTTCTCCACCCACTCACCACATCGGCCTGGGTCTTTTCGATATGTTCTAAGAGGGTTGGAATATCATGAGGATCGTTTTGGAGATCCCCATCTAAAGTCACGACGATGTCGCCTTTTGAATGATGAAATCCTGCGCTCATGGCCGCGGTTTGTCCAAAATTACGACGTAATTGAATGAGTCGAATATGTGGAATATTTTGGGTTTGCTCTTTTAATTTTTGCCATGTCTCATCTTGACTCCCATCGTCTACGAAAATAATTTCGTATTCGTCTTTTAAGGTTGAAAGGGCCTCATGGAGCTCGTTGCAAAGGGGGTCGATATTTTCGACCTCGTTGTATAAGGGTATGACAACAGAAACTTTCATGGCCGAAAGGTATCAAAAAACTTAATATCTTAAAACGTTAAATCAGCTTTCAGCAGTCGATTTTTTAATTCGGAGATCACTCGATCATCGTCCTGTTCATGGTGTGACTCGAAGGTTGCTGAAAATCGTAAAAACGCACCGGCTTCATTCCAGGGCACCGTAGAAACAGAACTTTCTTTGATCAAATATTGAGAAGCTTCTTCTGCACTGTTAAAGGTTAAGGAGCCAGCGCCTTTTGGAGAGGAGACATAGAGAAAGAAGGATCCGCCTGGCATTTCTGCCTCGAACCCGACCTCTTGAAGGCAGGCCACCAACTTTTTGAGTCGTTTTTCGTAATGCCCACGGATCGAATCAGCGAGTTTTGTATCGGCGATCCCTTGACAGGCGGCTGCCTGGATCGCTTTAAATTGGCCTGAATCAATATTGTCTTTTACTTCGGAAAAGGCTTTCACGGCGAGGGCTTGTCCGACAACAAAACCTAGCCGCCAACCTGTCATGTTATAACTTTTGCTCATAGAATGAACTTCCAAGGCCACATCCTTTCCTCCCGGACGATTTAAAATAGAGTGGCGGCTTCCCTGATAGACTAAGGTTGCATATGCCGCGTCTTGGATGATCAAAAGGTTGTATTGATGCGCAAATGAAATCAGCTCATCGTAAAAGGTCTCCGTGGCGGTTGCGCCTGTTGGATTGTTTGGATAGTTTACATAAAAAAGTTTAGCTCGATCTGCGACCTCTGTAGGGATGGCGCTAAGATCGGGTAGAAATTGGTTTTCTTTGCGAAGCGGTGTGTTGAAAACCTTTCCTCCAAGATATTGAGTATGTGTTCCCAGCACGGGATATCCTGGCGTGGTCATAATGCAACCATCTCCAGGGTTAATAAACGCTAAGGGAATCATCGCCAAAGCGGGTTTAGCCCCAATACAATGATTAGTTTCCGTTTCAGGATTGATATTCTCAACCCCAAAAAGGTTTTCCATATACCTTGACGCCGCTATTCTAAATTCAGGGATCCCATTATCTGCATAGCCTCGATTGTTCGGGTCATCGACTTCTTTTTTAAGGGTTTCCCGAATCGTTTCCGGGGCTATTTGGTCAGGCTCGCCTACGCCGAAATCAAGAATTTCTACATCGGGCCGAGCTTTTTTTGCTGCGTCTTTTGCGCGTTTAATCTTTTCAAATTTATAGATTTCGTTGGATAATCCGAATTGTGTTCCGCCAATCCGTTCAGCAAAAAGTTGTTCAATTTCCATGGGTGTTCTTTCCTTTAAACAGGTGTTTCTTTCCTTAACAGCACCCACTTCAAAAGAGGAGGGGTAAACAAGGTAGTTATAATGACCATAATAACGACAGCAGCATACACTGAAGAGTTGATGACCGGTTTTCCTGCAATGACCAGCGTGCTGCTAATACCGGCAAAAATAAGCCCGACTTCTCCTCGTGGTATCATGCCGATACCAATGGCCAATCTGTTAACACCCTTTTGGATGACGCCAAGCGAACAAATTTGTTTCCCAATAATCGCGGCGATCGTTAATACCGCTGAAAACCCTAAAATTTCTACATTGGCGAAAGAAGACAGATCAACACGTATACCCATCAAAACAAAGAAAACGGGAACTAAAAAATAGGCAATGGGTTGAATGAAAACTTCAATGGTTTTTTCGCCTTGTGCGCGAAATTCTTTATAGTGTACATCTTCAAGAATAAGTCCAGCGCAAAAGGCCCCAACAATTGGTGCAAGACCAATCACCGCAGCCAGATATGAGAGCAGGAAACAGAACGTTACAGCGGTGGTGAGCAATAAACCGCTCCCTCTCAATCTTGAAGCTACTTTAAAAAGTTTAGGGGAGAAAAAGTGTCCTAGAAGAATAGCGCCCACAAAAAAAAGGATCGCTTTTCCCATAATGATCATAATGTCTAACCCTGAAATACCTCCACCGGCACCACTTTCTATAGCCGAGATAGCCCCTGTTATAATGGCGAGTATGATTAATCCTAGCACGTCATCAATAACCGCGGCTCCGAGAATAATCCGCGCCTCATTTGTATCAATTTTTTTAATATCTTTCAGGACTCTAGCGGTAATCCCCACGCTAGTAGCACAGAGCGTAGCACCAATAAACATATGGGCCATGATATGTGCTTCCGGCATAAAGAAGTGGGAGACAAAAGCACCTAAGAAAAAAGGGACAATAATCCCTGCAAAGGCCACCAATAAAGAAGATACGCCGACTTTGAGCAGATCGCTGATTTTTGATTCTAATCCCACTTCAAAAAGTAAAAAAATAACACCGATTTCCGCTAAAATTTCAATAGAGGGTATGTGTTTAACAAACTCAAATGTATCAAAGCCTATGAGCCATAGATTTCCAACCAGTACACCCCCAACTAATTCGCCTAAAACCGCAGGCATATGCAAATATTCAAAAAAATGTCCACCCAGTTTCGCGACAATGAGTATAAGACTAATAGCTAATAAAACGTTTGCCACACCGCCTCCATGGGATGGAGCGGATTCTTGGCTGTGAACTTCTTGTGCGTGAGCTTGATGATTCGTTTCTGCCAGGTTTGAGACCGCACAGCCTAAAAAGATTCCTGCGCCCAGCAGGCACAGGTTTAGCCATCGCAATTTTGATTTGCTTACTTTCTTTCTCATTAGATCTCCTTAAAATTTAAAAAGGGAGAGTGTAATGATTTTATGTTCGATATAAAGGATTAAATGAGACATATTTAAAATTTCATGATTGAAGATGTGTGAGCATTGGCTGATATTTCTTACTCATTAGATTAACATGGAGCCAATATGAATATACCTTTTTGGAAAATGCATGGAGCCGCTAACGATTTTATCCTTATGGATGATCACCAACGGACCTTTCCTGCACAGGATACGAAATGGATTGCACACATCGCTTCTCGCCACACAGGTGTCGGGAGTGAGGGCGTTATTCTCATTCAGCCTTCTGATCAGGCCGATTTCAGGATGCGCTTTTTTAATCCGGATGGAAACGAAGTCGAAATGTGCGGAAACGGCGCACGTTGTGCTGCACGACTGGCTTCTGAAATAGGTGTTGCATCCGATACCATGACCATCGATACGGTTGCCGGGACTCTTCGTGCTCATAGATTGAATGATTCGATACGGTTGTATTTGACGGATCCCAAAGATTGGGTGCTAAATCAAGAATTGGAAATAGAAGGTGTGATGCTGCGATATCATTCCGTCAATAGTGGGGTTCCTCATGTCGTGATTGAAGTGGATGATCTTGTTTCGACCGATGTTCAAAGAATCGGTTCGGCGACGCGACATCATGAACAGTTTTTGCCTGCGGGGACCAATGCCAACTTTATTCACTGTACGGGTCCAAATACATTGGAGATTCGGACGTATGAAAGAGGGGTTGAATCTGAAACATTGGCATGCGGAACAGGGATGGCTGCCGCAGCAATGATTGCAGGTAAACTGGGTCATATCACGGCTCCTGTACAAATTATAGCCGCTAGCCGTGACCTTCTTGAAGTTGACTACAGGCTGACAGATGATGGCGCTACGGATGTGACTTTGACGGGGCCTGCGGTGCATGTCTTTCAAGGCTCTCTTGACTATATACATGGCGGAGAGGGGGGGATTTGAACCCCCGGTACTCCGTTAAGAGTACTCACGCTTTCCAGGCGTGCCCGTTAAGCCGCTCCGGCACCTCTCCGGAAGTTATAAGGATGTGTTTACCCTATGCTATTTATTGCTCACCTCTGATCTCTGAAAAAACATGGCGCACTCGGAAGGACTCGAACCCTCAACCCTCTGATCCGAAGTCAGATGCTCTATCCAATTGAGCTACGAGTGCACATTGTGTTCGTGGAACAGATTTATATAGGGTCCGATTTTTAAATCAAAGAAATAATCAGAGAAATCTTTCTTGGGAAAAAATAGCGGGTTGTAGTTTTCTTTTCTAAGCTTCCCAACAAAAAGAACTGTTCATGGGTAAAGGTAAAGGGGACAGTCTCAAATGAAGGGTTTCTCAAAGGCTTAGACCCAACCTTTCAGCAAGAACGGAGGACCGGATATGAATCTCGTAGATACCTCGGGATTGTTAGAATATTGCTTTTCAGGTCCCAATGCGGCATATTTTACAAAACAAATCAAACAAACGAACACATTGCTTGTTCCGGTCATTTGTCTCTATGAAGTATTTAGATAACATGAGAAGGTACACCTTGTGGTTGACGAAGCTTGCGCCCTACAAGCCGTGGCTCAGATGAAATAAGGAAAAATTGTAGATCTTACAGAGGATGTTGCTCTTAGCGTTTCCCTTATCAGCATAAAACACAAGCTTTCGATAGCGGACAGTATGATCTGTGCCACCGCCCGCGCACATGGGGCAAGCATATAGACCCAAGACTAAAGATTTCAGAAAATTGCCAGGCGTACACTACAAAACCAGCTCAACTAAAAATTACCGCGGTAAGCAGTACTGCTCGCTATAAACGGATTTTCTTATCCTTTTCATATAGCGTTGTATGGCTTCTGGATACAGTGCATGTTCTTGCTCCAAAATCCGTGCAGACAAAGTCTCTTCTGTATCCTCTTCAAGGATGTGAACGGCCCGTTGTCCTATAATGGGGCCGCTATCCATATCTTCAGTTACAACATGTACTGTGCAACCCGATATTTTAACGCCATAGTCTAGTGCTTGTTTTTGGGCATGTATGCCCTTGAAAGAAGGTAAAAGGGATGGATGGATGTTTAAAATTCTATGGGCAAACTCACGAATAAAATAAGGGGTGAGCAATCGCATAAAACCCGCTAAAATTACTAAATCGCAACCCTGCTTTTTGATCTGCTTCACGGCCTGTTCTTCAAACGTTTGACGATTATTTTTGTCGTACGGTATATAGCGAGCTGGAATGTTGTGTGTTCGTGCAATGTCTAATGCGTGGGCCTTTTCCCGATCTGAAAGGAGTGTATTGATTTCAGCCTTTAATGTATTTTGCTGAATGGTCTTGATCAGCGCGAGAAAGTTTGATCCGCGTCCTGATGCGAGAACGGCAAGTTTAATATTCATGAATTTTTCTCTTGTTCGACGATAAGTTCAGTCCCTGTGACTTCGCCAAGACAGATGGCTTCGGGTAAAGTCGAGAGGATGGCATCAGAGTGCCTGGCATCCGCGACCATCATCCATCCAACCCCCATGTTAAAGGTTTGAATCGCTTCCTCTGGAGTGATGAAGGAGAGTACTTTTTGTGCGGACCTATTTCCCCATTTAGGCAGTTTAAGGCGGGCTCCATGATTTTTCAAGATTCGTGTGAAGTTTTCGGGGATACCTCCGCCGGTAATATGGGCCATGCCTTTTATGGGGACCTGTTCTTTGTTTAGCGCCATGACTTCAGGATAATAGATTCGTGTGGGAGCGAGGAGCGTATTGATCTCTGCATCGGCAAATGATTTTGGATTTTCTTCTATAATTTTCCGGATAAGGCTCCACCCATTTGCGTGGAGCCCGTTTGACGGAAGCCCGATGATGGTATCGCCGTCTTGAATGCTTAATGGATCGAGGATATCATCTTTTTCTGCGGCGCCTACACAAAACCCAGAGAGTTCAATCATATCAGGGTCTACAAGGCCCGGCATTTCCGCGGTTTCGCCTCCCGCAAGAATGCAGTCACATCCCTCAAGTCCTTGTACAATGCCTTTGATAACTCTTTGTATGGTGGAACGATTAATATGGTCTGTTCCTATATAATCTAAAAAGAGCAGCGGCTGAGCATTGGAGGTAAGGATATCGTTCACATTCATTGCAACCAGATCAATGCCGGCATATTCTAATAGATCATATTTGAGGAGGAGCTGAATTTTTGTGCCGACACCATCGCAGGCCGTAAAAATGACCGGTGAGGTATAATGGCTGAGGTCGTAACTAGCGGAAAAAAGGCCGAAGGCCTGGAATAGCTTCCGTTTTTTTTCGGTCTGTTCCCGAAGTCCGGCGATATCGTGTATGACTTTTTCGGCTTCTTCTATGTCGACACCAGCCGCTTTATAGGTGAGCGTATGGGGCATGGTTTGTTTCCTTTGCTTTTTCGATACGTTCATCTGCGTGATTAATGTGAATTGGGTAATCACCTGTGAAACAGGCTCGACATGTGTTTTCTCCAACAACCCGTTTGAGGGTTTCGCCGGATAAAAAGCCTAGGGAATCAACACCTAAAAAGGAGTTCAAGACATTGCGGGGGACTTTGTTGACGAGGAACTCTTCGCGGTCAGGCATATCAATGCCAAAATAACACGGATGAGAGACCATGGGGGACGCAATCCGAAAGTGGATTTCTTTGGCTCCGTTTTCTCGGAAAAGGCTGATGATTTTTCGACACGTTGTACCTCGAACGATCGAGTCATCCACCACCACGATTCGTTTGTTTTCTACGGCATCGCCAATAACATTAAATTTTTGCCGGACTTTGCTTTCACGGGTCGATTGGTGAGGTGCAATAAAGGTTCGTCCGGTATAGTGATTTCGAATGAGTCCGATATCCAGTGGGATTCCCGAAGCGGAAGCGTATCCTAACGCCGCTGAGTTTGATGAATCAGGAACAGCGGTAACGATATCGGCTTCAATCGGATGTTCTTCATAAAGGGCACGGCCTAATTCTAGACGATAGCTGTGCGTGGATTTGCTTTTATGATAACTGTCAGGCCGTGAAAAGTAAACGAGTTCAAACGCACAAAAGGATGGGGTTGCCGTTATATGAAGTTTAAAGGACTCAAGTCCACGGGGTGATATAAGATATCCCTCTCCGGGCCCTATTTCGCATACGTATTCAGCACCGATAATATCAAAGGCGCATGTTTCAGAGGCGAAAAACCAAGCATCATCGCGTTTCCCTAAATGGAGAGGTCTGAATCCATGAGGGTCGCGCACGGCGGCTATCGCATTCCCGAGTTTAATGACTAAGGAATAAGCTCCTTCAACGGTTTTTAATCCATCCTGAATTTTTTGAATCGGGGCCTTTGATTTTGAGTGAACAATTTTATGTAAGATAACCTCTGTATCGCTCGACGATGTAAACAAAGATCCGTTGAGCTCCATTTCTCTTTTAAGCTTAGCGGCATTGGTAATGTGACCGTTATGTGCAATGGCAATGATTGTGTTCTGATGCGTGACCACAAGGGGTTGAATTTCATTGGAACCGCAATGTCCTGACGTGGAGTAACGGACATGTCCAATGCCATGTTTCCCTTCAAGTTTTTGGAGGATTTCATCGGAAAAGACCTCGGTGACCAGTCCTGTACCTTTATGTGTATAATGGGGGCTCGATCCGTTGCTGACAATCACTCCGGCGCCTTCTTGCCCCCGATGTTGCTGAGCATAGAGACCTAAGTAGATATCTTGTGCAGCATGGGGACTGTTGTAGGCGGCGAAGACGCCGCATTTTTCTTTAAGATGGAATATTTTTTTCATAAAAAAACTTTCTATCAGCTTGCTGATAAGCATTACATAGCTTCGATGTGATCATAAATTCCTTTAAAAAAGTAATATCCCCAACCCCACTCTGAATCGCCTGCCCAGTCAGGGTCATAATGGTGTTCCTTATACAGAAATCGTTCCGGATGGGGCATCAATCCAAATACCTGGCCAGATGCGTCTTGCATTCCGGCAATGGAATAAGCGGATCCATTGATGTTCTGTGTATAGGTAAGCGTTACGTTTCCTTCTTTAAGATACGTTTCGGCTTGTTTGGGTGCCTGGGTAACCAATCGGCCTTCTGCATGAGCAATAGGAAGCTCAAAAGAGGAGGGTAACCCTTTTAAAAATGGACTCTGTTGAGCCTTATTGTTTAGTTCAACCCATTGGCACATAAATCGATGGGTGGTGTTAGAGATTAAACTGCCTTGGGGAAGTAACCCAAGGCGCATTAAAATTTGAAACCCATTACAAATCCCCAGCAGAAACCCTCCTTGATGACAAAATTCGTTTAACGAATTTTGTAGTTTTTGCTGTATATTAAGCTGCGCAAGTTTGCCTGCCATAATGTAGTCTCCATAACTGAATCCACCGGCTAAAACAATAAGGTCTACGTTTTTAATACGCGTTGGTTCGACAAGAGTAAAGGGCCATATTTCGGTTTTAAATCCAACGGATTGTAAGGCCCGCTCCGTTTCCTCATCGCAATTTGTGCCTGGAAATTTTAATAGTATGGCAGTAATCCATTTTTCCATGATTCTTTTAAGGTTGATAGCTTTTCTTGGATAATGATTGTTTTGTTTTCATGAATACAAAGATCCCGATGATTCGTATACGTTTCTCCAATAATAGAAAAAGGAAGTCCTTGAAAAAGGGTGGTTATCTTTTGGACATAATCAGAGGACACTTCGAAAAGGATGCGATTGTTTGATTCTGAAAAAAGAGCGTTTCCGGTTCCTAGCGTTGTGCGTGTGGGGATTTTGGCAAGATCAATTTCGAGGCCGGCTTTTAATGAAAAACCCATTTCAGCGAGCGCAACCGCTAGACCGCCTTCGGAAAGATCGTGAGCAGATCGTATCATACCTTGAGCGATTGCCTTGTAAAAGGTTCGATAGATCTTGATCGCTTCTTCTGGGTTGAGATTTGGAACAGGTCCTCCATGTTGATCGGTTAATTGGGCACAAGCGTTTCCTCCGGTTTCAGGGTAAGATATTCCAACGAAGCAGATTTTACTGTTGGGTTGGCGAATCGATGCGCCTGTGATATGCGAAGCGTTCTCGACAATTCCGATTCCGCTGATAAGGATGGTGAGCGGGATGGACTCAGGCCCTTCGTCCGTTTCAAAATAGTTGTAAAACGAATCTTTTCCAGAGATAAAGGGGGCTTGGTAAGCACGAGCTGCATCTGCGATGCCTTTGATGCATTCAACCAATTTCCCGAGCTCGTTTGGGTCATCAGGGTTTCCTACACAGAAATTGTCTAACAGAGCAATTCGGTCTGGGTCGGCTCCTGTTACGACTAGTTGCCGGATGGTTTCATCTACGGATGAGAGACCCATTCGATAAGGATCAGGGTTGTATTGAGGCAGGAGGGAGACACCGAGGGAAATATATTTTTCCGTTTGATCGACACGAAGAACAGAGCCGTCCTGTGGATTATCGCCTAGAGCGCCGGCTAGTGGTTTGATTATCGTGTTGCCTTGGACTTCATGGTCATACTCACGGATGATAGGTTCACGGGAGCACACGTTAAACTCTTTCAGTAAACGTTTAAGTGTGTTTCCCCAGTCGGCTGTGGGTTTCAGTTGAATGTCAGATGCTATTTTTGTTTGATGGTGTGATCTAAATGTCTTTTGAGGGGATGTATGCAAAAAAGAACAGTCGAGATCACATACCTTTTTGCCGTCATGGTACACTTTTAAATGACCACTATTGTCTGCTTCGCCGATTTCGGCGCATTGTGTTTCGTAAATACCCGCCAATTCGAAAAGACGTTTCGTATGTTGAGGTTGAATACCTAACACCATCCGCTCTTGGCTCTCGGAAAGAAAGATTTCCCAGCTCGATAGTCCGGGTTCTTTAAGGGGGACTTCTTCTAAATAAAGAGTACCCCCGGTTTTGCTAAGCATTTCACCGGTTGCACTGGATAATCCGCCGGCTCCACAATCTGTAATAAAATCAATGAGCCCTTCTTCCCGTGCTTTTAGAATACAGTCACATGCTTTTTTCTCTTCAATGGGATTTCCTATTTGTACGGCGCCTTGATCTTCTTCATGGCTTTCTGTGTCGAGGGAGGTCGAAGAAAAAGTGGCTCCATGCAGCCCATCTCGACCGGTGGCTCCACCGAGAAGAATAACTTTTAGTCCGTGCACAACTTTTTTATCAATATCCTCTGTCGGGATCATCCCGGCGGTTCCACAAAAAACCAAAGGGTTGTATAGGTATCCATCCTCAAAGTGAATAGCCCCTGTTACCGTGGGAATGCCCATGCGGTTTCCGTAGTCACGCACACCTCGAACGACTCCGCGCATAATTCCGAGAGGGTGAATAACGTGTCTAGTTTTGATCAAAGATGGAGATGTATTGGGTTTCCCAAAACAAAGCACGTCTAGAGATCCGATGGGTTTAGCTCCTTTTCCTGCGCCAAGAATATCGCGGATAACGCCTCCGAGTCCCGTGTTTGCACCGGCATAGGGTTCAATGGCCGAAGGATGATTATGGGTTTCTGCTTTTAGACAGACCGCGGTTTGGTCGTCCAGTCGAATAAAGCCCGCATTATCATGAAATGCGCTCAGAATAAATCCGGGCTTTTGGGCTTGAATACCTTGTGTAACCTGTTTGATATACGTATTGAAAAGGCTATCAATCATGGTCTGTTTCCCGTCTGAGGTATGATGAATGACGGCATTGAAAATGCGGTGTTTACAATGTTCACTCCAGGTTTGGGCAATCACTTCCAGTTCGACAAGAATGGGATCACGGTCCCAATTTTTGTACTGAATCTGAATAGCTTTCATATCCTCAACCGATAAAGAAAGCTTCATGACAGAGCTCAACGCTGAGAGTTCAGCATCTGACTTGTCCCGGATCGAAACCTCTATGGAGGGCTTATGAAGTACGGCTTGTGCCATATTGAATGTTCCAGGTATGAATAACAGGGTTTACCATGTCTCGTATAAAAGGTTCTGGGAGCAAATCTCCACTCTCACTTTCACTTTTTATGTAGGTCCGTTGTGCAATGGTACATTCTTGGAGTTCGAAGTCTGGCGCCTGAAGTTGCTGATAATAGTTTAAGATATATTCTTTTTCGAGGTTCAGGGTCCCAGGTTTAAGGGATACATCTATATAAAATTGAAAATTTTGCATGGCAGGGGATAAAGACGAAGAGACGACTTCGCTGACTTCATCCACCAACACTTCACGAACAAAATTTTTCAGCGCTTTTTTGTTCCCTGAATAATTGATGGTATAGCGCCGGGTTTGTTCATAGGCGCCTCTTGATTTCAAAGGGGTGTAAAGCAATGTGTTCGTTTTTTGTTTTTGGATAAAACGATTTCGAATCTCAATGGAGTACTGCATCTTCAACTCGGGTCAATACCTGTTCGTAGCTTTCAATGACATCGCCCAGATCTCTGCGGAAACGGTCTTTATCCATTTTTTCGCCCGTCTCGATATCCCAAAATCGACAGGTGTCAGGAGAAATTTCATCGGCCAGAATCACTTCTTTAAAATCGGGATAAACGCGTCCAAATTCGAGTTTGAAATCAACGAGCTGTATGCCGATCGATGTAAAAAACGCTGTTAGGTCTTTGTTGATGGTTAAACTTTGACGTTTTAGTTCATTCACTTCATCTTCAGAGGCTAACTTTAAAACGCGGATATGATCTGAGTTGATTAAAGGATCTCCAAGGCTATCATCTTTATAATAGGTTTCCACAATAGGTTCTGTAAGAACATGGCCTTCTTTTAGACCCGTTCGTTTTGCCAAACTACCGGCAACGACGTTACGGGTAACAACTTCAACAAGGATAATTTCTACCCGTTTCACAATCATGTTTATTTCATCAACATCGCGGATGAAATGAGTCTTGATGCCTTCTTTTTCTAGGAGGTTATAAAGTAACAGGGATAATTTTTTATTTACGCGTCCTTTATTTTCCAGCTGCTCCTTTTTCTCGCCATTAAAAGCGGTGGCATCGTCTTTGAATTCCATAAGCAATTCATCAGGTCTCTCGGTCTCAAACAATCGTTTTGCTTTTCCTTCGTATAATAATTTCACGGTTTCTCCCTTTTGAGTGATTAAAATGTAACATTACTTTTTTTACATGAAAACAGGATATATGCAATATTTAGTATGTAAAAAAATTAACACTATTACATATAGTTGTTTTCGTTGATTTTTGGTGAATAAAACAGAGTGTTTTTAGGCGTTTTACATAATCAACCAGCAGAAAAGAGTAGCTCATCCCATTATTTTCTATCTTTGCTGTGTTGCTCGTTAGGGGACAAAATCTCGAGGGGAATATTTAATATGTGCGTTGCTGGAGGCAAACAAGATTTATCATCACAGGCTTGGGTTCGCACGTTAACGGTAAGTGTCTTTGACTCCAGCTGTGCATCTTTATTAATAGTAAGCGTTCCCTTTATTGCAATGGTCCCCTCATACACAGCAATATCTTCAGGAAAAGCAGCTATCTTAATGATTTTGTCGGCGGGGTATTCAACGTCTAAGGCCGCAACAGGGTTGTCTTTCAACTGTACGGAGGTTGGAATCAGATATTCTTGCTTCGGCTTGTGAGAATTGATGTGGTATGTTTCGTCGATTATAATACGGGTTTCCAGATTCAAGGATGAGCCGGCGGCGACTCTTTGTGTAGAAGCAAAAAGCTCTATGGTCACCGGATGTTTTTGAATCTTGGCGATTGATGAGCCCCCTCTTTTTGTCTTTATAGCATTATGATAGATGGCCAATGCCTCTAAAAAAGTGGCTGCCCCTCTCGGTGATTGCTGCATATAGGCATAAAAAGCTTTGAACGTTTTTTCGGCTAGCTCGAGATATTCTGCTTTACGGGCAAGTTTGCCCAGGCGCGCTAATACACGTGCCGCCATCGCATTCTCGGACGGGATGGCCTCATCATACGGATCTTTGACCCGGGTTATATGTTGCTCATGATCATCGGGTGTATGCCAAAACCCTCCTGTTTTTGAGGTATAGTGTTTAACCACGATCGCTACTAACGTTTCAGATTCTTTTAACCACTTTTTGTTTTGTGTGGCTTCGTATAGATTAAGAAGCCCGTCAATAAAATATACATAGTCCCCTAATAGAGCGCTCAGTTTTGCCTGGCCTATTCTATACGTTCTTAGAAGTCGATCCCCTGTACGCATCGTAGAGAGAATAAAGTTTGCGGATTTTTCTGCCGCCTTTATATAACGCGGTTCATCTAAGTGGAGTCCGGCGAATGCAAAGCTGCCGATCATAAGACCATTCCAACTTGTTAATACCTTGTCATCTAAACCAGGAAGGATGCGTTTGTTTCGGACCGCCAAAAGCTGCTGGCGATTTGCCGTGAATTGTTTGTCCTGTTTCTCACCGAGAGGCTGTTTAAGGTATAGGATATTTGATGCTTTTTGTTCTCCCGGTGCTTCTTCATAATAGTTTCCTGCATCCGAAGCATTGTAAATAAGACAGAACGATTCACCTTCTTTGGCGCCCAAGATGTTTAGTATTTCTTTTCGTGTCCATAAATAATATTTACCTTCTTCACCTTCACTGTCTGCATCTAATGCCGAATAAAATCCCCCCTCTCTATCCGTCATATCTCGAAGGATCCACTCTAAGGTTTCTTGGGCTATATGTCGGTAGAAAGGATTTTTTGTTTGCCGGTAGGCTTCTGTGTAAACCCATGCCAACTGGGCATTGTCGTATAGCATTTTTTCGAAATGGGGTAGGAACCACTTTTCATCAGTCGAATATCGATGAAATCCTCCACCAATATGATCGTATATACCTCCCCGCGCCATGGCTTCTAAGGTCCGTTCAATAAAGAGGCGAGAGCCCGGATCTTTTTGCTGCTGGAGTTCATATAAAAGGAGCCGCAGACTTGCGTGCGGGGGAAACTTGGGACGCCCGTCAAAGCCCCCATATTTTTTGTCAAAAGCGCCTACTATTTGGCTTTTGCCCTTCTCGATGACGTCTCGAGATAATTGTACGTTTGAATCTATGGTCTGAGAAAGCGAGGCCTGCTTAATGGCCGAGGTTAGTTTCTGTGCCTGTTGATCAACGGCATCACGTTTTGTTTTCCATGTTTCGGCTAAAGAATTTAACAAGCGTATAAATTCTTGTTTGGGGAAGTAGGTGCCAGCAAACCAGGGCCGTTTATCGGGTGTGAGCCAAACCGAGTTGGGCCATCCCCCCCTCCCGGTCATCAACTGAGTGGCGTTCATGTAAATTTCATCGATATCAGGACGTTCTTCCCGATCGACTTTTATGGGGACAAAAAACTCATTAATGATTTTGGCCACGTCTTCTTTTTCAAAGGATTCGTGTTCCATAACATGACACCAATGGCAGGAAGAATAGCCTACAGACATAAAGATAGGTTTATCTTCTTTTTGGGCTCTTTCGAACGCTTCTTTTCCCCATGGATACCAGTCAACAGAATTTCGGGCGTGTTGAAGAAGGTACGGACTTGTTTCATGAATGAGCCGATTAAAGACGTTGCCTCCAGACGGAGGGAGCTTCGCAATCTCCTCCTGAGAAGGAAGGGGGTTGCGAACAGGCTCAGCAAATCCGTCTGAAGCAAATAATATAGGTGTCATTAAAAGTGTGATAAAATATGTGTGAATAATTTTTGTATAATGCATAGTAGCCTATTTCCTTTTTGTGAATGAATCAATTATAGATGTTTTTTAAAATCAAGCTTGTCCAAAAAATCTTGCGGGTCAACAAGGTCAGGAATTTCAACGCCGGGAGCTTCCTGGGCCACGCGATCTAATCTTTTTCTTTTAACCTAAAATTCTGGCTGACTTTCTGTCAAAGCAATACTCTTGGAGTGTTGCACAATTCGGTCAAAAGCCGCAATATATTCGCTATAGTACATTCCGGCTATAGGTGGCAACCTGTTTGGATGCAATTTCCTCCCTGAAAGCGGTTTGAACGTCGATACTTTCTTTGACGTATGCAACTTGTGCTTCCAGGATCGATTTGGCCATGGCGGAGTAATCATCATGAGAAGGGTCTAAAGAATGGATGACCACAGAGAGAACATTGCTTACGTTAAAGATAAGATGAGAACATGCACAGCGTCGTGCTTCAATATTGATTCCCATACTCCCCCGTAACGCGGTCGCACACGTTCTGATATGGGCCCCCAAAAAACAATTGGATACACCTCCTGTAAACCGGTCATGGCGCCAGCGCTGATCATTGCGCAACACATACCAATGGTTGCGCTACTGCTTTGAATGATGGCGGTAATGCCGGCGAAAACCGCAAGCCCAAACAACATGCCCAACAACGTTCTCCCATCAACAAAAACGAGAAAGGATTGGAACATGGCGAGGTAAGGGTAAATCGATTCTTTCATAACTTTCATCCCTAAAAATAGAATCCCAAACCCTAGAATAATTCGGCCTGCGTGTTTAATGGTAGAGGAGGGAATCAGCATTTGAAGGAGGAATCCTGTTCCAATGGCAAGAAAGCAGTACTCGTCTAATTTAAGAGAAATTACCTGCATCGAAAGGGTGGTTCCTATATTAGCCCCTAACATCGGAGGCACGGCTTGAGCAAGAGTCATTAATCCCGCGTTGACAAAACCAACGAGCATGACGGCTGTGGCACTGCTGTGAACAAGAAAACCGCAAAAGGTGCCTAACGTAATTCCAGAAAGTCGATGGCTGGTGGTCTTTGACAGCATCGCTCTTAAACGGGAACCCGCGGCTTCGCGTAAGCCGTTGGTCATGATGTTCATCCCAAAAATAAAGAGGGCTACCCCCCCAATATAGAGAACATTAGAGAAAAAATATCTTTGGCCTCCATGTCATTACTCCATGGTCAAATTCGTTTCAGCATTACTGAACAGATTATGCCCTATTAATGTATCACCCTCAAAAAGAAATTGGCCCTTAAAATTTTTCCCTTGGAGCAGCAAAGGCAACCAAAGCCGATCAGCTTCCCACATACAGTCATAGGGAATTTTTGTTACGGGGGTCCAGGCAGGAATCGCTTCTTCGGTTTCTTGGGGGTTTCCGCTACACGCTTCAGCCGCAAAAACAAAAACATGTATAGCGTGTCCATCGACAAACTGAAAACTTAACTCTCCGCAGGAAGAGACACCCGTAGGCGTAACTAACAGTTCTTCTTCGACTTCACGAATGGCCGCTTCTTGGGGTGTTTCTCCTTCTTCAATCCGTCCTCCTGGTCCATTGATCTTTCCCGCACCCAGACCCCGTTTTTTATGGATCAACAGAATAAGATCATTGCGGATGATAAATAAAAGCGTGGCTTTTTCTCGCGGGACCCACGTGTTCCAATTAATATCTTGAAAATGGTGCGTATGGTTTGACATAAATAAGAATCCTGAGACAGACTCTATACCATGAATCAAAAATATGATGCCATTTTAATTGTTTCATTTGGCGGGCCTGAACGAAAAGAGGATGTCATGCCTTTTCTAGACAATGTGCTCCGCGGAAAAAACGTGCCTTTAGAACGCAAACGTGAAGTCGCTCACCATTATGAACGCTTTGACGGAGTTAGTCCTATTAACGAACAGAACCGAAACCTGATTAAAGCATTGCGTGTAGAACTAAAAGATCATGGGATAGATCTGCCTATCTATTGGGGCAATCGTAATTGGCATCCCCTGCTTGTTGATACCATCAAAAAGATGAAAAAGGATCAAATCAAACGTGTGCTTGCCTTTTGTACGTCAGCTTACAGCTCCTATTCCGGATGTAGACAATATCGTGAAAACATCGAAGACGCACGAGAGAAGGCGGGAGAGAGAGCTCCTGTTGTTGATAAAATTCGTGTGTTTTATAACCATCCGGGTTTCATTAAGGCAAACTGTGATTCTATTGAAAAAGCACGGGGAAAAATACCCGAAACGCGAAGGCAACATGCACAACTCGTGTTTACGGCACACAGTATTCCCTTGGGCATGGCTAAGCATTGTGCCTATGAAAAACAACTAAAAGAAACCTGTCACCTTGTGGCCGCTGATTTACAACACACAAATTGGTGTCTAGTTTACCAAAGTCGTAGTGGTCCTCCAACGCAGGCGTGGTTGGGGCCGGATATTTGCGACGAACTCCTCTCTCTCAAAAACCAAGGTGTAGTCAATGTGATCGTCTCACCGATCGGTTTTATATCCGATCATTTAGAGATTCTGTATGATTTAGACACCGAGGCACATGAAACGTGCAAAAAGTTTGGCCTGCATATGGTGAGAGCTGAGACCGCTGGAACCCATCCAAGTTTTATATCCATGATCCGCGAATTGATCGAAGAACGAACAGTGGAACAAACGTTGAGACGCTATCAGGGCAAGCAGGGTCCTTGGCACGATTCTTGCCCCGAAAAATGCTGCAGGCCCCTAAATGAGAATCGTTTAAATGTAGATTCTGTATCCCCCGAGCCTAAACATGTAACAAAAGTGAGACCGTGCTAAAATGGAAGGAAAGATTAAACAACGTATAAAAACGAAAGATCATCATACCCTTTTTTTAGTGTATGCCTGCCTTGCAATGGGTTTAGGGTGTTCTGAAAAAAAACCGCATGTTGACCCGATTCCCCAAGCAAGCTTCCCTAAAATTGAACCAGACAGAGCTTTTAACGAGGTAAAAAACTTTGTTGCGCTGGGTCCTCGCGATACCGGTACGGTCGGGGCTGAAAAGGCGGCGGAGTATCTCTTATTGCGTTTGAAAGAATTGAATATTAGTGCAGATATAGATCGTTTTATCACCAAAACACCTAAAGGGCAAACCCCGTTACGCAATGTCGTTGGATCTTTGCCTGGCCGCAGAAAGGGGCTCATCATTATAGGGTCACACTATGATACCAAATCAGGTATTGGCCCCGATTTTGAAGGGGCGAATGATTCAGGTTCAAGTTCAGGACTCCTATTAGAAATGGCTCGTGTCTTGCGAAAAAAGCCAGAGATGCGTCCGGATATTCTTGTAGCATTTTTTGATGGCGAAGAATGTATGGTTCGTTACGGGCAACACGATGGATTTCACGGGAGCCGGTATATGGCCAAAAAGCTCCTTGAGAATGGACGTGCAAAAGAGGTCGTTGCTGTTATTATTCTCGACATGATAGGTGATCGCGATCTATCCGTTACCATTCCGCGTAATGGTTCGTCGACATTAATTTCGGCGGTTTTAGAAGCGGCCCACAAAGAAGGCGTTCGGACCAAATTTGCGTTAGTGCCTTTTGGGATTGGTGATGATCACGTTCCCTTTTTAACAGCAGGTATGCCGGCTGTTGACATTATTGATTTTCAGTATGGTTCTGCCCCTGGCAAGAATGATTACTGGCATACGCCAGAAGATCGTATGGATAAAATCAGTGAGGAGAGCTTGAAGATTGTTGGTAACACGATTTTACGCGTCGTTTATTCTTTAAAGTAGTCTAAGTCTGGGATGGTGGATTGTAAAATTAAATGCCGCAAAAGATGGACCTGAGAGCTTCTGTTCATGCGGCGATCTCCAAATCGAAACACTCCTGTGCGGGTTTGTATTCTAGGATCTTGCGAGGATAGTTGTTAATCCATTTTTCAATCTCACCAATACGGTCGATGGTATATTTTCCGATGTTGTCTCCTTTGGCGACGAAACGACGAACCATACGGTTGGCATTTTCGTTGGAGCCTCGTTCCCAGGAAGAATACGGGTGAGCATAATAGAGTTTAACACGTCTCTTTTTGCTAAATCCGGAACGTTCCATCTGCTCCACGTCGAGAAACTCGCTCCCGTTATCGGCTGTAATCGACTTGAACATCGATCTGAATGGGCCAACTCCCATCGATCTTTCGATCGCTTTG
>WLWG01000961.1_pt1 | contig 28081 bp, 50 predicted proteins | sample 6712871 | NCBI WGS metagenome assembly WLWG01 (sample SAMN12718693, study PRJNA515312) | sponge metagenome | isolation source: marine sponge | host: Mycale hentscheli | place: New Zealand: South Island, Marlborough, Capsize Point | collected 2003-05-01
AAAAAAGATATAAAAAATGGATTTATTTTTGACGATTACATAGAAAATAAAAATGAAGAAAACTTTGATAAAGTCAGGAGTTTTTGTGATTGATTAAATTTCAAAGTCGTAAAAAACCAAAGTTTGAAAGTAAAATATATCAAAATTTTACTTTAGAGGATTTTTAAAAATGGAAAATAAAAAATCTCAAAGTCAATTATATAATTATATCAAAGATTTATCAGAAAATATTAATGCAGATAATATTAAAAATTATTATGAATGGTTTAGTAAAAACTCAAAATTATATGATATAATAAATAAACCTGAATCTGTTAAAGTCCAAAGAAGAAACAAAACAAAAATTAAAAGGTGTTTTGATAATTGTTACCACGCAGTATATCAAGAAAAGGATTTAAAATATATAATTGGATATACTTATAGCATAATTCCTATTGAACACGCATTTTTAATTAATGATAATAATGAAGTAATAGATCCGACTTTATCAATTAATACTAGTTTTGATTCTGACAGATACGGATCTGAATATATGGGAATTGAGATCCCCCGAGATATATTAACTTCTATTTTAATGGATAATCAAAACAGTTTTACGCCTATATCATACTTATATTGGGAATATTTGAATAAACAATCTAAAACCATGAAAGTAAAAGATCTTAGATATATGATTGAATAATATAATTATGAAAGTAAAAATTTAAAAATTAAATTCAAAATATATCATATATTTTTAAAGTATAGTATATTTAAGTACGGTATAGTACGGTATATCAAAAGAAATATATATGGTAAAAACAATATCTAATTAATGAGTCAAGAAACCATATATTGCCACAAATGTAAAAGCGATCAAGTTTGGAACTTTGCCACAACAAGAAGACCAGCTAGTAAATCAGCTAATAAAATTTGTGATCAATGTGCAGATCATGAAGCATTTCTAGACCATAACGACAATATAACAGAAATTGAAGGCTTACTTCATAGAGAATATAGTTTTTTTCAATTATGTTGTGGTGGTAAAGGAAAATCTGGACATGATAGATTTATTGAATTTCTAGAATTTAGAAAATCAATAGGAAAACATGATCCAAGCGAAAAAGAAATAATGAATTTAATATGGGTTGCCATGTTTCCAAATTCAAAGCCTTTATACAAATAGGCTTAATTTCTAATTTTTATTTTTTATATATTTTTTCATATAATTTCAAAGTATAGTATATTTAAGTACGGTATGTTACTGTAAAAATGTTTCAAAATTCGAATAAAGAAATTTTAAAAAAATTACGCCTAAAAAAATTTAAAATCTGATAAATGTTTATATATCTTTTATGTACGTAATAATACATGAGCCAAGAAAAAACTCACGAAAGAGATCCACGATCTTTCAAAGAAAAGAAAGGTATGGTTTTCGCTGTTAAAGTCTATCATGATATATCTCAGGTTGGACAAGTAGCAACAGATATAGAAAAAATAAAATCCCTTAGTAAAGCCCTAACGGATTTAGTAGAAAACGCTGATATTCCAATACTTGATCAGATTCGATTATTACAGAATACCACTTTAAGAGTAATTTATAAAAATACTCTTGACGTTCTCGATATGAGAGAAGAAGAAGAAAAAGCCAAAATGTGCGAGGATTTGAAATAATGGAATCGTATATACTTTTTAATTTTGACGATACTTCTCTAATTTTTGAGTGGAATCAATCAAAAACCGTTAATGTATATTATAAAGAACAATACTTTAACGAGGAAAAAAACTGTTTAGATTGCTTTAGTTTTGGTTATACAAAACAAACTGATCCAACATTTCAAGAAGCAAAAAAGCATATTGAAGAATATATTCAGGAGAATGATATAATTTGTTAAAGTCAGATCTTGAAAATATATTAGACTTTGACAAAGAAGTCACAGGAGAAAACGATCCAAAATGACTACGCTTACAAGGTCGTTAGAATCTAACGCTATATCAACCGCAAGTAGTCAAATATATGATATGCCTGTAACAACTTTAAAAAATGGTTTAATTGTGGGTAATTTTTCAAGCCCACATGAATTTAATTTTGATACAGGCGAAACTTTAACAGCTTGTGATCCTGAAAGATCAGAAAGATTAAAAGTTGATTTCATACCAAATATATCAATTCAAAATATACGAGGTATAGAAATTAAAAACAATTCTTTAAGTTTTGGTTTAAGTCCTGAACTAAAAAAAGAAGTATATCACATATTGGCATTAACTATTGCAAATGATCCAAGTATTCCTGATATAATTTTAATTCCTTTGCCCATGATTCAAGCCATGAAAAAAGATATATCAGAATTAGATATATCAAAAACTCCATTTAGAGGAATAAAAATGAAAAGCCGAACCGAAAAACTTACATTAAGTCAGGAGTTTTGTATATAATGGTTGAAATTGGAGATCGTGTAAAATTAGTAGAAACAACCGATCCATATACCGACTTAACAAATAATAAGTATATTGGAACGGTATATGATATTAATAAAGTAAGCTTTGACGGTGGCTTTACTCAAATTTGGTGTAAGTTTGACAATGGATCAAACTTTGCTATTGTGCCTGAAACGGGCGATATATACGAGGTTTTACAATAATGCCTTGTAGCTGTTCAACTTGGAAAATGACAAAATGCGATCATTGTGGTTTTCCACGTTACGGATATAACAAGTATGATTATTATAATTTAGCGATCGATTATTATATTTCAAGTAGATTGACTTTAACAGAAATAGCACAACAGTTTAATTTAAAATATGCTAGATTAATGAAATGTTGGTTATCAAATAAAAATTATTATGGGTATGGAAACTTAAAAAGAAAAAGAAAAAGTATAAGGGAAAAATGGAAATGAAAAAAACTGTGCAATATGGTAAAAGAATAGTAGATTTGGACTTTAAAAAAGATTCAATATATATTTCAATTTGGAGAGAAGCAGATAATCCAAGCGGATTCGAATATATAACAGAATTTGCAGTTAAAACGAGGAATACCCATGAATAAAAAATGCTCTTTGTGTACTATGGTTTTTAACAATGAAGATCCCGATTATATGAAAAGAATAGAAAGGCATAATATATTTCATAATAAGGCAAGAATACAAGGAAGAAATACTACTCAGGGAGATCCTATATATGAATAAATGCTCATATCACAAAATATATCATAATAATGTAGCGGGTGGTTGTCCTATATGTATGGAAAAAACCATTAAAGAAGAAAGGGAAAGAATAGAGGAATTTGGATATTGAATAATATATGTATAGATTGTAAAGGCGAAACTATAACAGAAAAAGGAATTATATATGTAAGGCGTGGAAAAGAAAATGTAGAAATTTGTCTAAGTTGTTGGAAAAAAACTAGAGAATAGTACAAATAAATACTTATATAATAGTTTATTATAATAATAGTAGATAGAAACGAAAGCCCTTGCTTAAACACTTGTTATGCGGTGGGGGGTTAGTAGGCAAAAAAAACGAAAGCCAAAGCATAACACCTATTTAAGCAGGGTTTGGTTAGTAGGCAAAATTTTAAAAATCTAAAATATAATAAAGATTTATATTAAAGTATATGTATAGTATAACATGGAACGAATAGAAATCCCTAAAGATTGTTTATTGTGTGACGTATGCAATAAACAGGTAAGTGATCAAAATTTTGTTGCCCTTGAAGACATTAGTTGGTATGAGGGTTGGTTATATTGCCAAGATTGTGAGAAAAAATATCATTCTGACGGAACTGAGCAAGTTTTAGTTAGATATATTTTCAAAGACGAAGACTTGAGCAAAACCGATTTGGCTAAGCCAATGGTTATGGAGAGTTTTTAAAATGGGATATACTCATTATTGGGATATATACCAAGAAGAAATTCCGCAAGATAAATGGATCAGTTTTGCAAGTGATTTTATAAAAATCTTGCCACAATTTATGGACAAATTAGATCACGAAACTGATCAAAAATTCCATGTAGACGGAAATCATATAAAATTCAATGGTATAGGCGAACAAGGTCACGAAACATTTTATATAGAAAGAAAAAATAAAATGGAAAAATCTTATGACGGAGAAATCAAAATGTTTGACTTTTGTAAAACCGCAAGAAAAGAATATGATATATCTGTTTGTTGTGCTTTGATTATAGCCAAAAAATATTTTGGCAATATAATTAAAGTAGCAAGTGACGGTATAGACGAAGACGGTTGGGGTAAAGCCAAAGAACTATGCCAAAGGGTTTTAAAGTACGGTAAATCTTTTGATATATCGTATGAAAACAAAAATGGCGGAGTGTTTAAATGATCACGAATAAGGAAATGTTCTGTTCTGTGGCAGGGGTAATTATATCAACTGTGCCAAAAGAATATTCTTCCGATCTTTTATTTCAATCGGCAGAAGAATTTGGTATAACTAAGGAAGAAGCCAAAGTTATATTAATAGAACTCAAAGAAACTCTAGGCTTTGCCTGTGCAAAATTGTTAAAGAAAATGCAAGGCGAAGATACAACAACTTTTGGTGTATAACCAAAATTTTTTCTTTTTTTATTAAAGTCGTATTTAATATCAATTTTATAGAAGTATATAAGTCTTAAAAACCGTACGGTTATTCCGTACAGTTTAAAATATATCATATATTATATATCCCAGCGAATCATCTTCAGATGTCTTCAGATGATGATGCTGGATGAAAAATATATGATATATGATATATTTTTCTTTGTCCTGCCTCGCACCTGCTGACCAAAAATTTTTTTAAAATGTTAATAGTATATTTAAAATAAAAAACCCCCGAGAAAAAATCCCTTAAATCTCGAGGGCTTATGAGTCAAGTTGTTAGTAAATCGCAGTTATGCTGATCTTACGGGAAGCCCATGTATTTACTAACTGTTAATCCGATCTTTTTATAGGGTAATTTTGGTCATAGTGTTACATTCCCACCATGCCAAATACCCCATATAATCCATTGATTAACTATCAAGCATTAACACTTTAGCACTTGGTTATCGGTGTGTTAAACCTATCGAGAATGACTCGACTTATTGCTTTCTGCTTGATAACAATAGTATAGTGTATGTTTAATATATATGTTTGTATTGTAACAAAAACTGCACCATAAATTTATAAGTAGTAGTAATACTAAGTATTATAATGGAAGACGACTACGAATTAGACGATAATATGAGATTATTTGATCCTGTTGCTAGGGAAGAATTTCACAAGCAATCAGAAGAAAAAAAAGCAAAGTCGTTAAACGCTAAAACTTTCATACTTTACCCGTTTGAATTATTTTACAATCAAAAGAAAACCTTTGAAGAAAAGGAAAAAGAAACATTATACATAATGGAAGAACACTTGAAGAACCATAAAAGGACATTTGTTGCCACTTCATTTGGCATGGATTCCATTGTTTTAATGCACCTAGCAATTAGGGCTTCCGAAAATGTAGGTTGTGAAATTCCTGATATGTTTTTAAATGATACTTTAAACACATTCAAGGAAGAAAAAGCATATTGGAAAACCATTACAGATCTATTTGGAATTGAAAAACAGTTTAGAATGTTTAAGCCACCGGTAGATAAAGAGGGCAAACAACAAACGGTTTGGAGTATTGCCAAAAAATATAAGCACTTGCCAAGTTTTAGATCAACAAGGGGTAAAAATAAAAAAACTGCCGAAGAAATGGGCGGTAGTAAGGGTAAAACACCTGAATGTTGCAATATATTAAAAAAGAAATCTATGAAGAATTTCTTAAAAAAGTTACCTGTGGAAGAAAGATATGATTGTCATTTCATTGGAACAAGAGCTGAGGAATCAAGAATGAGGGCTATGTCAGTTCTACAAAGGTGTAGAAGTTATGTCATTACTACTTTGTTTCCTTATCATATAAGAGCAGTTACTCCGTTAAGTTTTTGGACTAAGGGGGATATATACGAGTATTATTCCCGATATAATATCCCAAAAAATCCTGCATACGAAGCACATAATATGGAAAGAATGGGTTGTGCTAGTTGTCCTGCACACAAGAATTGGGAGATCAGATTAGCCAAAGATCCTACAAACGAGGGCTTGGGAATGTTACGACAAAACCTTAAACTATTAAAAGAATATGAGCCATTAAGACTTGTTGATTCAGTTAATGTTTTGAAAAAATATATAGCAAATCCTAAAAACGAATTAAGCAAAGAGTCAGTAGAGAAAGTTGGTTCTATAATAAAAGAGTTTGAGTAAAGATTTATATTAAACAACTGATAATATAATACATGAGAGTTTGGAATGAAATAGATCCTAGCCGACTATGCAAAAAGCATTTGTTAGCAGAACATAGAGAAACATTATGTGTATGGTCAGTTATTACTAATAATAAAAAAGGTTACTCAAAACACCCCGAAACTGTCAGGTTTAGAGATAATCTTAATGCACTTGTATATAGACATACTAAACTTGTAAATGAAGCAACCAATCGTGGATATAATTTCAAGGACTTGCCTAATTCTAATAATATACCTGCACTCAATATAATGCCTGAATCATGGGATAACCAAGAAAAATCATTAAGTGCTAAAGATTGTGATTGTATAAAAATGGAGAATATAAATGGTAGTTAGAATGAATAACCCAAGAGAAAACGACTATGATATATTTTGTGACGAATGTGGATCAGAAGAAATTTGCGAAGATCACGAATATGGAACAGGCAAAGATATGCAATCGATAGATTATTGTATAAGTTGTTGTGAGGGTTGTAACAGTAATTCAGAATATGAAGATATGAGGAATGACTTAGACTAATGCCTGACGTAAATTATCTTATAGATTCATACCTTAAAGCAAGATATGAGGAAGACGAGGAAGAAGAAGACGAGGAATATGATCCAGAAGATTGATCTGCACCGAATGTAAAAAAGAAACAGAAGATCAGAACTTAAGATTGTATATAACACAAGGGTTTATATGTAGAAACTGCGATCAATAATAAATGGATCTTACCACAAATGAAACTATAATATTATATGTCAAAGACAAATTAAAAAAGAAAAAAAATGAAAATAAAAAACCCTAAGTGTAGTGAATGTGGCAAAGAAACCGAATGGTATAGAGGGCGACCACGTTTAGTATGCAGTAAAGAATGTGAAGTTATAAGAAGATCAGCAAGAAATAAAAAAGATTACTTAAAAAAGAAGGCAAAACCAAAACCATGTAAAAGGTGTGGCAGAAATATTATAAGACAGGGTAAAAAATTTAAACCCGCACAAAAATACTGTTCATTAAAATGTTACAAACAGGGTAAATTTTGGGAACAGAAATATATGAGAGCATTTGACAAACAACTTGGTTTAATAAGAATGACATTATTAATAATGAGAAAATAAAGATTTATATTAAGTAATGGGTATAGTATAACATGAAAATAACAATAGATACATTAGATATTGATTGGTTTGAAAGAGATTTTGGTGCTATGACACAAAAAATTAATGGAGAATTATTTAAGATCACATTTGAGGTAATTAAAAATGAATAGAGAAAATAGAGAGCATTTGAAAGTTATAAAGGATATATTAAAAACTGCTAGAAATACAGCGGAAAAAGATTCAAGTATAACAACAAGTACGGAAGATCACGCATATTATAACGGACTTGCCGAGGGATATGCACACGCTTTTGAACTTATAAGGAGAATAAAATGAAATATTGTAAAATTTGCAGAAATGCAGGTATTTTAAAAATGCCTGTAAATGATTTTCATTTACTTTTTTGGCATGGGGTTAAAAATGAGTGACCATATATGCCGAACCTGTGGGGGTAAGTTTGATTGTGGATATGGCGATCCATGCAGTAGTAAGTATGAAAAAATAGATTGTCATTTATGTTATAACGACTATGTTGCTATGGGTAGAATTGAGGACTTGAAATGATTCCCGATAAATGCCCTAACTGTGAAAAACACATGACATGGATAAAAAAGAGAGGAACAAAAAATACTGTTCAATGTCCTATGTGTAAATCAATATATAATATAATTGAGGAAATAATACAATGAGAACTTGTAAAATGTGTAGAAAAGAAGGTAATTGGGATATAAGATCATTATGTAATGATTGTCATTTTAGAACATGGACACCAATAGAGGTATAATATGGATAAAAAAAGTGAAGAATACCAATTACAAATGGCAATTCAATTAACTGACTTTGTTGATTATTTTATTTCAAGAGGAGCTACTAAGGAAGACGTAAAGAAAATGTTTGTTGAAATAGTTGATCTTATATATGTAGATAAGGAGAATTTAAAATGATTGATACTGAATATGAGGAAAGACCTGAATGGAGTTGGCTAACTGAAAAATGATTAAGGCAAGAAAACTATTCCTTGTTCCTAGTCTAAGTATATTGTTCTTATCATGGATTCCTATAATTGGTGTTCCCGTTGTTATAATTATATGCTTATATTGGTATATCAATAATCAATCTGACATACATTTATATTTTAGAGGAATAGAATATAGAGAGAATGAAACAAGTAAGGAAGAATTGGAGAGTTTGAGATAATGAGTGAAATTAATTTTTGTGGAGATTATGGTATAGATTCAAGACTATACGAAGTTATTGACGAATTAGAACTAATTGACTCTGTGCCTGATGAATTGATAGAAAAACTAAGAGATATACAAGACGATCTACCATGCGATTGTGAGGATCAAAGCTAATGGTTGAAGATAGTTTTGCAGGGGATTCTTGGATTCAAGGTGCAAAGTATAACAGCGAAACCCAACTTATGCAGATATATATGAGTGGCGGAAGCGAAGTATATGAGTGTGAGGGAGTTGATTCTAATACTTGGTCAGAATTTAAAAGTGCAAAGTCAAAAGGATCATACTTTAATAAGTATATAAGAGGACAGTTTAATTCTAGTTCTATATAAGTAAATGCTTATATATAAACCCATTATATAAGCGTTATTGTCCATTAAAGAGGATATAAATACTATAAAAATAGAATGTGGGGAAATGGCTTTAGGTAACGGTCATTGTTGGATATGTAATTGCAAATCTGCCAAACGTGGAATGACCATACACCATTTGTGGTATTTGGATAATGATATAATATATAAAAACTACCCGAAAAATGATAAAGGTAATTTACAATATTATACAGATCTGTTGCCAATGGTAAAAAAGAATCCAAAACGATTCATGTATCTATGTAATACCCACCACTTTGCATTGGAAAAGTTTTGTAGATTTGGCGACAAAATATATAACAAAATGACCACAGCAAGGAAAATGACAAAGACCTGACCAAAACATCTATATAGGGCAAACAGTAAACATGAACGTGGACTTTCCAACTAAAAAATATGATATAATATATTGTGATCCTGCTTGGACATATAATGACAAGGCGTTGGCAGGTAAGAGAGGTGCAGGGTGTAAATATAATATAATGTCATTACAGGAACTAAAGGATCTTAAAGTAGAAAGTATATCAAATGATAATAGTATAATGTTTATGTGGGTTACGTTTCCAAAACTTATTGACGGAACTTGTATGGAAGTAATGAAAACATGGGGGTTTACACCAAAGACTTGTGCATTTAATTGGGTTAAATATTATAACAATCTAAATCCATTTATGGGAATGGGCAGGTGGACTAGGGCAAATAGTGAGATCTGTATATTGGGAACTAAGGGCAAACCACAGCGAATGTCAGCAGGTGTAAGACAACTTGTTGAAACAATATATGAGCCTGAACTTATACAAAGTGTTCCTGAAAGACACAGTAAAAAACCAAATGTAGTAAGAGATAGAATAGTAGAACTATGTGGAGATATTCCAAGAATCGAACTGTTTGCAAGGGAGTTTGCAGAAGGTTGGGATTCATGGGGTGACGAACTATGAGATTATGCGAAGATAAATACGAATCTCATATAATAAGAATAAAAGAAAGTCATGCTTATTGTTTGACTTGTGGTAAATTGTTCAAGGAGTGTGCAGGACAATGAAGTGTATATTATTATCATGTGTATTTCAAAATAGGAAAATTATATTAAAATTCTATGAACCAACAACTAACAAAATTATAATGGTGCAGAATACTGACTATAAACAATCCTGTTATATAAAACGTGACGAGGCAACAAAGTTGCAAGGTATGATGGGTATCAACAATATACAAGATGTCGATATATATGACATAGTAAAGGATGAAGCCCGTGAAATGTCAAAGGTTAGTGTGGACAATCCAAGCGTAATATATGAACTGAGAGATTCAGGCAAATGTTGGGAAGGAGATATAAAATATTATCAAAGTTTCTTGTATGATAATAAATATACTGTTGGAACTTGGTATGAGGTAGACAATGATAATGTCACACAGATAAAGCCTACTGAAAACGAGTTTGATCTTAAAAATATAGACATGGATTCAGTTGTTGATACTGACTCTTTTTCTGATCAGGTAACAAAGTGGGCTAACTTGCTTGGTCAAAATATACCAAGTATAAGACGACTTGCATTTGATATAGAAGTCGAGGTCGGAGATACAATGCCTGACACAAGCAAGGCACTTCAAAGAATAACTGCCATATCGTTTCATTCTGACGATAGAAAGCAAGTATATACTTTGAAAAGACCAGAAGTTGCTATGGGCGAACAGGATGTGGACAAAGATTATGAAATTATATGGTTTGATGACGAGAAAGAACTGTTAGAATATGCCTTTCAAGTAATAGATTCCTACCCTGTTGTACTGACATATAACGGAGATATATTTGATATGCCTTACCTGTGTAACAGGGCAAACGTACTTGGACTAGAGTATAACCCGTTTAAAATGATGAAAGAAAAGGCTACTTTGAATAACGGTGTGCATATTGACTTGTACGGAGTTTTCTCAAATCGTTCCCTCAAAATATATGCCTTTGGTGCAAAGTATATCACAGATAAACTAGATGATGTAAGTGAAGCCATGCTTGGAGAGAAGAAGGTGGAATATACAGGTAGCCTATCTGACATATCTCTTAACCTGTTGAGCAAGTATTGTTATAACGATAGCAGATTGACCTATGAACTTTCACACTATAACAACGACTTGGTAATGAACCTGTTGGTTATATTGTGCAGGATAGCCAATATGCCTATTGATGATATATCAAGGCTTAGTATATCTAACTGGATCAAGAGTATGTTTTACAATGAGCATAGGATAAATAACCAACTTATACCCCGAAGTGTGGACTTTCCTAGAATAGACGGAACAACTGTTGCGGGGGTTAAAGGCAAAAAGTATCAGGGTGCAGAGGTATTAGAGCCTGTAAGCGGTATTCACTTTGATGTTACCGTGCTAGATTTTGCAAGTCTATATCCAAGTATAATAAAAACCCGAAATATATCATACGAAACAGTATGCTGTTGCCATGAAGAATGTAAAAATAATATAGTTCCATATACTAAACATTGGTCATGCACAAAAAAGATTGGAATGGCATCATTATTAATTGGCTCATTAAAGGAATTAAGAGTAAACCATTTCAAGGTGCTAAGCAAGACGAGTCAAACGCAAAAGGAACGTGACATAAACAATACTATTGCACAGGCACTTAAAGTATTTCTTAATGCAAGTTATGGTGTAATTGGTGCTGAAACTTTCTCGTTATATTTCCTGCCAACTGCCGAAGCTGTAACTGCTGTTGGTCGTGATATAATTTCAAAGACGATAGAAACTGCCAAATCCGTAAGCCTTCCTGTCCTCTATGGAGATACCGATTCCGTCTTTGTCCACAAGCCAACCCCAGATCAAATTAAGAATCTTATTGACTTTTGTAAGGATCATTATTCTATCGATCTAGAGATCGATAAAGAGTATAAATATTTGGTGCTAAGTGACAGGAAGAAGAATTACTTTGGTGTAAAGAAAGATGGTAGTCTAGACATTAAGGGTTTGAGTGGTAAAAAGTCAAATACACCCCCCTTTGTGAAGCGATTGTTCAATGACGTACTAGAAAAAATCAAGCCTATCGAGAGTATGTCAGATTTCTACGAGGTAAAACAGGAAGTAAGATATGTCATTAAAACTGTAATAGACAACTTTGATACCATACCACTTGATCAGTTGTCATTCAAGGTAATGATCTCAAAAGAGCCTTCTGAATATAAGACCAAGCCACAGGCGGTCAAGGCAGGTGAACAGTTGGGAGATGTGCAGAAAGGACAGTTTGTAGAGTTTGTCAAGACATGGAAAGAACCAAAAGTATGTCCACTAAGTATGGCAACTCATAGTGACATTGACAAGGAGAAATATATGGACAGTTTGGAAAGTGTAATGAGTCAGGTATGTGAACCAATGAAAATTAGCATTGATATATTGATGGGTAGAGGGGAGCAAACTACTCTAACACAATGGTAAATTATGTTATATCGTAAATTTCTTTGGCTTTCTTTATTGGTATATATGGTATAGTGATTGGCATCCAGATAAATCCCCAACGAATCCATATCTTGATTGTTTCCTTTGAACCATACCAATTATCGTGAACAATAACTGTTGCTCTTGAACCGCTTGTTCCTGCTTTGCCTTCTGGTGCGTTATATCTCCTGACTATATGCTGTGTTCCAACTGCATCAATATATAATGCGTGTAAGAGTTCGTGTGCAAGAGGCATTACATTCTGTCGTATGATGAATGAGTTTGCTGAATCGTTGATGAACATATATATCACCTTCTGACCTGTTACTCCCCAAGCGATTCCATCTGATACTTCTACTTGTAAATGACCATAATATCTCTTATATTCTTCCTGTTCTGTTACAGGTATAATCATTAGTGTCCATGTTTGATCAAAGTTCTGCCAAGCCCTGTAACCTGACAAGGGAGTTCCGTCATCTCCATTTAAAATAATTGTACGCTGTATAATGTCCTTATATTTTTCCTTGTCAATGTTCTTAGTTTTAAAGACTATCATTTCTTATATCTCTTATTGCTTTGTTTACTGTATTTAAATTGATTTCTGCTTCTTCCACTCCCATTTGTCTTCTGAGTATTTCAGTACGCCAATTTGGCAAACCGTATTTTTCATACTTTTGTGCATAATAAACCTCGTTAATTGCCCTGAGTAAATCTTTTTCAAAAAATTCTTGGAATCCTAATAGTTGGTCAAGATCATACTTATCTCCTTTCATATATTTCCAAGTCATATATTAGTCCTCTTTGTCAAGTTTTAATTGCTTACATTTGCAGTTGTCCAAACAACCTGCACCCAATATATCTTCTGCTTTTATGACCTTATCAAAGTGCTTTAATTCTTCCACACTACACTTATATACATCATCTATTTAAATATTAAGAACAATTCTCACAGAAATGAATACTCTTGTCTTTGTTATAATTTAGACCTTTTCCATTTAGACTTGCTACCATCCATATATCCTTGACTTCGATATATCCCGTGTGCCACGGATACATATTGTTGCTACCCATATTTCCACCTGTCCATGTGGTTAGTTTGGTAACAAATCCCTTGTTGTTGTCAATACACCATTGTTCTATCTTGTTTATTTCTTCCTCTATTCCTATTCTGTCAGGATCATCCCACTCCATTTGCTCCCTGCGTTCCCTTAAATCTCTAAGTTTTCCCATTATCTTACCTTCTTATATCTCTCTGTTTCGTTATCCATTATGAGATCTCCATTGTCTAACATTCTGCTGAATACAGAGGGTGCTTCAAGTGCATTGAATACATCTGTCTTGGCTAGTGCATTTATGAACTCTTGTTTATCTACTGAGTTATCTGACTTATCCATACATTCTCCCCAAGTCAGTAGGATAATTTCTTTCTTTGTGTCCTTTGTCTTCTTGTGAGTATCGCTACTCTTGCCTGTGTCCAAGTTCATTTTCATGCTCTTGTAAGATTCTTTTATTATATTCTCAACAATATCAAAGTCTTCTTCACATACTACGCTACGCAAGTTTGCTTTGGCACTTGCTGTAAGTAGTCTATATAATCCATGATACTGTCGCCAACCGATAGGAACACCGCTGTCAATATTTAGTGGTCGCATTTTTGTATGCAACTCATCTATTCTGTCCATCAACTCATCTGGTACTGTTGCATCAAGTGAACGTATATACTCAAAGTATCGCTGTAATTCCTCAACTGTCATATAATCCTGTTTTCTGCTTTGGTAACTTCTGATAAACTTTCTAATTAGTTTGTCAGTTTCAGGATCATTGTCATCAACTAAGAGCCATAAAATGTCAAAACGAGATACAAACGGTGTTTCCATCTCAAAGTTGTCCATGACAGTAGGGTATTTTGGGTTAAACTTACCGTTCTTTGGATTACCTGCTATGAGTAAAGGACACTTTGTAGGTAATGTAAGTCCGCCACCCGTACCTGCCTTAGCCTGTGAAGTTGTTTGCTGTTCCATAACTTCAAGACATGAGTTGTGATCTTCCTTTTTCATTTTGTCTATCTCGTCTATGATACATGGATGTCCTGTATGCTGTGGGAAAAATCCTGCCTTTGGAATCATTGTGCCATTATATAATTTTACCATAGCAATAGTAAGTCCTGCACCAGAAGTGTTTCTGCCTACCGTATATCCCGATCCGGGCAATAATTTATACATTTTTAACAACAAGTCGGACTTTCCTAGTTGTGCATCTCCCAATACACCACAATGAATAAGGTCACGTTTGCCATTAAGACTGTTGCCGCCACAAGCCCACAGGATTAGTGACTCTACAATTCTAGGGTTAATGTATATATCAGGTGCGATTGAGGCAGTTACTCTCTCAAATATATTGATCTTCTGCCACTTTTCTATCTCCTGCTGACTAGGCATACAACCTGCTTTCTGTTCCAAGTCTTTCATGTGGGTTATCTGAAATACAATGTCATTGTATGCACTCTTTGGCTTTGGTATTGAACGGAATCTTGCCACTACTGTTTTTCTATCTCCAATAAATGCTTCCCCCACATCCTCATCAGTAATCTCTGCATCAAACTCTATTGGTGTGGCATTTCTAGCAGTTTCTAGGAACTCCTGTATTCTCATCTGCTGTATATATGCTGTAATCTTTGTACTCTCATCTATGTCGTATGGTCTTTTGTCCTTCATACAAAATGGAATTTGTAATATATGCAAGTCGTCACAGAATACTTTTTTGGAATCACCGCACATGACACAACTGCAATCTGCTGAAACTGTATAAGTCATACGTTCCCCTACCGCTGTAATCATACAATCAAACTCTATTGGTTTGTTCTCATAGGTAGGTGTTATATCCTGCATGGTTAGTTTAAGTGGAGCATTTGATAGTTTCTCAACAACTGACCTTGCATCCTCTATGTGCTTTGTCATGTTCTTGTGTTCTGCCTTTTCTGCTTGTGATATAATTAAACTGATTTCTGATTCTGGTAATGGTGGTGTGTGTCTTTTATTTAAATTGTCTATCTCTAACTTTAATGCTTCCCCAAACAATCCTTTTTCTCTTATAAGATGACAAGCGTACTTGAAAGTAGCATCGTTTCTACCGCCCTCTTTTATACCCCCCTCTATTTCCTCTACAGGCTTGGTTTCAACATTGAATCCCATATTTGACAAATGGGCTTTTAGTTTCTGTATGCTTATGTCCATAATTGGTTCTTCATTTATTGCTGTGTATATACTGCCATTAGGGTGAACACTTGTTGGTGCAAGTACATATCCCCCTTGTGACTTTATATCAATATGTCTTCCACGCTTATCATCTAGTTTTTTGTTTGGCGGTGGGAATCCATGAAAGTGATAATATAAGTGAAATCCTTTTCCTGTTTTAGTTGTAAAAGTATTTTTAATTTCCTCTGGATAATCGTCATATAATGAAGCATCGTCTAAGTCAACAACAAATATGTTGCCGCTTGAACGACCACAAACAACACCTACATTACAACTGTCAGGGTAACTACCCGTATATTTTTCCTCTTGGAACTGCTTCCAATTAAGACCACCGATAGGTTCTTTTGACTTTGGTTTAAGTGGAATGAGATTAAATCCCATTTCTTTTAGTTTATCTATTGACATACTTTACGAACTATCCTATCATTTAACCCACATATAACCTTACTCATTTTATAAAGTTCTTCTTTACTTGCATTTTTAATAAACTCATTCCATTCCTCATCTTCTGCAACAAGATCCTTTTCATCATTTAGGTTCTGTATATACTGTTTAACCGACTTGCATATCTCTGTTGACAAAGGCTTGTTGTTTGCTTCTGAAATAACTTTAAGTTGATCCATATACTCCTTGTATTCATTGTTTACATACAGGTTAATTGTCATTGTAAATATTCCCTTACCTTCTTATCTACCAAGTCAAATATAGTAGTTTCTATTTCCAACTTGTTAATTGTCAGTAGTGGCAAGTTTGCCATTATATATTCCTCATTACGATCTTCTGTATTGGAAATCTTTGTGTCATGCACACCGCCATCAATTTCAATTATTAGTACAATCTTTTTTGTCTTCTTGTCTATTAGTATGAGATCAGGATTTCTAGGTTTGTATTTTGTGTTACCGTTAAATGTTTCCTGATAGCCAACATAATCCCCCGTCATTTTATTGAACAATATATACCACTCACGTTCCACTCTGTAATCTGTGGTTTCACGAAGGAACTGACCAATGTCCACAAGTTCTACATCATCATTCTTGTATGAGAAGAATGACTTTGCCTGATTATTTTTTGCCTTACCCAATTTCATCACAGTTGTGTTTTTTTAATTTAATATCATATTTTTTTTCAATGATACACCAACGACATTTAGATCCATTTCTACGATTTTGAACTTCATACATTGTGTATAAATCTCCTTATGGCATTATAAATGTTTCTAGGATCTAATCTAATTCCATAATGATCATGTATTCTTCTGATTATATATTTCCACATTACACCATGTAGAAAGAACAACACCCATGATAACGTCACAAACAAATCTTGATTATTATTTAGTGCATTATCCCCTGCTATAATAAGAGTAGCCTTATGAATTAATATTGCAGTAGGAGCTGCTATTGCAGCTGTTTGTATAGATTCTAACAGAGAATGTTTTTTAGTTTGACTCATACTCTTTTTGACATTTGTTTAGATGATCTCTAACATTTTTCATGTCTTCTCTTGTTGAGTAGAAACTAGATTCTTCTGGTTGCCATCCACAGTATTTACATTTGACACCCATGCTTACCAGAACCCATCCTTTTCTTTCATACTCTGTGTTTTGGAATCTGAACATTGGTTTATATAAGTCGGCAAATCTAATAAGTCTTCTGATAGTACGCCTCTTTTTACCATTTCTTCTATATGAAGCAACGCCTGTAAGTTCCATATAGCTGCAATCAAATGATCCTCATCTCTGTGTCCTTCTAGGAACTTATACAAGTGCCTCATCCCCGAATCCATATATACAGATAGTGGCATACCCTTCTCCCAATTCCTGTCGTTATATTTTTCTGCACCACGTTGCAGTAACTTTGCCAATCTCTCAATCATTATGGGCGATATAAGATCATACCTGCCCTTGTCAGTAACAACATCTCTCTGAGCTCCCGTATTGAACTGTCTTCTTTCTCCGCTGTCCTTGGTTACAAAGTCACTCAATTTTTTCTACCCATAGTTATGTTGTTTGTTACTCGTATATCATCATTGGCAAATTCCCATATCTCTCCATTGTATAATATAACCGTAAATATTTTTTCTATTTCACTACCATACTCTGTGGATAAAAACAATCTACCCCTGCCTTTTGGTGTATTTACTTCCAACTGTTGTCTAAGTTCCAACTGACTAATCAATCTTTTCTCCCCACATATTTTCCAATGTTGTTTTTATCTCAGCAGAACTATGACCTGTATGCTCATAGCCCATCAACTCTTTAATTCTTACATAGTTATAAAATGCTATCATAAACTCGTTGCCACTTGCCATAGGATCAACAATCTCCCAGCCGACACCAGCGATATATATCAGAGGCTCTACGGAAAATCTTGGCTTACCTACAACGCCATCTTTTTTAATCGGTGCTAAAGTTTCAGAATGAAATGTTGCCTTTGTCATTTGTATGTGCTTGTGTTCTCTTGTCGATATATCTGACATATCAAATAATAATTAAATGACAATATAAGTGTTTAGAAACTTTGCTTGATGTCTATGTTAAATTGCTGTTGGTCAACAGTTAGTCCACCGTTATTTGTGAATATAATTTCCCCAATCCAGTTACCTGCGTTTGCTAGTGTGGCTTGACTAGTTCCTGAAACTGTAAACAGCATGATACCGTTTGCCCTGTTGGAAAATGTTGCGTTTATTGTAGCACCGATTTGTGTTCCGTCAGGCTTGTATATTTTTACAGTTGAACCTGCATATAATGTGTTACTACTAAGATCCTTTGCTAGTCCTGTATCAGGATCTAATATGGTAAGCTGTAGTGACTTTGTTGTTCCTACATTTACCGTAAATGTTACCCCGAAATCTTGTCTTCTTGTACTCATGGATTATTTCCCTCACTTGTAGTGTCGCCTTGATCACTATTAAGGTTTATTGACTTGCTGGTGTCATTTAGTTTCAAGTTTCGTTTCTGCACTAGTAATTGGTAACTTGCCAATATATTGTGCTTGAGTATCTTACCTACAGATAAGGCACTAGTAATACCGTGCTTTAATACAACGTTGTTAGTAATTGAACTTACTATATCGTGTTTAAGCACTACATTGTTGGTAAGTGCAACATTGATGTTGTGTTTGAGTTGGACTATGCTTATGGTTATACCTCTTATATCGTGCTTCAATATATGGAAAGCCCTTGATGGTGCAACTACGTTGTGTTTTAGTATCACATTGTTAGGAACAAAGAAGTTGATATTGTGTTTGGCAACTACAAAGTTAGAAGTAAACTTGTTTATATGATGTTTCAATACATGGTTGCTTACTAGTATTCCTCTAATGTCGTGTTTCAATATATAATCTATGACAACCTTACCTGCGTTGTTATGTTTCAAAACTATAGTTTTAGTTACACCGTTGAAAAGTCTATGTTTCAATATTAGATTCTTATTTGTGAACTTTCTCAAGTTGTGTTTGGCTATTGTGAATTTGGTGATTCCCTCTATGACCTGATGTTTCAATATATTGCTGACAAGAACAATTCCACCCATGCTGTGTTTTAATATAATGCTGTTGACAATGGCATCTCGCATATTGTGTTTCAATATATTGTTATTAACTATGCCCTCTATGATCTGGTGTTTTAGTATTGCAGAGTTGATTATCTTTTCTATTACGGTGTGCTTTAATATGACATTGTTTACAGTTGAACTTCTCAAGTTGTGCTTTAGTATGTTTGGTTTTACTATTGCACCTCGTATATTGTGCTTTAATGTATCTGCATTGTTTTGTATTTCTAATCCTGTGGTATTATCTTCCAATGTTAATCTGGTAGAGTTGTCTTCCAATGTAAGGTACTCAATAGTCTTGGCAACAAGAGTTCGTATATTGTGTTTGAATGATGTTGTAGGAATAATCTTTTCAATTATATTATGTTTCAATATATTGAACTTTACTGCTACACCATAATTGAAGTGCTTTAATACATTATTAACTCTCATAAACTTTCTAATGTTATGCTTTAGATCAATTTCTTTTATGATAGCCTCTATGACCTGATGTTTCAATATATCAGAAACAATTATTTTTTGTATAACATTATGTTTCAATATATTTAGGTTTACGATTTCTGCTCTTATATTGTGCTTTAATATATTTGGCTTTACGATTTCTGCTCTTACATTGTGCTTTAATGTAGTTCGCTTTGTTGCCAATGAGTCAACATGATGTTTTGCCAATACCGTGTTAATTATCTTTTCAATCAAGTTATGTTTTAATACAGTTTCATTTGTTATTGCACTTCTCAAGTTGTGCTTTAATACATCTAATTTTTCTGCACTTGTGTTTATATTGTGCTTTAAAGTATCTCCGTTGTTTCTTATTGTCAATCCAGTTGTGTTGTCCTCTATTGTCAATGATGTGGTGTTATCTTCTATCGTAAGATGTTCTATTGCTTTGGCAACAAGCAAATTGATATTGTGTTTTAATATATTGGACTTTACAACCTTACCAATAACACCGTGCTTGAATATTAACTCTTTAGTTATTGTATCATTGATATATAGACCTGTAGTGCCATCTTCTATAGTAAGTTGTGTAGAGTTATCCTCTATGGTTAAATAATTTTGAACCATTTATGGTCACAACTCTGTCCAAGTATTATTGTATAATAGAAATTCTTTGTTAGTATCAGTTTCGTAATATATTGCACCGTCTTGAACACCTAATGATTCTACACCGTCACTACCTATTACTGAAAGGTTACAATCCGTATCAAAGTCTCCTGAATCTACATTAACAACATCTATCTGTGTTATATTAGCATCAGGAGAAGGAACAAATTTTCCTACTGATTCCTGTCTTCTCGGAGCTGTTCCTGCTCCTGCTGTTAAAGTATCTATAATATGATATATCCCCAATTTTTCTTCTCCTGAAATGTTGACGATATACATCATACAAAATTGATCCAATGAAGATAATGCTGTATTCCATACATTAGTAGATGTTCCTGTTGCATCTGTTCCACCGTTTAATGAATCTCTATAAGCATACACAGAAGATGATGAACCATTCAATCTTACTTGTGGTAAAGCAGATCCACCTGTTTCAAACTCATGCCAAAAAGCATTAATGAATTTATTTGTTGTAAATGATACTGATATTGTATCTCCTGCACTACCCAATGTTGTACTACCTGCTTTAATCCATGCCATTAGTCAGAACCCCATACTTTGATTTGTCCACCTGAAAAACTGCCTGAACCGTTAATATTTATTTCAACAATATTAATTTGATCAGATGTGTTTGCCCATTTACAAGCATATTCTGTCCTTTCTGGTGCTGTTCCTGCTCCGTCAGTTTGTGACCAAACATTATGACCTGTGATAAATTTGTTATCTGAAGCATCATTAATTACAAACATATTGAAGAAACATCTGTCAATTCCTGCATCACTTCCTTGACCTACTACTGACCATAAGTTATCTAAACTTGTTCCAGTTGCATTTGTACCACCATTGATTGAATAGTTATGAGAATAGTTAGAACCTGTATCTATTGTGCCATTTCCTACTCTGAATCTGTTATGTCCACTTGTTCCACTTTGAGTGTACCACCCTTGAATCCAAAGATATTTTTTAGTTGTAAATGTATCTGTGGTAATAGCATTACCACTTGTCCATGATTTATCAGTCAATTCTTCCCAGAAATTTGTAGTATGAGTATCTGATGGATCCCAGCCAAGTATGACCGTTTCTGAACCTGATGCGTAAGACCCTGTTCCACTTTCCCATGTATTGATAGTGTGTATTGCATCTGACGTGTTTGCCCACTTTCCTACCCATTCAACTCTTGTTGGTGCTGTACCTGCTCCTGCTAATCTTGGTTGTCCTTCGTGACCGATGACCAATTTTTCTTTCCCTGCCAAGTTGGCAATATTAGATACCTGAAACATGGCTCCCTCATCTGTTGTAGCACCTTGATGAACCCTGTTATAATTTACAAGTGTTCCCTCTGATGCACCATTCACACTCCATCTACTTGAATAATTTGTACTTGTATCTCCGTTAAATTGAAAATCAGGTTGAATATATTGAGTTCCACTTACAGTACGTATGCAATTTGAAAGTACCATATAGTATCTCTTATCTGGTAATGAAGATACTGAAAGATTTTGACTTGTACCACTCAATGTAGTTCTTCCTACTTCTTTCCAACCACCAACACTACCACTTGGTAAATTTGGCAATAGTGAAGGTATAGCTGGAACTGCTGGTGAGTTTATTTGAGGTGTCATATCACTACCTAATACTGTGAGATTTGAATCTGTATTAATCGTGCCACTTTGAGGTGTGAATGTTGAACTTGTTATTTGTGATGAAGTATTTGTCCATTTATAAACAACCTCATCTCTTTCAGGAGCATTACCTACTCCTGATGTTCCTTCTCTAATACTTTGAGAGATACCTAATTTTTCCTCTCCTGATATATTTACAAAATATGAAACAAGAAAAGCTCCTGTTGTATTACCATAGGATTCAAACATATTCAAATCAGATTGTGATGTTCTAGTGAAATCTGTTCCACCGTTTTGATTACCTCTATTTGCATAATTTGAACCTGTATCACTATTAAATAGTGTTTCACAGAATGTTGAAGCTGATAATCCTGAAACATGGCATAATATTTGATTAGTTTTACTTGCACTCATAGTTCCACTATCCATTGAGTTTGCTGAACTTGTTGTGGTTGTAGAACCTGCCTTACCCCATGCCATTTTAGTTACTACCCCACACTTTGATGAAAGAACCTGATGGAAAATTAACACTTGTTGTTTGTTGCATATAATCGATTTCTGTGATTTGAGCTGATGTGTTAGCCCATTTACCAACAACCTCATTTCTTGTTGGAGCAGTTCCAGCTCCTGCTGTTGGATTATGTATTGATTGACCAATGGTTAGTTTTTCATTTGCAGAATTATTTATGATAAACATATTTGTAAATGCTTTAGATGTATCTGAACCTTCAATATATCCTATACTTGTTTCATTATAATCTGATGCACCATTTGTACTTCTTCTAATAGTATAATTATTTCCTGTGTCATTGTTAAATTGAAATCCTGTGTTTTGTGATGATGCGTTAGTAAATGCCTGTACCCACAGATACTTACGTGCAGGTATCGTGCCACTTGATATTGTTGTACTTGTTCCATCTCCCTCTACACTAGCTAATTGCTCCCAGAAATTTGTAGTATGTGTATCTGCTGGATCCCAACCAAGTACGACTACTTCTGAGCCAACTGCGTAATCTCCACTATGACTATTGTAAGCTTGATATGATGAAACAGCGTTTGATGTGTTTCCCCACTTGCCTACAGCTTCTACTCTTGCTGGAGCATTATTTGCTCCTGTTGCTGAGTTTTCAGCAGTATTACCTTGCCATAATTTTGTTTTATCACTTTTTCCTGTGAAATAACCAACTACGAAAGATCCTACTTGAGCTCCAGAATCAGTTTGGTCTATTCTTGATGTACTTGTTGATGTTGCATCTGCTCCACCATTATTTGATTTTCTTGAAGCGTAATTATTTCCAGTATCAGAATTAAATCTAGAATTGTAAATAATATATCCAGAAGCTTTTACATCTCCTAAAACCATATAATATGTTTTTTCAGGTAATGAAGCAACTGAAATTGTATCCCCTACACTTCCAAGTGTAGTTCTTGCCAATTCTTTCCACCCACCTTGAGTAATATCTGCTGGAACTGCTGGAGTACCTGCTGTACGTTCCGTACTTGTACCTTTGATTCGATTACCTGCTAACCATTCTACCATTTTAACTCAACCTCATTCCCGCAACCGCATTTTATAAATATTGTTTCAGTTTCACTTCTATTGGTCATTGTACTGCCACATGAGTCACAAGTGCCTTTCTTTAATCTCATATAGTTCCAACATGGCTCACAGTAATGATATTGGAACTTGATATATTGGTCATATTCGTGAGCTCCTAGTGTTGCTGTCTTGCATTTGTCACAGGTATATTTTTCCCCTGCGTTCAAATGGTCATAGTATTCTTGGCTCAATTTGGTGTGGTCACTCCATTGTAAACTATTAAATCATCTATTGTTGTAGTACAATATCCTGCTGTACTTGTACCATCATAATTACCGAATTTAATATATTTGAGATTAGACACAGTTCCTATTGTTGATATTGTAGTTGTTGCTGTTACTACAGTTGTTCCAGTATGTGATCCTGTTCTTATGTTAATTGTAAAACTATCCTCATTTCTTATTAATTCACAGTAAAAATCTGTGCCGAAATTAGATTGATGACCTGAATATGAAGCTTGACTTATGTTTGTAAATGTTCCAAGTTCTGTATTATCTTTGACTTGTGCTGACCATGTAGTACCATTATGACATACAATTCCTAGATAATCCTGTGCAGTATCAGCATTTACAGTTGAATCTTTATCACTAACACCCATTGTCATAAACGGACTACCACCGAATACAGAAAAGTCTAAAACAAATCTTACCACAAATTTTGTACCTAAAGTAAAATCTAATTCCTTTGCAATAGTAATATTTGCATTATTATTTTCATTTTCAAATTTTACAGGATCTAGTTTTTTAGTAGTTCCATTATATGCCATTTTTGTTGAATATGATGATACCCACCCTTTATCAGTTGAGAAATCATCTTCGTATGTTGGTTGCATAGTCCAAGTGGCAGGTGTTGTTGTTGTTACACCGTTGTATAATTTCAAATTATCAACTGCAAAAGTTGTTACACCGTCATAACTAGAAGTTGCACCGTTATAGTTTTGTATTCTCCAATATCTTAATCCTGTGACACCTGATACTGTTTTTTCTAATGTTTCTGCTACTGTTCCACCCCATGTATCTGAATATCTTATACAGGTAAAATCATCTCCATCTCTTATCATTCTCATATAATATGTTGTATTACTTGCAAAGGTATCATCACTACCCCAAGTGTTGCCACTTTCCATATCCCCTGAATTTTTTGCATTGATACCAAATTTACCACCACTTCCGTCATTTTGGAAAGTGAATGAAAATCCACCTGCATTTTGGTTACTTCCTGTTCCACTTGTAATCATAAAAAAGTTTGTTGCACTTGTTCCTGTTGAATCTGTATTACTTATAATATCAAATTGGAAATCAACTACAAATTTAGTTGCACTAAGATCACTTCCTAAATCATAAATCCAATTAGTGTTTGTTCCTATACGACTAACTGTTCCTTCGATTCTTTTATCAGTTGAATCCCATGCAACTAATGTTCCATTTTGCGCTGTTTTAGTATCAGTTTCAAATGTGTCGTTAATATCAGGTGTTGATGGTTCACTAAACCAATATCTTCTTGCATTTACTTTATCTACAAACAAGGAATTGTCCTGTACGTTATCTATTCCAGGTATGGCAACTGCTGGTGTCAAGTCAGAGCCTAATACTGTAAGGTTTGTATTTGTATCATAATCTCCATTTCCTACGTTTGCTTGGTCAATATCTGTTACTTGGTCAGATGTGTTAGCCCATTTACAGGCAGTTTCCCCTCGCTGTGGTGCGTTACCTGCTCCAGAAGCATTACCATTATTTATCCAACTCAACATTAATTTTTCTTCTGATGCTATATTTACCATGTATGAAACTATGAAATTATCTCCCCCTGTTGGATTTAGTCCTGCTCCAACTCTCCAATAACTGATAGAGCCACCATTTTCTTCTGTTCCACCGTTATCCTTTGTACGATAAGCATAATTGTTTCCTGTATCTCCATTAAAGTTTCCTCTTGTTGTCAATTTGTTAGATGAACTGTTTAAAATTCCATGTTGTAATGTTTGCATTGTTTTTGATGCTGTGAAACCTGTAACATCTAATGTATCACTTGCACTACTCAAAGTTGTTGAACCAGCTTTTCCCCATGCCATCAGTTACTACCCCACACTTTGATGAATGAATCTGTACCAAATGCAGAATTAGCTACAATTCGTGTGATTTGATCACTTGTATTTGTCCATTTTCCAACGGTTTCTCTACGAGCAGGTGCGTTTCCTGCTCCTGTGGTAGCTTGCATACCATGATTTATCCATAACTTTTCATTTGAACTATTATTTACAATAAACATATTTGTGAAAAATGTTCCTGTTCCTGTGTTTGTTAAGTTATTTGTAGTTGTATTATTAATTCCAGTTGCATCTGTTCCACCATTAATAGATTCACGATCGGCATAATTGGTTCCTGTATCTCCATTAAATTGATAATTGATATTAGTTGAACTTGTTCCATCACAAAAACATTGTACCCAAAGATATTTTTTTGCTGTAAATGTACCTGTGTCAAGACTTGATCCTGTTCCTGAAGCTGTTGCTAATTGTTCCCAGAAATTATCAGTATGTGTATCATCAGGATCATAGCCAAGTACGACTATTTCTGAACCTGTATCAAAAGAACCTGCGGCTGTGTTTTTATCTTGTATTATATCTATAACATTAGACGTGTTTGACCACTTTCCATAATTTTCTTCCCTCTTTGGAGCATTACCTGCTCCTGCTGTATTTTGATAAACAAGATGTCTTATACCTAATTTTTCCTTATCTGATTTATTTGCGATATAATCTACTCCAAACATTCCTGCTTGTGTAACATCCATAGATTCGAATATGTATGATCTGCCTGTTACTGTACTATCAACTCCACCATTGTTACTTGCTCGTCTAGCATAATTTGAGCCAGTATCTATTGAGGAATTACCTAATCCTAATTGAGAAACAGTATCTCCACCTGTACCGTATTGATTAGTTAAAATCATAAGATAGCGTTTATCTGCTAAACTAGAAACAGAAATTGTATCTCCTGCTGAACCTAGAGTTGTTCTGCCAATCTCTTTCCAGCCACCTGAAATTACAGGTACACCTACTCTATCTGCATTGGTTCCAACTATTCTTTTACTGTCTCTGTATATGGTCATACTATATATTTCCCCCAATAATGTATATTAAAGTTGTCATGTTCCTATCTCCTTCCATTGAGTAAAACCACTAACAGTACCTACACCGTTGAAAATTTGTAGATCATCTACTGCTACTTTTGTTGTACTAGCTGAACCGTTTCTCCACTCTTGGAACATGAGATATCTCAAACCGTTCAATGTTGATGCTATTGTTTGAGTATGTGTTTTAACTACGGTTGAATATTCATCTGAGAAAAGCTTGAAAGTGACACTTGTTGCTGACGTTCTTGCAATTTCCAAATAATATGTGGTTACAGTTGGTGTCAATCCCAAATCTGTATCTGCATTATCCCATGTTTGACCGTCAGGATAACACCATAATATGCCCGAAGAAGCGTAATTTGTAATTACTAATCCTAATCCATCTCTATTGCTATGAGGAGAAGTTGCACCGTTTGTATCAGATATTCCGAAATACAAACTACAAGCATTACCTGATCCACCTGATTGAGCTAATATGTCAAATTTACAACGAAGTACAAACTTTGTATCACTAACTAATCCATAATCTTTCCATGCTCCTGCACCGTTAGTTCCAGATGAGTTAGTTAATCCAATTAGTTGACCATCTACCACACCCGAAGCTGTATTGGTTACTTGTGTCCACCCTGTACTGCTTGTGAAATCATCTTCAATAGTTGGATTATCAGTAAAATTATATATCTTTCTTGAATCCGTAATTTCTGCTCTGCTTCCTAGTTGGGCGTTTTCTGCAAATGGTATTGCACTAGCAGGTGTTATGTCAGAACCTAATACTGAAATATTGGAATTAGCATTATAAGTTCCACTTGCTGTGTATGAACCAACTGTGTTTATTTGGTTAGATGTATTTGCCCATTTATTAGCACATTCTCGTCTATTAGGTGCTGTTCCTGCTCCAGAAGCAACTTGATCAACAACATTACCAATAAACAATTTTTCTTCTGATGCTTTATTTATTACATAAATTACTCTAAATCCTACTTCCCCTGCATCTGTTGTAGCTGATTGATTGATTAATCCTTCTGACCTTGATGTACCTGTACCATCTGATGTTCCGTTTTGTGAACTTCTCCAAGCATAGTTAGAACCTGAATCTATTGTATTATTTCCTACTCTAAAATAATCATTTAATGCTGTTGTGGCTTCTGTGAAATTTAAAATTGTCATAAAGTCCGATGATGTGAATGTTGAACTACTAAATGCTGATGTTCCATCTCCATCTACTGATGTTGCTTTTCCCCATGCCATTAGTCAGAACCCCATACCTTTAATATTGAACCTGTATCAAATGAACCTGCTTGGTCATTATCAATATCTATTTCCGTAATTTGTGATGATGTGTTAGACCACTTGAAAACATTTTCAATTCTTGATGGAGCAGTACCAGCTCCCCCACT
>WLWG01000966.1_pt1 | contig 27982 bp, 18 predicted proteins | sample 6712871 | NCBI WGS metagenome assembly WLWG01 (sample SAMN12718693, study PRJNA515312) | sponge metagenome | isolation source: marine sponge | host: Mycale hentscheli | place: New Zealand: South Island, Marlborough, Capsize Point | collected 2003-05-01
TAAAAAAAAGTTAATATTTATTAATTGTCTTTTTACTTCAACACCTTACCAATCTCTCTACGCCTTTGTAAATCCATAGAAAAAATGATAAGATGTCAATCATCGTTCATTCTAAAACGAGTTGCGGGTTTATTGTGGACCATCGTCGGTTCGTTGCCGCTTGGCATCGCCGCTTTCATCTGTTGGAGGTGTCGGTGACTTAGACGTTGAACGGGGCGATTGTTGAAGTCGAAGCGAACGACGCAAGGTCTCCCGTTCCTGCAGCTTTTCCATCTTGCTTTGATGACCTTCAACGGCTTTTCTGGCGTTTTGAATACGACGTGAAAGAATTTCTTTCAAATCTTTGTCGTTCGTCTCTGATTTTCGCTCTTGCCAACCTTCAATATCTTCTTGCAACATAGAAATGTTCTTCATTTCAGCTGAGATTTTCTTTTCTGCCTTCGACTTTTCATAAAGCTTTACAATCTTTACGAATTCTTTGTAAGCGTGTTGAACGTTTCGGAAACGAATCAACTCCTCCAGCCACTGTTTTAACACCACAAGACCTTGGCACTTACGGGCGTAAGCATCCGGGTCAACAGACAGGTCTTCTGGATACGCTGTGGCTGCATCTAGAGCCTGTGTAAAGATTTCAGTTGCCTCTGCCATTTCAGGCATCTTGTCTTTGACAGTCTCAAGCAACGCAGACATTTCGTTCCTTAACACAGGCACGCCGGTTTCGTCTACATCAAGTAGACCACTCGCAGCCATGTTTTGCACATTCAAGCGAAAATTTAGGTTTTTAATTTTTTTGGTGGTCTTTGTCTGTTGCTCCAAAGGCAACTCGTTAAACAATTTTTCGTGGACTTGTTGTGGAACATAAGGAGCATCCATTTTGACGGAATCGACTTGTTCTTTAACAGGGTCTGCTTTCATACCCAAGCTGCGACTGACCTTGTAGTCCCTGTGGTCTTCAGGATCTTGGATTTCATCTTCGTCCTCCGATTCAGAATATGCAAACTCTGGTTGGCTTTCGTATTTAGAAAATCCATCAAAGTTTGACGGACCTCCAGCACTTACTTTTGTATCTTGCATTTTTAATTTGTTTTAATTGTTTTGTTTTGTTTGTTTTTATCTTTTTAACATTTGCTTTTCATTTATTTTCATTTATTTTATTTATTTTTATACTCGCGGCGGTGATGGCGATGGTGAAGGTGGTGGGGTGGTGTATGTTGTCGTCTATGTAATAAATATATATTTTTTTGGTGGTGCTTACTAAAATATAATTTGTCATAAATAAAAAGTGCATAAGTGCTATGTGGTGTAGGATTTTAATGATAAAGAATATTTTTATTGAAATGAAATCATTTATAAAAAGTGCATAAGTGCTATGTGGTGTAAGATTTTAATGGTAAAGAGTATTTTTATTGAAATGAAATCATTTATAAAAAGTGCATAGGTGCTGTGTTTATAGAAAAAACAAAAACTAACTTTACATCAATACAGCACCTATGCACTTTTTTTTCTTTTCTTTTATTTTTTATCTGCTGCTGCTGTTGCTGACAACATCACACTCTCTTATGTGCGGTGTCTTACATCAACCATCACATACAGTCGCCGACAACCTAGCAAAATATATATATGAAATATAAATATTATAAATATCAGAAACAATTATTACAAAACAAACAAACAAAACAAAACAAACAAAAACAAACAAAAATGCAATCTAAACAAACACAACCATCGGCGCAAGCCAACACCCCCCCACAGAACAATTTAGCCTTGCGGCTTAAAAAAGCTGTCAGCCCCGTCTTGGCAAAGGCACATGGATCAGATGACTTTACTCCACAGACATCGACTGTTCCCGTTCAACAAGAAACTCAACAAGCTCACGTTGAACTTTCCAAAGAGGAACCACTCAAATCGAAGGCACTAGCACCAGCGCCTCGTGAGAAAACGCAACCATCGGCGGAAGCCAACACTCCTTCACGAAAAAGTGTAAGCTCGCCTAAAAAAGCTGTCAGCCCCGTCTTGGCAAAGGCACATGGACCTGATGTAGGAACGCCCTTACCTGCTACTGTGTCCGTTCAACACGAAACTCAACAAGCTGACGTTGAGCCTGTGAAAGAGAAGGCACCCAAAGCACCCGAGAAAGCACGAGTGAAAGCACGTGCTCCAAACAAAAGGAACAGAGGGTTCGTAAAAAAATGTCAAAAAATCGGCGACCATTGGAAAAACAACAAAGACACATGGAGACATCCAAAAAGCTGGTATACGTGGGTCTATGACATAAGAACCAAACGACCAAAGCGTTATAAAGAATTTTGTTCTTACTTCTTTGACAGGTTTAACTTGGATTTTGAAGTTGATGTATGGCAAAAAAAGAAATCGAGCAAAACGGTGTCTACGCCTACAGCAAAAGTTGCCGCTGATTCAAAACGACCTGCTGAACCGTTCGCTAAAGAGGCGACTACGCCTACAGCAAAAGTTGCCGCTGATTCAAAACTACCTGCTGAAGCGTTGGCTAAAGAGGCGACTACGCCTACAGCAAAAGTTGCTGCTGATTCAAAACGACCTGCTGAACCGTTCGCTAAAGAGGCGACTACGCCTACAGCAGAAGTTGCCGCTGATTCAAAACGACCTGCTGAACCGTTCGCTAAAGAGGCGACTACGCCTACAGCAAAAGTTGCCGCTGATTCAAAACTACCTGCTGAACCGTTCGCTAAAGAGGTGGCTACGCCTACAGCAAAAGTTGCCGCTGATTCAAAACGACCTGCTGAAGCGTTGGCTAAAGAGGCGACTACACCTACAGCAAAAGTTGCTGCTGATTCAAAACGACCTGCTGAACCGTTCGCTAAAGAGGCGACTACGCCTACAGCAAAAGTTGCCGATGATTCAAAACTACCTGCTGAACGGTTCGCTAAAGAGGCGACTACGCCTCCCCAAAAAGTTGCCGATGATTCAAAACTACCTGCTAAGCCCCAAAAAAAAACTGTATGTCAAATACAAACTGGAGTTAAGAACAGAAAAAAACCAAATGATGTCTTTTTTACACCGCGTGCGTTAGTCAAAATCCATGTCGGCAATGTGATACTATGTTGCAATGATGCCAGACTAAATTTATTAAAATTGTTTTTCCTTGACCCGTGCAGAGGAGAAGGCGTTTATTTCAATAACATCAAAAGCAGGAACCTAAAAGTTGACTATTGCGAAATATCAGAAGGCAAAAACTATTTTGATTATGACAAACCAGTTGATGTTATTATCGCAAATCCACCTTTTAGCTTGGTGGTAGAATTCCTTCAAAAAAGCATTGAACTTGGACCCATAATTATTAGCTTTTTAATCCCTGTTTATGCACTTACGCCGCCAAGACTTGCATTAATGGAAAACAGCGGATACTACCTTGTCAGAAAAACAACTTTTCAGTGGAAAGTCGTCTTAGGACCTTCCTGTTTTGCCACGTGGATAAAAAAGGATCATCAACGTGTCTATGGCGTTCAAGAAGACTATATATTAAGGAATTACTATCGTGTTGATGTTTGGGAAAAAATGAAAGAAAACAAAAAGAAACGATTCAAAAAGAAAAGAGACAAAGTTGCTATACAAGCTGCGAAAAAAGCTAGAAAGTTGCCAAAAAAAAAGGGCTGGTTAGAAATTTGGAAAGACAATCATATCGGAGAGCAACCAATAAGAAACAACAATAAGTCCACGCAAACACCTGCCGAACCGTTGGATAAAAAAGTGTCTACGTCTGACGATGAGCTAGTCGCGGAATTATCATCGCTGACACTAAACTCCGCTGCATTTACATTCGTTGATTTATGTTGTGGTATGGGTTCATTTACTTTGAGCCTAACTCGACTTGGAGGAAAATGTTTAATGGCTTGTGATATAAACAAAAATGCCAGAGAAACGTATAAAACAAATTTCGGAAATGAACCTCTTGAAGATATTTTCCAACTTCAAGACGTCCCTCATTGTGACATTTTATGTGCCGGGTTTCCCTGCCAAAGTTTTTCCAATATTGGAGAAAGAAAAGGAACAAGCGACGCTCGTGGTGCTATAATATACGAAATTGCACGACTTTTAAAAGCGAACCAAATAAAGTCGTTCATCTTGGAAAACGTGGAAGGCTTAACGTCCCACGACAACGGCAAAACGTTAAAAAAAATAATAAAATTATTGGAAGATTGCGGCTATAAGACAAAACACCAAGTGTTGAAATGTAGCGATTACGGTGTTCCCCAAATGCGAAAACGATTGTTTATTGTCGGATTTAAAAACAATTTATTTAAACGCAGTGTCGAGTATAAGTTTCCTAAACCATTTCCACTCGAAACAACTTTATCGTCGCTTTTAAAGAAAAGTTTTGAAAAAGAAGTTGCTTATACGGTTCGTGTCGGTGGAAGAGGCTCTGGTGTCAATAGCCGTCATAATTGGGACACTTACCGCATTAAAGGCACAGACAAACAACACAAGTTGACCGTAGAAGATTGCAAACGGATTCAAGATTTTCCAAAGGACTTTGTTTTGATGGGTAATCAAAAGCAACAATATGAACTTCTTGGCAACACCATACCAACTAATTTGACGTATGAAGTTGGCAAAGGTCTACTTGTTCTCCTACGAAAAAGCGATGAGCCTATTCCTGTATCCGTAATCGATGTTAAAGGTGTAGGAAAGAATGGAATAAGAGGCGACCAGAAACAAGGAGACGGGACCTCAAGCAGGTCTGAATATAGCCCGTTCCCTTTGGACGTCGCTAAATTATGCGTGGGATTTTTCTTGAAAGACAAGAATACTATATTAGACGTATATGCAGGGTGGGGTGAACGTCACTATATGTGTGCTTTATATTTGAAAACTTATTACGGGATAGATATATCCCCAAAGGCAATAGAATACGCAAAAAAAAACTTTAACGTGGACAACAAACTTGGAGATAGTCGAACAGAACCATTAATTCAACACGACGGGTTATTGACTTGTCCTCCTTACTTTGACTTGGAAACATACGAGGGCAAAAATAATTTAAGTCGGTGTGAAAATTGGAAGCAGTTTTTAATTCATTATGAACTCATTTTTAAACGATGCGTTGAAAAGGCAGACGCAGGAGCAATATATTGCATCGTCGTTGGCGATTGGAGGGCAAAACACATATATTACAACTTGTCTTACGAAACGCAACGCATAATGGAAAAGCTTGGGATGATATTAAAAGACAAGGTTATATTAAGTCAGAAAAAAACCACCAATTATTGCATAATGTTGCCGCAATCCACTAGATTGGGTTATACCGCAAAGGTTCACGGATACTTGCTGGTGTTTGAAAAACCATAAAAATAAGACATTAAATTAAATACATATTAGGATAAGTTAAAAATTTCTTAGTTGCAGATCATAGTTAATTTGCTTGCTCCTGTTCTCCACTTGCTCCACTTTCTTATTCATTATTTCTTCTTTTTTGTCAATATTGTCATTTAATGTTTTTAAATCATTTTCCATTCGTCTTATCACGTGATCATAATGTTTCTTTGCATTCTGATGAACTGTGTCCTTTTCGAACTGCTTTTCACTTAGTTGATATATCAAGCTGTTTACTTCACTCTTTAAACTATCTATTTCTGCTTTTAGATGTAAATGTAAACCCAGTTCTTGTCCTCTTGTATCGTTTCTTTCGTCTATCTTCCCATCGCTTGGAGTAGGGTTTTGTGTTCTTGTTCTCTTCTTACAAGTTAAGCTTTTTTTTTTGCTGTTGTCTGCTATTACGGCTGCGGCTTTATCAAACGAATCGACAGATACAGATACAGACGACATTTTATCTGACAAACTAACTACATCTGTAAGCATATCTTCGCTTACTTCACCGTAATCCTTTTCAAACGCATTAGCTTTGGATGGTGTTGGGGCTTCTGGCGTGGAGACTGACAACATTCCTGCTCCTACAGCAGCATCGTTCTCAATATCATTAAAGGGAAAGTCACCAGCTAATTCGTTTTCTTCGCCTTCTAAAAAACTTGGAATGTCTTCATCTAAAGATGGCTTGCGTTTTTTCTCTTGCTTCAATTCCTCCATCATCGTTGCCGCATTATCAAACTCAAAATCTGTCATTATTTTTTGAAGTGCCGCCTTTGTTTCTTCTCCGCAAAATATTTTGTTTTCCTCATTGTCGCCAATACAAATACGTATGTTCTGCTTTACAACTTCCCAATCTTGAAAATCAAACCTAGCATTCTCTAGGACAATAAATCGATACATAATTATTTTCTTTTCTACTTTCGTCTTTCCAAGATTACTGGCATGTGTTAAAAAAGTTGTTCTATCGCCGCCTTGGAATTGCTTTTTATTCAACAAAAAGCACACGCCTTGAGGCACAATACTCTTTTCTTTGTTGCCTTGCTTTCTCGTTTTTATTTCCTCGTCATCGTCACTCACGTTTGCGAGTGTAGTGACCATTTCTTCTACATCGTCTTCTTCATACGCATTCCTTAGTCTAAAATTCTTTTCTTCTTCGGCAATTCCTATGTAATAGGTTTTTTTTTGCTGTAATTTGGCAGGAGAGGGTGGTGTTTTCTTAGCTTGTTCTACCCGGGCTGCTTTTTCGTATAAAACGGTTGCTTTATGAAACAAGCTAGACATTTTCTCTGCTGATTGAAGCAACTTAACGATGTCTTTGTGACATTTATCACGATAATAAAAGTCAGATTCCGCCAACATTAACGCTGTTTCACCGTTATTATCTTTTAAATTGATGTCGATGTTTTCGTGCTTTAAAAGCAACTCCACGATTTCGTTATTACCTTTATGTGCCGCCCACAATAACGCTGTCATACTGGCATCATTTCGCGCATTTACGTCGATGTTGTCTTGCTTTAACAGCAACTCCACGATGTCTTTGAAACCTAGATATGCCGCTGTAATCAACGCCGTCCCACCACCGTCATCTTTCTCATTTATGTCGATGTTTTCTTGCTTTAAAAGCAACTCCACGATTTCTTCGTCACCCCATCGTGCAGCAAAATGCAACGTGATGTCGATGCTTTCTTGCTTTAAAAGCAACTCCACGTTGTCGTCTTCCTCATTATATAATGCAATCATTAACGCTGTATTACCGCCATCGTTTTTTGCATTTATGTCGATGTTTTCTTGCTTTAAAAGCAACTCAAGGGTTTCTTTCCAATAGCCACAAGCCGCCCACATTAACGCTGTCATCCCATTACCGTTCTCATCATTATTTTTCGCATTTATGTCGATGTTTTCTTGCTCTAACAGCAACTCAAGGGTTTCTTTGCGACCATCACGTGCCGCCCACATTAACGCTGTATAACCATATTTATCTTTCGCATTTACGTTTACACCTTCAGCCAACAACTTCTTGGCAAGTTCAAGATCCCCGTTTTGACAACCACTAATAAATTTATTTTCTTTCTCAGTGGTGTCACTTTTATCGGTTGCTAATGAAGCCATTCTTTAACAGTATAAATCGCAAGTTTCTTTGATGGCGACTTTTCATTCTTATTTTACTAGCTACTTCTGATTTACTTTTGCTGTCTTTTCTCCAGCCACTAAAACCAATATCAAACCAAACGCAACTATGAATCTACACTTACATTTAATTATTATTAAAAAAAAGATTCATCGAAGAAGAAGAAGATTAAAGATAATAAAAAATAAGAAAGAATGACTGGCTGGACGGACGGACGGAATACAAAGCAAATAACATAACAACAGCATATTATGCTAAGTCCCTAATAACAAAAATCTCCACCTTCTTCTTTTTTGTAATTTATGAAAAAAAAATCGTGTCATCAACCCATTATTTATTTTATGCACTGTATATAAAAAGATGTCAACTATTCCAAGTTTTGAAACCATCTTAGTCCAATGCAACCGAACAAATTCCATAGTAGACAACGACAACCCTGACTTAAACGGTCAATGGACCACCAGCCTTGATACGGCTGGCTTGGAACTAAAGAAAGGCGATGTAATCTCCGTAGAAAATGTGTGCTTGAACCTGCCTTTAGCCAACCCGGACCAGGCGATGGAGTTCAGGAATGGGTTCGCTTTGAAGGACGGGCAACCAATGCAATACGCCGAGAACAAGATATTAGTGGAGTTTGGATACACTATGAATAACAACAAACCTCCTATAGGCGGTGGCTACTCCTGCCTTTTACCAATATTATTGCCGCAACTTCAGCACAACAGCACAACCGCAATGCGAGTGGCGGTGAATACAGGAAGTCAGCAGTATGTTGGCGACCCAAGCAACGTCGGCTTTGGATACACCGAAAACCTGCCTTACATCATCTACGGCATACTAGATACAAATGGAACATTTCACGATTATGTTGATGCTTCGGCAAACGCGATAAACGAGCTTTATTTGTGCCAACCTACCGACCCGGTGGACTGCTCTGGAACACTTGTCGATTACTCCAAGAATTTTCTAGGCGTCTATCCAGCACAATACCCGGGTCCTTATTTAAATTTCCAAGTGATGGTGGGTATGTATTTTACCTACAAAAATACAAATGGAGAAGTTATTAAAATAAATCAACCGATTCAATCCATTGATACGTCCAACAACCGCATTGTGCTGAAATATAACCAAGCTGGTATTCCTGCTGGAAACACGTCCCCGGCACCTACGGCAGGAACAGGAGCAAGAAATACACAAGGGGCTGGTCTAGCAACGTATGGCGGCAATTCTATGGGTATGGGCTTATACAACGGCGACAACAACAATATTCAAATTATCCCTACGTCCTTTGGTATGCAACCACCAAGACGAGGCAGCGGCTTGTATGAAACAACCAAGCGGTGGAACAATGGTGCGGAAATAACAGGTCCGATTCGGTTTCGGTCGTTTAACAAGCGTTCCACGTGGAACAACAAGCGTATGGTAATTACCCGAAATGATTTTCAAGGAACGCAACCTACGGGCAATATGATGGATATGAGCCCAAACTTAGAACCGATGACATCCTTTATGCTTTTAGACATCAACGAGCTAAACAATTTTTCAAACGTCAATGACATCGCGACTTACATCACCAACAAAATGCAGTCAAGGGGCGAGATATTTGGAGACACAAAAGAAACCAGAGAATTTTTAAGTGAGCCTAGTGTCAAACAAAAGGGCAACAATATCGTTCCTTATGTTAATAACCACGGCAAAATGACGGGTATTGCCACCAATTCGGCACAACGAAAGCAAAATGCCTACTGGCTTAACCGATGGGACAGTATTGATACAAAATTTACGTCTGCCACTTGTAAGATTCAACCTGCCAATCTACAACCAGGAAAAAATGAATTCGACGATGTAGACCATAAGCAGACTTCCATCAGGACTGACGGCGATACAAGAAATTATCTGCATACTGGAACAAATGATTTAAAGCATCCCGAATATCAGAACAATTTAATATACGGAAATCTATTGGTAGACGATATTTATAAATATTGGGCGATTGATAGGTTGCTTCGATTGGACGTATGGGATGGTAATGTTTATGGCGTAAATCAAGCTGTGATTCAAGACAGAACGATTTCAAGACCTGTTGTTCTCAACACTAAGTTGACAAGAAAAACGGTAACCTTTCCTGCTGCGACGCTATTCAGCACAACAAGCCCAACAACAAACAGTATAACATTAGCTCCTTATTCTATTACTGGAACATACGTCCCTGAAAACGGAGCTATATTTACCAATGTGGAATATAACAAAAGCAACTACGTGGCGGTAAAAACTGCCTTTAGAAAAGCAGAGAATTATCGTGTAGGAAAAAGCACGTGGGACGAGCAGAAAAAGGATTACAAGAATTGGTATTATGAAGCGGACGTTGGAATGACAAATGACTTTACGAGTGACCCTACCTCCCAGGATATATCTGGTAATTATGTAGCACAACGATACGTTCCAATAACACCATCGTGGTTGGCAAAAGCACCTCCTGATGCGTCAAACAATCTAGCTAATGGAACTGGCAACCTTGTATCAAGAATATCACCTGGTATGGGAGCCAGAGGCGTAAGCGACCAAGAAGAAAAGGGCAGAGGTCTTGGTAGAATAAAAATCAAAACAAGATTCAATCCTTCTTATCAAACCGACAACATTCTGTGCGACTTAAGTGAAAATGCTTGTAGTTTTGCCATTACCAGGTTTCAAGACGAAAGCGGTAATTTCTATGATTTCACATTGCCGCAGCAGTATAATGTAGGAATGTATCCTTACGAATACACCGACCAAAGCGGAAATATTCATACGCTTTGCTACTTCGTCAGTTTAGAAACGTATGATGTAAGCCCCGATGGTGATGAAATACCCCGTCTTTCCAATGTAAGGTTGCTGGAAATGACTTGGGGAGATTTGTTTTTAGGTTCTTGGTCTGCTTTAGACAGTAAAAATGGAATGGGCGTTCCTGTCAACGCCGACGTTCGTGATTACATCAATTGGCTTGATTATGACAGCTTAGCTTCGCTGACCGATAATTCCTTTCGCACAGCATATGAAAGTAGCCAATACGTGGATAATTTTACGAATTTTATAAGCGTAGGGGCTACATCACCGACTTGCGAATTTAGTAATGACGGAAAATTTCAATTTACCGACTTACACACCAGTGTGTTTTTCAATCAGCAAACGGGCGGAGGTGCCTCTCAAGCAGGACAGCAGGTCGCAATCATTAATCAACCGCTGGATTTATCAGGTGCTGTTCCTTCTGAACCCGGTAGTTCGTTTTGTTATGATTCGTATTTTACCTCAGCTATACCTTATAACACACCATTGACATATTACGAAGAACCTTTAACGCGGAATTCAGGAATACAAGACAATCAAAGTTCGGTGTTTGTTTGGAAGTTATGGTTGCCACCTGTTGATTATAAACCACCAGAAGATGTAAACATTCGTTCGTATTGGGACAATACTGATATTAATCAAACAGCAATCAACCACGCCAAGATAGTAGGAGGATGTATTGAAGCCGACGAAAACAATTACACGGGTTGCCTTTTTGATAGGTTGGGCTTTGATATTTCTCAATTTATAAGTCGCTACAGAAATGGCAACCAATCGATTCGTTATTCACCCGCTAGTTATAACAATTCAGAAAACCCTTCCAGAAGTTGTAGTCTGCCTTTTACGACGGACAATCGTTTGACAGCATCTTCCAACCTAGAATTAAACGTCTTTGTAAGTTATAAATGGTCGGCAGCAGCAGCCCCAATTACGAACCCTTATCATAGACCACCCGAACCCGGGCTACGTGGTGATGGAACGATTCACTATGGTTTAGGAGGAACAAACAATTCTGAAGTGAATATCGCAGTAAGCAGCGACCTTATAGTTGCCAAAAACCCACCTACACTAAGCCAATGCGGCTACTTTAATTTAGTAACAGATTTAGTGCCTTGCCAATATTACAATTCCAACGGAATCACATCCAACGCAATGTTTAACATTACCAAGTCTTACGTGACTGGTAATTACATTTATGCAACTGGTGGAGGGCAACAAATTCCAGTCTATGAGCGTCGTGTGCTTACAAAAATAAAAAATGAAATAAGAAGTCCAGATAGTAATGAATTGGCTAGGTTGCTGCCAAATTCCAGCGTGGTCTTTAAAATAACCAGACCAGTCAATATAGTCATTCCCACCGCAAGCACGGGAACATCGACAGGAGAGCAACAAAAAAGTCCATCGTCTCCTACGAACAAGCAGGAGAAAATGGTAGAAAGCTTGGCAAAAAGCGTGAATAAATTAGCGAACGCCGTAAAGAAACAACAGCAAGACCACCATCATCATAACGAGGAGGAGAAAACACCAGAGGGTGGCTCGTCTGGTTCCAGAAAAAACAATGGTGGTGCTGACGGCAATGGGGAAGAAAAGCAACCCGTTTAGTCATATATATAACAACAAATTATATATATGAGATTTTAGCGAAAAGCATTATTTGCGTCTGCGACGTTTTTTGTTTTTGGTCTTATTTGTTTTCTTTGGGGATTTTTTCAAAAATATTTGGTCTTCGTCAAGTTTGGGAGGCGGTGGTATTTTCTGACTTTTATCGACTGCTTTCTTTAATTGAGAACAGCCGCAACGGTTGCTTTTTCTGGTTTTGTATTTCTTTGTCATACAGTTACTAAAGATAATTATTTTGTTCGCTAAATATATAAGATGAGTATTGTTTGTTTGAATTCAAAGGACCAGAACCCAAATGAATTTTTTAATCAATTCCCTAGCGGAATAGTGCTTCCAAAGAACAGCGAAGTGTGTTGCTTTGGATGGTCTGCAAATCTTAAAGACATTTCTGGAATAAGCGTCACGTCAGAAAATGATACATTTTTCTTGACTTTAACCCAAGAACCAAACGGTCAATTTTTGTTTCCTTTCATTGAATTTAAAATCACACGAGGAACATATTATTCAGCTGCCAATTTTGTTTCGCAATTGAACCTAGATATGAAAAAACGGTTAAGAAGTTTAACAAAGGCAACCATACCCCTTGGTGTTGTGGCATCGCTAAATAATGGATTAATTTCTTTTGATGTTACGTTTCTTGTATCTACTGGAACAAAAAGCTATGGAAATTGGACCCGCTGGCTTGGTGAGGGCAATGGACTAATCGAAATTGATGCTAATAACCCCCAACAAGCGGTAAGACCTGGATTTAATACCCTAAATTTTGTTGATATGAAACCATTGTATCCAATCAGCAATCAAACTCCAACTGCCAATGTTGGGGCACACTGGAAATTAAACTTAAGTGCAATTCCTCCTCCAGCACCTATTGGCGGACTACAGCCACCATTGTCGCTAGTAAGAACAATGGTGACTCCAACTTCGGGCGGGGGCGGGTCGCTTGTATGTCCTAATCCAGGCGACATTGGTATAAAATGGACCAACAGCAACGGCGTTAATAATTACGGCATTCCCCTTGCTGCCAATGAAACCAACCATTGGGGTGGAAGCAACGGGACAATTGGTGTAAATTGCAAAGACATTGGGAATCAAAACGATTTACTTGCTGCTTTACAACACACAAATGCCTTTCCTCCAGGTGCTTTTACAAATGGAAGTCTGCCCCCGGTTGCACCAAGCCAAGACGTTTATATTACAGTGAGAAGCAATGACCCAACAAGAGAAGGCTTATTCGTTCAAGGTAAAATAACAGGAATTTACAGTGCTTTTCCTTCTACGGCAACCACCGCTTGGGATGACCCGGCGAATACAACACTGATTTTAAATTGCGTTGACATTAGTTCCAACATTAACGAGCCCCTTCCAAATCCAAGCGTTCCCAACTCAAGCCCACCAAGAGGGCGGTTTTATTTAACCGAAGATGTTGTTGTGACAATTGAAACTGCCGCCGATGAACCAGTAGAAAAGCTTGATGTTGTCGGTGGAATACTTACAACCGACCAAGTATCATATTTCCAAGACGATATAAGTTTTAAAGGAAACCCAACCTTGGACTGGTCCAATTTAGGTTCAGGAAATCCGAATAGCAGAGTTGGAACAAATGTTTTATTTGGTTGGCGAATCGATAGTAATAGAAATTTAATTTCAATCAAAGGCAACGCTAATAATAATGTTAAAGAAGAAGCACTTGTAGTAAACATTCCAACTAGTTCTACGACCATAGAAGTTATGATTGAACCTGTAGTGGCAAATGTAAATAATGTTCCGACGTTGGAATTGCAATTATCGTATGATATTGGGGCATCCGGAACATTTACTGTCGCAACAACGTTAAGACCTGAAAGTGATAATAACTTTTACGCATCTATGCCGTTCCATCAAGCAGTTGCCTTTGGCAATCAAAATTGCGTTCCTGTGATTGTTTCTGCTATTCATCAAGGCGACATTAACGACCAAGTTGCTTCTGTAGCAAATCCATTCAAAACGAATTGGGCGTTTTCGTTTAATGAGAAAACAAGGAATAACACCAATACCGATTGGAAAGATACGAGTAGAAAAGCGAATGCTAAGAAATTACTTGGAATGTTTGTTGATGAAGCAGTTGGAGTAGCTGGTGCACCAGTATCTGGTTCATACGTTGTAGGCAACAACTACCACGACTTGCCAACTAATTTATTGATTCAAGTTCCAGACCTGCCAATTACAAGTTATATAGGTGGAGCATCAGGAATGTGGGGCAATGTTGTAAGACAAGCATCCGCCGTCAATATTTACAACACCCAAGATGACAGTGGAAAAATATACGAACAATTTCCTACCGATTGCTGGTTGGAACTTAAAAATCAAGATGAAATTAATTTAACCCAACTGTCTTGCCGTTTAACCGACAACAATAACGTTCTCATTGACTTTTTAAAGCCAAACACGTCTGTCTTTCTAAAATTTAGACGTAGAGGACAAAATAAACTTGGTGGATTCTAATGTTGCTCTAATTTAGCATATTTTCCTCGCATTTAGCACTAATATAATATTACCATAAATATATGGTAAAATTATATAATTCCAAAATAATCAACGACTTGCTTCCAAATGTAAAAGAAAAGCAAAAAGCAACCAAGCACGAAAAACCTATCACAATGGATATTAAAGAAGCTTCTTCAAAGAAAACATTCGCCAACGAAAAAGAAATCTTTCTTTATAATAAAAAGATGGAACAAGATACTCCCGAAAATAAAGTTGAATCTGCCGCCTCTGCACCAATAGAAAAACCTGAAAAAGTTTATAAACCATCTGGTAGAAAGCCCGGGCAGAAAGACCAGGTAAAGCGAAAAAGCCGCTACGGTGGAAAAATGACCGAAAAGCAACTAGAAATATTAGCCAAGGCAAGGAAGAAGAGCCTAGAAGTTAGAAAGCAAAGAAAATTGGCTGCGATGGAAGCAAAATTAAACGCCAAGAAAGCAACAGCACCCGCACCACCACCTGAGATATTACCAACCAAGCCTTCCCGAACACAACCGATTGATATTCCACCACCTAGAAAACGACCTTCAAAAAATGAAATTGAATCTAACTTTTTTAATTTAATGGACCGATACTATCAAAAACGAGATACGATGAAATCCGCTAGAAAACAGAAAGTAAAGGAAGATGAGGCTAGAAAGCAAAGCGAACTAAACGCCGAGAAAGAAAACGCAACAAAAGCAGCAGCAAGACCTAGAACATCTTTCTTTTCAAGGAAAAAACCAGACCGTAATTGGGACGATTTCTTTTATTGAAATTTCACTACAAACTTGCCATTTGTCTTAGTAATGCTGCTTTCTAAATCAATTTTCTTTCTAAAGAAATTATGACAATTGCTTTCTACCATTACATTTGGATTGCAATCATCCTTTAACTTCATAAAGTAATCAAAATATTTAGCAGTCTTGGAAATCTGTGTCAGTTTGTAGAACGTGTCTTTTTCATACTTTTTTTTGCTTGTCACAGTGTATTGCGGTTTCTGCTGTGTTGGTGAAACCTCCATTTTCTTGCGTTTCTTAAAAAAGTAGCAAGTGGTATATCCAAAATCGTTAGAATCAAATGGGTGGCAGTTTTCTTTTATGATTTGATTTGGAAGAAAATATTCCTTGCCTAAATAGTTAAACACTACTCCGTCTTTGTCGCTCATTGTTATATAGTGATATTTTATTTCTCACGGTATTACAAAACAATGGATGCAGATATTAACATTTACCAAGTGATGCCAGAAGACGATGAATTTAAAGTGAAGCGTGAGTTGCACCCCAATCTTCCTGATGTTTATAAGGCAGCTGCCATTTTATTAATATCACCATTACGGGGCGGTAAGACGTCTGCCATAGTAAATTTTTTGGCACGGGAAGCGTTCTATAAAGACTTGTTTGAAAATGTTGATATTATCTCACCAACCGTAGCACAAGATTCAACGTGGAGACACCTCTATGAAGAATATAAAAATGCTTGTCATTTGGAGTATCACGACAGTGTTATTCAAGGCATTATGGACCGACAAAAAAACCTTATGGATAATAACCAAGAGTGTGGCTACGCTGTTGTTGCCGATGATATTCTTGGTATGATTCCAGCTTCCAGAAGTCGCAAAGGCAACTTGTTGACCTACTGGTTGACACGCTTTCGCCACTTTGTTAATAAACCAAATCCCGCCTTGTTTATTCTTGCTAGTCAAAAATTTAGAGAAGTCAACCCCACTTTACGAGCAAATATGACCGATGTATTAATCAACAGCAACATTCGTAATATGAAGGAAATTGAAGCTTTAAAGGAAGAGTATGGTGCACTATGCGGTGGGGAAGCTAATTTTTTAAAAATGTTTCAATACGTAGCCAAAGAAAAATACCAATGGTTGTATTTACAATTAACAACAGGAAAGGTCTTTAAAAACTTCACCGAAATGTTGTGGGACGGGGATAAAATGGTTATGGGAAGCGTGGATGGGCTGCCATCACTAGAAGAAAGTGAAGATGAAAGTGATTTAGACGAAAAATAAAAAATAATTGTATATTAAAAATGTATGGAAGTTATAACACATCCGATTACTCAGGATTTTCGTCTGAACTTGAGGGTCGTCACGAAGATTATTTGAATCGAGTTGCGACAACGCAACAAAGAAACATTGCCAAAAAAACCCAAGATTTAATTGACGCACAGTCTGTCTTTCAACAAGGAAAGGCTATTAAAACTCAAGGAAGCGAGTTTTTAGCAGGCGATATTCCTGCGGCGGTTGGTATTTACAAAGGATTACAAAAAGTTCGTCCAGCTGTTAAAGCAGCAAAAGACTACGTAGAAAAAGTAAAACGTGGTCTTTCAACAGCAAAAGATTACGTGGAAGGTATGAAAGGAAAGGCACAAGAGCTCGCAGATGAAGTAAAGGATAGGCTAGGCAATGGTGCCCCTGAAGAAGAAGGTGTAGAAATGAGTAATGTTGGAGAAGAAGAAAGCAAAGAAGGAGAAGGACCTACTACACCAGCAAGGAAAGCGTTTGGGTCGGATACAATAGACGAAAACCCTACGAACCCCTTTGCCAAAACACCAAGGGCCTACAGCCCTTCTTCAAAAGAAGAAGAGATGGATGAACCAACTTTAGAAGCAGGAGAAGAGGAAGGACTTGGCGAAGAAACCAAAACAGCACTTACAACAGCAGGCGAAGAAACCAAAACAGCTCTTACAGCTGCAGGAGAAGAAGCCGAAGCTGCTGTTTCAACAGGAGTAGAAGATGTCCTTGGAGGGGTCGCAGAAACTTTGGCAGGACCGCTTGGTTTTATTCTTGGTGGAGTTGGGCTCTACGAAGGCATTAAAGAATTTGTAGATGGAACCGCCGATGAAACAAAGGGAACAGCAGACCGAGTAACTGCTGAAGCAGAAAATATCCGCCCAAACATTCCAAATCCCGATTATTCTGGAAAATTCGTTGCTCCTGTTCCAACCGTGGTTTAGGACATTTTTTAAATTTATTTTATATCTTGTTTATATAAAATGGATAATATAGCAACTGAATCTATTTCAATATTGACCGACCGTCAAATTGATTACAATGCTGGTGATATAGCAACTATTCGGCTAAGCGGGACTGAATGTCCGTTGATTTCTGGAAAGAACTGCTTTTTGCGTTTCAATGTAATTTTAGACGGTAATGCCAAAGCACAACTAGAACAACGAGCAATGGGAGCTTCGGTTATTGAACGAATAGAAGTCTGGACTGGCGATGAAAGCACCAATTTAGAAACAATACGAGGATACAATGAACTAGCAGGTTTGCAGTATCACTATTCACAAACACCCGGCGAATTAGCAAAACGAGGTTTACTGGAAGGTTGGTCCAACAACGGGCAATTTGAAAGCATCTATTACGCTGAAAACGACAATACCAATGTAGGGCAGACCTTGTTCCGTGCTGTAGAAATCTGCCTGCCTTTGCGTCTTAGCTCCATCTTGTATCAAAAAGTCTTTCCTACAGTTGCAACGAACGGTCTTGTCGTCAAAGTCTATTTTGAAAAACGCAATGAAAAAGCAATCCGTGTATTCACTAGTTACGGCTTTGATACAAACAAAGCTTTTACCCTAAAAACGGCTTTAGCAGCCAACGCACAAACTACCCAAGTCGTGCTGGCATCTACAGGAGCACCCGCCGGGCAACTAAATGCCAACGCAGAAAACTGCCCTTACGTAGTAGGCAGCATCATTCAGGTTCAGGACAACAATGGAGGACCTCAAGGAAACGTTGCTATTACGGCAATGGCAGTAAATGCCGCCGGCGATGTTGTATTGACTACCACCGCCTTTACTCCCACTGTTGCTTGTGATGCCAATAAGAAAGTGATAGGATTAATAGTATTAAACAATACCAGCGTTTTCAATGCCACCTACAAAATTCAAAATTTAGAATTCATCGCTTGTGTTGTCAAACCCGGTCCTGCTTATTTTAATTCTATGATGAAAAAATTGAAATCTGACGGCGGGTTAGTTATTGATTACTATTCATTTAATCAATACGTATCCAACGTAGCCGCAAGTGAAGTTCATTCAGAAAAGCTAATTCCATCAATGGAAAGCCGTGCTTGCACGGTGCTTAACACTATGATGAACCCTGCTGTTTCTTACACAACCGACGATTTAAGACCTGTCATTGACACACTAAGTTCGTATCAGTTCACCATTCACCAAGAACTAGTCCCGCAGCGGGCAGTTTTAACAGAGCGATTTAATTTAGGAGGTCTTCAATTTAACGCTCAATGCGTCCACGAACAAACAAAAGCCCTTTCAAGATGCTTCAACGTAAGAACAGAATGCAACAACGGACAAGCTTTTGTGGTTGGTCGAGAAGTATCTAAGCCATCTTATGAAGCAAACCTACGTGATACGGATTTAAGATTAAAGCTGATTTACAACAATCCTCAAATTAACAAGCTGCTTGTATCCAATATTTACCATTTAAGAAGATTAACAATCACAGACAATGGAATGATAGTTGATTTTTAGAAAACATATTCCTAGAATTTTTTTATATTTATTAATATAAAATGATTAGTTCAATTGAGAAAGTTCAAATAGCTCCATTACAACGACCCATCAATGGTTGCTTTTCAGTTCGAGCAGGTGGCTCTACAGTCACTTTTGCCTTAGGTGCAACCGAAAAATGGGTGCTCCCCGCAACTATGCACTTGAATATGAGAGTAAGATTATTGGATGGTTCTTCCACTACAGCCGCACCGGTAAGACCAAACAACAACGACGCCGATGGAACAGGAGTAAGAAACATCTCCTTGAATAGTAGAGTTGGATGCCTATCTTTGCTACAGTCCGTTCAAGTTTCCACAAAGTCAAATAGGGTCTTAGAACACTGTAGGAATGTGGGTAGAATGACAGCTTCAACCTTAGGGGTCACCAAAGGATACAGCGACTTTGACACCGTGTGCCAGCAACTTTTCGGTGCTACATCCAACGATGATTCAAACGACAAACGCTACAATCAAGACGTGGAAGTCTCCATCCCCCTCCATACCATTCTTGGCACCTTTAGCGGCGAAAATATCCCTTTGTCCGCAAAAAATGGCATTAATGGTTTAGAAGTAACAGTATACTTACAACCAAACGCTTCAGCATTATATGGCGAACAAGCAAGTCTAAACAGCGGTTCTTACTACGAAATCAGGGACCTGACATTATCAGGTAGTTTAGCAACTCCAGCGACTGATATGCTTCCACCTATTAAAGGATTTACCTATAACAATTATAGTTCTTATTACACCACCCTCCAACAACAAGATGAAAACATTTCTTTTAATGTTGCTTTGAAAGGGGCTTTGGCTCAATTCGCCAATTATATACCAAGCAGCCACCTTGGAAATTATTCTCACGACGAATACATCACCGATAGTTTGTTAAACAAAGACAACAACGGCAACTACCTCCTTAAAGCACCTATTCGCCAGCTGGATTTTCTTAAAAATGGGATGCGGTTCCCCAACTTGTATTCTATGAATTTCTCAAAGTTGTTGCAAATGAATGTCAACGGCAACTACGATGGCAGCGGGTATGACGCTCTAAGGCAACGCAATTTTATGGATGCTATTAAACGAATTACCAAAATATCCAAGACAATAGCATCTCCATTGTCAGAAGTTTTGCGTAATGCTGATGTCAGCTCAAGAGACCCATCCAACTTTCAACAATGGGGAGATGAAGTCTATGGGACTGGATGTGCTTACGACAAGTTGGGAGTAGGAGCCACCGCCGATTTTAGCAGCGTTCCATTCCAAATGAGATTACGCTCTATGCTCGATGGTTTAGGCGTTATAAGTTGTTATTTATATTTCCTTCATAAGAATTATTTAGAAATTAACAGCGATTTGACAGTGGTGGAAAACTAAGATAATAAATTTATCATCAAATTTATTTTCTATTGTATCTTTAAAGAATGAGTTTAAGCAATCTATTACGAATAGGCAAGAAAGCGGAAGGACTTGGCAGTCAAAGAATATCAACCCTATGCATTGAACCAGCTCAGTTTAGTCAGCATAGTGCAACATTTTTACTACCCAAAGTTGGTGTGTTAGACGCTGGCTCTTTTATTGTTTTGAAATTAAAGACAGCAAACGCCAACCAATTCCTACCATTGAACGCTGGTGTTTTTTCTTTACTCCAAAACGCAACTTTGCGTGGTGGAGGTGGCGGAGCAGAAGTCATCGCACAAACAGAATTTTGTGGTATGAAAAATACTATGAAGACGTGGTGGAGTGAGCCAGTAAGACGTATGCAAATAAACAATGTTCGCCACGGTCAATTCGCATACGATTTTATGGTCCAAGAAGATACGAACGGTAAATTTGGAAAAAATGCCATTAACAAGAACATTGTAGGAGTATCCATTGCCGGCAATGGCAATGCTGATATTGTTGAAGCTTTCAGGGCTACTGATAATACAGGAACATCCGTTGAAATGCGAATCCAATTGTCGCAACTCTTTGGCTTTATGAATTACCTCCAATTGCCAACTGGTTTAATTGAAAACCAGATGTCAATCACCCTTACTTTTACGCAAGATTTGGCAGGAAATAGAACTGTTCCTGCCGCCGGTCAAAATTGGGCTGCTGGTAATGATGTGGTGGAAGCGGACTGTAAGTTATACTGCGATGTTTTGTTTTGGGAGCAACAAGAGCCTAATGAGCCGACTGTTATGGAGCAATTGGAAGGTGAATTAAACAAGGGGGTTCAATTGACATTCACCGATTCCGTCGCCTTTAAGACCTCTATGCCAGCAGTAAATGTCAATCAAGGTGAAACCAAATCACAACAAACGAATATTTTGGCTGGTTTAGCAGGACAGGTCCTACGAAGAATATTAATAGCAACCCCACAATCCCCGGATTTTGTCAATAATGCCGCCGCCAATGCTCTGCTTGGCAATTGGTTTTCAGAAGGAAGCCAAGCTGGAGAAGAGTTTCAAGTAACCATTAACAATAAAAATGTCTACCCATCCGCAAATGGACTTATCAGCGACAACTTAATTTGGAATGAATTATCGCAGACGCACGGCTACGACGATGGTGATGTAAACTATTTTAAAGGAAACAGTGGGATGACATCTTGGAACGGGCAGACCTACCTTACAACCAACGCACCACAAGGTCAATACAAATACGACCGAGATGCCAACCAAGATTTTGGAACCGACCATACTTTTATGACCCATCAGCAATTCTTATTGGATGGCAAAGCTCACTATTTAGGAGTCAATTTAGCGAAAAGCTATGAAAATGTGCCAATGAACGGTGTTTCGGTAGGAAATCAACCTATCGCAATTCAAATTACTCGCAACCGCACCCATCAGATTAAAGAACGGATGGACGTGTATTGCTTCTGTGATGTTGAACGATATTGTAGTTTCAAAGCAAAGCAAATCTATGTAAGCGGTGCTTCCTAACCAATATTCCCAATGTATGATATAAAAACAAAATCTGCTATTATATCATAAGATGGTTGATGAATCTACCAAAAAAGAACAAGACGCTATTAATTGGAAAACGTATTATACGAAACATTCCTTTGACTATCTTCGTAAAAGACTGGAAAAACGTATTGTAAAAAAACATCAAGTCCGCCTTTCCACATTAAAGAAATATCAACTCTTGTCTTTCTATCAGAAATTTACCACGAAAGCAAACCTAAAAATATTAAAAGAAGAAATGCAATTTGACAAAGCATTGAAAAAACAACCTGTTCCAGATTATGTCAACGATACGGTCGCCACTGTTGCCAATGATTTAAAGACATTACTTATTGGAAATAATTTTCAGCCCATTGATATTGAAAAGATTGATATAAAGGTGAATATTAAAACCAATTGCGATGAACCAGATAAAGACAAAGACGATGTGGAAGAAATTTATGCCAATGATGAAGAAGAAGAAGACTTTCAGCAAGACGAACCAGAAATGTCTTTTGATGAAGAAAGTGAAGTGCCTGATACTCCAGCACCAAAACCAAAGAAGAAGAAGAAGAAAAAGAAAGGAAGACAAATTTATACTTATAAAATGGTTCTAGAAGACATAGAGAATGGTTGGTATATAGGAAAGAAGGGCAAAACTTTATATGCCGCCTCTACAAAGAAAGCCGCCATTGGAAATTGGAAAGCTATTATTGAAATGTTAGGTTGCAGCAACAACGATGACTTGGCTCGTTGCCTTAGAAACACAAGGGCAATGAAGAATTTACGATACAGAATGGAAAAGGGCAAGAAAGTTCCACGCGCAAATTATGGAAAAGAGCTTTATTCCACTATTGTTGCTACTTACCGATTCAGCCCTAGATTACAAGAAGCTTTGGGCGAAAAGAAATACAATGAATATTATGCTGCTTTTGATGAAGCTATGAAGTTATTTCGCAAGGACGAAAAGAAAAAGAAGGACGTCTCAAAGGTCATTAACTTTGAGTTTTTTAAACCGGCGTTAAATAAGAAAGAAAAGCAGTATAAACGTGCAAAAAAAATGTATGAGAAAAAGGTCAAAGCTTACGATAAAAAACCCAATAAATTCACCAAACAAGCTATGAAAAAAGCAATGGAAGAATTTAATAAAGAAAACCTACAGTTTCTATTGATGGCTCTTTACCTTCTCCAACCACCACGAAGAGCACAAGATTACAAAGATATGAAAATTGTAAAGACGATTCCTGTTCCAAACAATAAGTCGCTTCACAAAGATAAACAAGAAAAGAAAATTATTAATTATTACTCTACTTCCACCAATACCTTTTCTTTTCAAAAATACAAAACCAGCAAGCGATACGGTCAGCTTAGGTTTACATTGAATCAAAGAGGGCTGCCGACCAATTTTGGTTCCTACGGCAGGCTAAGAAAAATCATACAAGAAAGTGTCAAGGACTACCCTAGAGATTGGTTAATCGTTTCACCAACAACCGGGAAGCCATACAGTTCCGTTTCCACGATTATATCTGACATTTTCAAACAATTTCCAAACTTAAAGCAGGAAAACTATGACAGAAATATCACCGTGAATACACTAAGACATTCTTTGGTGTCTTACTTATTCAACATAAAAAACATTTCAAAAGTAGAAAAAGGTGTTTTAGCAACCCTAATGATGCACACAGTGGCTACGGCTGAAACAAATTACGAAAATTGGGTCAAAAAAATAGAATAAAAATAAAAAAATAATATAGTTTTTTAAGTTAAAAAGTATATTATTTAATTTCCTACTTAAAGAAGCTCCATTTTGTGCCTAATTTTAGGCATGAAAAAACAGTTTAGGCACTATTTTAGGCATTTTTAGGCATTTTAAAAAATTACTGCATTTATGCTGTCATTTCTTTATTTTCTTCTTTTTACTTCTTACCATATTTTTTTTTTGTGTCTAAAATACCTAAAAAATATAAAAGTATTTTTATATAGAAAAAAAGAAAATAATATATTTATTAAAAAAAAAAGTTTCCAGATTTTTAGACATTTTAGACATTTAGGCATGCTTTTTGACATTTGCTTTTTGACATTTGCTTTTTCAATAATCTTCATCATCCATTGTTTCAAAACCTTTCAAAGCACATCCCATTACAAATCCTTTCCGTTTTTGCTTACGAAATTGACTATCGTAAATAAAGCCTCTCTTCTGAAACTCTTGTTTTACTGTGCTCCATTTTGGAACATTCTTTCCTTGCTTCCACTGTTCCACCCGTTGCATAATATCTTTTTTTGATTCCATACTGTCTTTATTTTCTAGGATATGCTCTTCAAAGAACTCAGCGAATGGGTCGTTTTCACTCATCACCTTAGCAAAGTTTAGTTCGCATTCTTTTGGCAACTTTAAACCATTTTCGTAGTAGCTTTTTGCGTAGGGAGAAAGGAGGTGGAAAAGGGCAAGCCGGTATTCGCTTCTTTGAAACTTGTCATCCAAGCTCTTGTCTTTCTTATAGATATGATTCGCCTCATCAACTTCTTGGTCTGTGTCAACAAACTGCGATGTAAAAGAATTCATACGCCCTCTTCTATTACAGCCCTTGTCTAACTTTGAGGTGTTTGGGTCGTTGTTGCTGCTTGCTTCCAACTTAAATTGTATTTTCATAACCAACTGACTATGATACAATGGGTTGACAGTAATCGTATCCGATTCAACCGTATCCTTTATTTTCTTCGTATCTTGTTCTTCCTCACCCCATTCTTCCATATAGACCAGCCGTATGGGCTTGTTATACAAGCTGGAAAAAGCTTTGTTGTAAGCCGATGAGTTGTTTTTGTCAAAGGCATCGTTTCCTAAAGGCGTGCAATACAAGGGAAAGGATTTGTGGAACATCTTGCTTAACGTAGACTTCCCGTTGGAAGCTGTGTAACCAATATTAACAAAGAAAATCTGCTCTTTTGTTTCACCTGTCAAACACAACCCTCGCCATTTATAATGGATGTCAGCCTGCTTGCCGGGAAGAACCTGCTCTATTATTTTTTGAATTTCTTTTATAATCGTTTTGTTTTGTTCTGGAAAGTAATCAATATCAAGCGTTTCGGTAATATACATTTCCTTTGTTCTAGGTTCTAACAAGCCAGTTTTCAAGTTAAAAGCACCGTTCTTGAACTGAAAGAAATGCTTGGTATGCGGCATTAAATTAAACTGAACCTCTTTTCTGTTTAATCGTTTCAAGCGATTCAATATCCAGTGTCTACAAGACTTTAAAAAACAGTCGCTTTTGAATTTCTTAAGTCCTGATCGCATCACTGTATTTTCAGCATTCTGCGTCACTATTGCCTTATCTAACAAGTCACTGTTTTCTTTTGTTTTGTTATTCATACAACGTGCCAGAGCCTCTTTTACTGCCTTTTTTAAAACAACCTGTCTTTTTTTGGTGCATTGAATAAAATAGTTCTGCACTTTGCCATTTATCATATTGTAAATGACCGGGTCACATACTTTCTTCTCAATTTCCCAAACGTTCCCATTGTAATATGCCAACTGATTTGAAAGAGTATTGAAAACAAACAAGTCAGCAAACTGCTTTATAAAGTATCGTCCAGCACTTTCATCAGAGAAATCCAGTGGTTCGTCGCCTTGATATTTTATGTCGTCTTCTATTTCTTCTGCTTCGGCAGTCCAATCGATGCCCTCCGCTGTAAGCCTTGATTCTATGTCTTGGTATTCATCAAAGGCTTTGCTTTTAAACGCAACGTCCATACCAGTAGTATCGCATACTTTTTTATTTACATAATCTACAAAGGCTTCTATTGTATGGTCCTGGCTAAACTTAGACTTTAAAAGCATAGCCCCGTCGTGGCACAAGCACATTGCACTGTCTTGTTGTGTTATTACGTTTTTTTCCAATGCAGCGTTGTAAAGCAGTTGGAGCAGGCGATACTCATACATTTGTAAGTATTGAGCCATAAAGCTGCCATTCTTGTTGCGTTGCTTATGCTTGGTTGTTTCAGCATACAACGCTTTGATTTCATTATTACAAGAGACCAATTTCTTTGTTATAGATTCTATTTCTTGCTGAAACTTTTCCAAGAAACGGTAGTCGCCGTCTGGTCTTGCTCCATTTTCCATCAAAAACTTAGTTAATTTTCCTCCGTTTATTAACGAGATAAAACATTCCTTTGTTGTGTCCCTATCAAAGCCGCTTTGTTTTATAATACAAGCCAATACCTTCTCACGCTTTTTACAGTATTTTTGGAGCGTAGGACAGGCAATGTTGAATCTATTGCATACGCACCGTAGGATATTCGGGTGTGCGTTGATTATATCAATATCATAGTAGAGGTCTTTACATAAGAAATGTCTAAGTGGTCGTCTTATAATTCCTTGAGACATTAGTTTAGTAGGGTAGACCCGTCCATAACAAAGCTTGGAAAAGTAGGACGTTTTGATGTAATAGTTGTTGTTTTTCTTAATTAAGTTGCGATAAAGCAACTTTAAGAAGTTTTGTTCGTTTGCCAATTCCCCGGATGGAAAGAGCAAGCAACGGTCTTCCCACCATTTTTTAGTGGTGAGGCATACGTTTTTTGAAACAACTAAAGCATATAGTTTGTTTCGGTCTATTTTTTCAAGGAAGGTTTTTTCTTTGAAAAACTCGTTCGTCGTAGAAAGCGTTTGGAGTTGAGAATGAAATAAAGTTGGCATCTCTTATACATACATCTAGATTTTGTTTTTATATTGATTGAAAAATATTTATAATGTCTTTATAAATATTTTGTGATGATAAATGGTAAGCTTAGAGGCTTTGTTTGACGTTTTTGATGTTGGTTAAAGCTGCCAATTTTGGCACAATTCTTTGCGGACTTTTTTTCAGACCGTTTCTTATTGGATTTACAATTTTATCCTTTTTATCTAGCGTTCTACCAGAATGCGGTGGTGGATACATTTCATCAAAAGTGTCGTATGCTCCCATTAAGGCGTTACGATATACTACCAAAACTTTCTCAACTACCTCATTCTTTTCTTTCTTGACCCAACCTTGATGTTTATCATTTACCCAAAATACACAAAGTTTTTTATTAGCACAATATATTGGTCTTCCTGTAATCTGTAAGTCTAAAAGTTGCTGTTTTAAAACGTTCCATACGGGTTCTTTTATCGGGAGTAAACTATTTGGGTAAGCAAAGTCTGTTAATTTAAACTTAATATTATTGATGAAATCATCTAACGACACAGCATCTTTACAATAGGTGTCTAAGAACTCTTTGTCTGGTATACTAGCTTTACTAATGGTTCCGGCACTAATGTTTCCTGCTTTAATTATCTTCGTTAAATCGGCGTTTGTTTTTGTTAAAGTAGCTATTACTTCATCTTTTTCTTTTACTTGTTTTCTTAATTCCTCTACTTCATTTAGATTATTAACGCTGTGTTTAGTTGCGTATGCTGCTTTATTTTTAATATGTTTGTTAGATATAATGTGTTTATTGTAATTAGACTTACGGTCTGTTTCATAATCACAATAATTACAGTGGTATATTTTTCGCTTACTCATACTACTATAATATTATATAAGATAATTTATTGAAATCAATTTTTTAATTATTTCGTTCATGTTGAACTTTGAAGAAAAAAATAACAAAGCCGCAGCATAGAAGGTGTAGAAATGTAGAATGTAAAAGCGTATTGCAACCATTGCCCTGCGCGTTTTACCCGGGAAAGCATGCGATCGCGATTGAACGGGTTCGTCTCATTCTATCAAAAGTGGAATTGCAAAAGGGACATTTCCAAACCTCGTGTTTTAAACCAGGCAAGACAAATGTAGGTTTAAAGAAAATTTCTTCATTCCATTCTCCTTTCCAAATTTGCTCGGTGCAAGAACTACAGGTAAATTTTTTGCACGTCCAACAGGTAATATTCGTATGGTCGAAACTTGTAGTAGGGTTTTCTTGTTTTTCACAAAATGGAACATCACAAGTTTTCAAATTACTTGAATTTATTTTTGATGCTGTGTCTTTATTAACTAAACTGGAACTCATATAATATTATATAAGAAAATTTATTTAAATCAATTTTTTAATTATTTCGTTCATGTTGAACTTTGAAGAAAAAAATAACAAAGCCG
>WLWG01000968.1_pt1 | contig 27969 bp, 20 predicted proteins | sample 6712871 | NCBI WGS metagenome assembly WLWG01 (sample SAMN12718693, study PRJNA515312) | sponge metagenome | isolation source: marine sponge | host: Mycale hentscheli | place: New Zealand: South Island, Marlborough, Capsize Point | collected 2003-05-01
TTTTCTGATTTCTGTGTTTGAGATTTTTGTTCGTTACTCTCTTTCCAACCTGAAATCCACCAACCTACACCAACCATGTCAACCAACCCAACCAACAACCCAACCCAACCAAGCAACCCGACCAACCCGCCGTCGACCGACCCAACGTTGAACCCGCCGTCCAACCAAGCAAATTTGGCCGAAACAAAAGAACCCAACGAAAAAAATGAAAAAAATGAAAAAAATGAAAAACAAGAAATCGCAGGAACAGGAATCGCAGGAACAGGAATCGCAGGAATCGGAAATGTTGGTCACGAGCATGATGCAAACGTTGCACTTGGCATCAATGCACCAACTGCATCAACGTTGGAAAACACCGTTAACCCTATTGAAAGTTCAACGCAAGGTGAAACGAAAAACAATGAAAAATCCAAAAATGCTGCGGCCGCAAAAAAAGTCAAAGTCGCAAAATTTCTTGATGAATACATTTATGATAAATTAGTTGTGGACATTGAGGATAATAATAGTCTCCGTGACTTAATTAAACAGCACGCTCATTTGATTGCTAATGCATATATGAGAATGAATCACAGTTTGTCAAAAAATAACCCAATGGAATTTGGACACTCATATGCAACTACCCTTTCGCGTTCCTTACCAGACGACGAAGAAAACAGATTTATATCTAAATGGAAGAAACCATTTTTCCCTTATCAAAAGGAAAGAAAAATGATTTTGGCAATGGAAATGAAAATGCAGGAGTTGAACCGATTGATGGTCAAGTTATATACGTCAGAAGCAATGAGTCGTGGGAAATACGGAAAAGCTGATAAAAAACAATGGAACAAAAGTTCAGAGTTGCCCGAAGACGAAAGAAAAGCAACCCCATTTGGTCAATTTGAAAAAAACAAAGCTCGGTTAAGAGTTGTGTTTTACTCGTATTTGAAACTTCGAAAAGCGTTTGCTGCCAAATTTGAAAAAAAGGACAAAAATAAATTTGATATGTGGTTGACGAGACTTGCCGAAGAAGAAATGTTTGACCGTCAAAATGTTGAAACCGAAATTGATAATTGTTACATTTGTCTTGAAAAAATGAAAGCTGGTTTAAAAACATTATCATGTGGTCATCAATTGCATCTCGATTGTTGGCAAGGCTACAAAGAGTTGACCGGAAAAAGTCAATGCGGTCTTTGCCGCGGTGAACACCAAACGCCGCCAAGTAGCCAAGAAGTTGCCGAAGAAACGCCGCCAAGTAGCCAAGAAGTTGCCGAAGTTGCCGAAGTTGCCGAAGTTGCCGAAGTTGCCGAAGATGTTGCTAGACGTAGACAAATTATTGCGGCTTTCAAATGTCGTGTATTTATGGACCAATTTACTCGTGCCCTTGAACAAAGTGAACTTACCGATGATATGTTTACTGATTTTTTTGAAACACAGAGACAACGTTTTATTGATGAACAACCAATTTTTACATCTGACCCAGTTTTGTTAGAAGTTTTCTTGCAAAAAGTAGATGAATATATTACACGTTTTTTGGAAGCAACCGCATTTTTGGAAGTTGAAGAAAAAGAAGAAGTTGAACAAGTTGAATCAAAAGAAGAAGTTGCCGAAGTTTCCGAAGCTGCCGAAAAAGTTGCCGAAGTTTCCGAAGTTGAAATTTATCAACATTCACCAGTTGTCAATGATGAACTTCCTTTGTGGGATATTCATTTCAGAAGAAATAGTATTTTTGTTGTTTCTGCAAATAGCGAAGCTGAAGCAAGAGAGGCATTTGAAAATGGCGAAGAACACATTGAAAACAGAAATGATACAGTTATTGCTGTTGAGAGACACGAGGGTGATGTTGACGAATTTGGCGAAGTTGAAGAAAACTGAAGAGGCAAAGTTGACAAAGTTGACAAAAAATAAATAAATATATAAAAAACAAAAGAAAACCTGAAACACGTGGTTGCCGCCGACTGACCTGGAGGAGGAGGCGTAGTCATAACGCACACATAAAAATAGTAATATATTTTATACTTACTTAAAAGAATAATAACATGTATGTATATACACAATGGAACAACTAAAAAATCAAATCATGAAAGGGCGCAACATAAAAGAAGTTACTTGGAAGCAATATGCCACAAACATTAAGCAACTCAACGAGAGATTAAATAAGGACAACGAACTACCAATCGGTGAGTGTATTCACGGAAAACTTGGCATGGAAGGAATCACCAAATATTTAGAAGAATTAAAACCAGCAAAACAACGTATGATGATTAGTTGCATTTTGATACTGTTGAGTCCAGATGGCAAAGGTAAAACAGAATACACGAAAATGCACCGATATTTTACCAGCATGTTGAGCGACAAAATGACAGCCTATTTTGCCCAACAAAAAGAACAATTAGCCAACCCCAAACAAATGGAAAATTGGCGAAGTTGGAATGACATTTTAAAAGTTCAACGCGGTTACATGAATACTATGAGGAGGTGCCAATACACAAAAAAAGTTAAACTAACTAAACTTGAATACCACACAGTTCAAAAATATTTAGTTTCAAGTTTATATACATTAATACCACCACGAAGACTGGACTACGCCAACATGAAAATAGTTGAACACAAAGAATACAAAAAAATGACGGACGAGGACATTAAAAAGTTCAACTATTTGGTAGTTCAGTCGAGAGTTAAAAAATACTTCAGTTTTGGCGAAAATTCACAAAAAACAAAGCAAAACTTCATGATGGAAATACCACCAAAGTTAAACCAAGTGTTGAACATTTTTTTAAAGCACCACACAACAAAAGAATATTTATTGACGAACTTTCGAAACGGGAAATTAAGCAGTGATGGGTTAAGCAAGTTAATAATGCGAATCTTCGGTGGTGATGACCAGAAAAACGTGAGTGTTAACATGTTACGGCACATTTTCCTATCAAATAAGTTCAAAAACGCGCCATCCATCAAACAAAAGGAACTATTGGCACAACAAATGGGACATTCAACTTCAATACAGGAACAAGTCTATACAAAAAAATAAATATCTTTTATTATTATATATGCCAAGTGTCTATATGATACCATGTAAAAATTGCGAGAAAATATATGTTGGTTCTACTTTAAGACGGCTTTCCTACAGGCAAGCGGAACACAAGAGTGAATGTTTCAACTCTCAACGCCGTTCCTACAATTGCAAAGCCTACCAACATTTCCGAAAATGTGGAATGAAAAAAGAAGACATTGAATGTATTTTGATAGCAGAGACTGATTCAAACACACTTCGATTGGAGGAAGCCAAATACATTGAAAAATATGGTCAATTGAACGACAAATCGTCAGTTTTTGACGAAGAGAAGGCAAAAAAGCGTGTTTTGAAGTGCAAATTGGAAGGAAAAAAGCCAAAATCATGTGAATGTGGTGGAAAATGGACATATGCTCACAAAAATCGACATTTCAACACTTCACAACATCAAAAATTTTTACAAAAAAAAAAAAGTTCTTTAGAAAAAAATATTTTCTCAACAAATAATATAAATGTCAAGTTGGATAGACCATGTAAAAAAGACAGCAAAGAAGAACAAAATATCATACAAAGAAGCAATGAGTGTAGCCAAACAAACATACAAACCAAAAAAATCAAGTTCGACAAAAAAAGTAAAATCTTCGTCATCGAAGACAAAAAGCAAAACACACCCGGGTGACTCGAACTACACCACCAAAAAGGGTGACAAAGACTTCCACGAAAGCAAGAAAGACCTGAAGAAGCGCAAGAAACCATACACAAAGCGGCCCAAAACGAAGACCAGCAAGTGCTCTTGCCACGAAAATTAAATTGATTTTAAATTTAATATAATTTTATTATTCGCAAAATTATATTCAAATACTTATCTTAATATACTCTTAACGAAAGAGACTTAAAGAGAACTTGACATACTATATTATAATATGATGAATCAAGGAAAAAAAAAAGTTATTAAATCTAAAATGGCAAGTTCAGCGAATTTAGCCAAAGAGATGCGTGAGGCTTTCAGTGACGGTAGACATCAACCGATTAAACAGTTTTTAGATGCAAAAGGCATTAAGAACTTTCCCATACATATCGATGTTAAGGATTCAACAAAAAAACTTGAAGATGGAACTTTCAAAAAAATTAAAATATTAAAAAAATTTGATGTTGATGTTGTAACAATGAATGATTTTGATAATGAAAATTTAATGAAAATGCGTTGGGACCATAAAGAAAATGGTGACCCCTACAACTACAACTTCATTGCATACGATACCAGAGATATTCGTGTAGTTGATATTGATTGTATTTTGAAAGATGTTGATGGAAAACCGAATCCATTTCTCCAACTTTTGAAGACACACCCCTACAAAAAAAGTTCAACAAAATCTTTTGGGAGACACATATTTATTGAAAAAGGTGATGTGCCAGATACACCAAAAAGAACTAAACAAGTATTTGATAAGAAATTTGGCACAGACCATGATGATAAGGAAGGTGTTGAATATTTGAATGGGCTCTGGGGTTGGGCAAGCATAAATGATGTAGTTTTTGAACATCAACGCTCAACTAAATATAATCCAAATATTATTAATTTTAACTCAAACTTGGTGAAAAAAAGTTCGAAAAAAAGTTCAAAAAAAAGTTCAAAAAAAAATGTTGAAAAAACGAAAAATGTTGAAAAAACGCAAAATGTTGCAGGGGATACCCTTGCCGAAACACACAATTATGACTACGATGCCATCCGCGATAACTTGAACAATTTCCCTGATTCAACCATTGCTAATCCACAACAATGGGGTGGTATTATTAGAGCATGTGCTGCAAGTGCTGATAAAAAAGTATATGATATAGTTCACGAAATCAGTAAAAGAGCCAACTATGATGGTGAAGAATGGGTGAAAACAGCTTGGGAATCTTACAATGAAAGCGTGGATACATCATATGAATTTGATAATTTTTGCAAAAAGTTTATACCGATAGCTGATTTGGACGTCGACGAGGACACTGTTGGGCATTACTTTCTTCAAAAATTCGAAAATCGATTTTTATGTTTGACTGATAAAAAAATGAAAAATAATCGAAAATTGTGCTACTTCGAAGAGGACGACAATACTTGGAAAGTTGGACAGAGTGTTTGTGATTCTATCATTTACTGTTTAGTTTCGAATGAAATCCAACATGATTACATTGATAGATTTCAAGGATGGAAACATAAGAACATGAGCGAGGTTGACGAAGAAAAAAAACAGGAAAACAAGAAAAAAGAAAAAGAAATTGCGAAAGGAATAAAAAAGTTCAAAACTCACTCGTTTTTGACAAAAGTTCAACTCTGGATAACTCATCACTTACTCACAAGCAAAAACATCAAAGCAAATATTCAGTTTAACTTGGAAGATAACACAAGACATTTGTTTCAGTTCAAAAATGGTGCATTTAATCTCAAAACAGGCAAGTTGGAATCACGCACTAGACAAATGTATATTACTGAATACTTGGATTACAACCATAGTTCAACTCGAGATGAAACGCGCATTGCAAGAATTCATAATATCATCAAAAAATCATTGCCTGACGATGAAACAAGAGAAGGATTTTTCAAGTGGCGCGGTGTTACATTGACAGGAAAAATAGTCAAGGCGTTCATGTATTATTACGGACCAACCGGTGACAATGGCAAATCATTTCTGTCCTACTTAATGATGTGGGCATTTCCTATATATGTTAAAGTCGTTGGTTGTGATTTATTCGATAAAGATAACACAAGTTGGCAAAAATCTTTGTCTTCATTAGCAAATACACCCACTCGTCTCATTTTTGCAGAAGAGTTTGGCAAAAGCAAAATTGATGAGAATAGACTTAAATCTGTCATTGGTGAAAACAACACAATTGCTGTCAAACCGTTGTTTCAGGAAGAAATTCAAATGAAACATCAGTTCAAATTTGAAGCATCTTCCAACAACGGATTGAATCTTCCAAATGATGAAGCTGCGAAAAAAAGAGGTAACCAAGCAAAAATGGATGCAAAATTTACAGATGATAGTTCAAAAGTCGATGAAAAAAATCACATATATTTGAAAGATTCCAGTATTGAAAGTATGTTTGAAGATACCAGAAATTGTTTAGCATTGTTTCACATTCTTGCACCATACTCAAAACAATTTTATGATAACAATTGCAAATTAAATTTGCCAAAAAAATTTCAAACATGCTTTGCAGCAGCCATAGAAGAGAATGACCCATGGGCAGATGTGTTGAAAACTAATATTGTAAAAGGCAACAACGATGATGTGATTACAAAATATGAACTTTCTAACTTCTTCATGCAAAAAGAACATGACTTACCCGAACATAAATTTAAATTCATAAAAGAAAAATTTAAACATTTAGGATACAAGTATAATTGTGATAGAAAAAAAAGAAACAAAAGAGGATGTTTTGTTGGAATCAAGTTCAGTGAAACAGCACAACAGTTTGATTGGTTTAACGATGTGATTCCCGGGTATAACTAAATATTTGAAAATTATATATTTTTATAAAAAGACGGAAAAAGGCGGAAAGGCGGGTTAAGGCGGCCTTTTTATATTCTATTCTCAAAAATTTTATATATGTAATTTTTTCATATTTGAAAATAGAATTAAAAACGTCGTTTTTTACCGCCGTTTCACACAAAAACCGCCCTAGCGAGTGCCTTTTTTTCAGTAAATTACAAAAATACTTTTAACACAAACATCATAAATAATGGTATTTGTGTTATTGCTGTGTAATTGTTGGTAAAAAGTAAAAAACGAAAATAAAAATATTGTAAATATATAAATGAGAGGATTGGAACTATTTTGTGGGACAAAATCATTCACGAAAATAGCTGAACTTTATGGCATCCGTATGACAACGCTGGACATCGATACACAGCATAATCCAACTATTTGTGAGGACATTCTTACATGGAACTACAAGGCATATGCGCCGGGTTACTTTAACATCATTTGGGCAAGTCCTGATTGCACGAGTTGGAGCAGGGCTACCCATGTGCATCGAACATTGAAAGAAGGATTGTTGCCAAAAACAGAAGTGGCAAAAGTTGGCAATCAACTAATTTTGAAAATGTTGGAGATAATCAAATACTTTCAACCAACTTTTTACTGCATTGAAAACCCGAGGGGAAGACTACGGTATTTTGAACCAATGCAGCAACTTCCGTATCAAACCACAGTATTCTATAGCAACTATGGTCACGACATACAAAAAGCGACTGATTTGTGGAGCAACATTGAACTTTGGAACGAGAAGCCTGACCGAATGAACTCTGTAAAGCGATGGGGTTACAGTGAAAGAAGAAGCCGAATTACCCGTTCAATTATACCCGAAAAGTTAATAAAAAGGATTGTTGAACATGTTTATAAATCTTGGTTAAGTAAAAATAAGTAGTAAGCTTCGTCGGTATTTAGCTGGTCTTCTTCGATTAAAGTAATTGAACCCGGAGAAATATTTGATTGAAGTTCGCATGAAAAAATCGGACGAATTGTTGAAGTTTTGTATGCTACGAAGTGTGGCGGTTCAACAGCGCCAAAGTTCAAAATTTTGTAGTAAAGTTCGATGGGGAGAGATTTAAACATTATATTATAAATAATGCAATGTTTAAATAAAAATAAAATAGTTTTATAATGTATGAGAAACATAGTTGAAGATGGCGGTGAAGACTTGAGCACTTTTTTATTGAAGCAAAGCACAATTACTCAAACGAAAAACACAAGAGTTTTTTACATAGTTGAACCCAATTTGGATGCAGGGAGATTCTTCAAAATAGGAATTGCTGGCGAAAAGACGGGCAACTCATATGCGAGACTTCGGAGTTATGAGATAACTTATGGAACGAATGATGAGGCTGGTGAATGCAACGGGGTATGGATATGGTTTTGTGGCATTACAAAGTTCAATGGTAACAATTCAAACGACGATGGAACGGCCAACTATGTAAGTTCAACTCAATCCCAAATACATAAAGTTGAAGTATATTTGAAAGCAAAGTATAAAAGAGAAGGCTTGTTGAGTGAGGAAAGAGGAAAAGGAAACTTTAGAGGAAGTGAAAGAATAAAAGGACCCGACAACAATGGAATTCGACCGGAAGCAGTTATCAAAGAAATAAAGACTATTACAACCATGGGTGGTGTTAGAAACTACTTTCAAGACACACCGAACAAAATAAAAAAAAGAAGAAGTAGAAATGTAAAACCACTGCGAGTTTTTGACAAACCATCATTGCCAGACAACTACGAGCACATAGAGTATTTGTGGAAGTTGGACGACGGAACAGAGAAATGGTTTCAGGGATACGTGAATAATATAACAAAGAAATATGTAACAATAGCCTACCCTACGCAGTTTGGCTACAATGCTAAAAAAGTTAAGCAGGAGACCAAGTTTTTTAAGCAAGGTGTTACTTGGCGAAAGTTCAAGAAAAAAGCTGCACCAAAACCGAAGCCAAAACCGAAGCAAAAATCGAAGCCAAAACCACCAACACCGCCAAAACCAAAAAGGAAGGCTGTATATATTCGTCCCCAAGCAAGAGCGTCAACAGTAAGACAACGACTTCGAAAAAGGAAAAAAACTAATATTTAAGGTTCAACAACAGCTGCAACTTTTTGTTCCAAATTTGTGGCGAGGCATTTCGACCCGCGAAGAACACAAAGTAAAGCGTGAAGCATGCCATTTGACTTGGATTTGAGCAATGGCAAAACTTCGCTGACCAAAAACATAGTAGCCAATACATAGGTAGAGTATGCATAAGGATTGTTTGAAGTATTTGGCATAGTAGAGTTCATTTTACTTATACATAAGATTACTTTTTTTTGTCTTTTTTAACTTTTTTAACTTTGATAGAATCACCAAATATTTCTTGAGGGGAAATGGGTTTTTTAGGTTGAAAATCATCAACTTTTAGGGGAACACGCTTCTTTCTTTGTTTGGGAAGCAATTGGTTGGAGTTAAAAAAATGTTTGGCAAAGTGAGGCATTTTATATATTAAAGCAGAGAAAAATTATCTCATGTTATTTCAAGATGAGTTTGATTATTTTAAGTTCCAAAGGTGATGACCCTGAAGATTTTAGCAACTACATGACACAGGGTGTTAAAATTCCTAAAGATGCCGAAATTTGTTTGGTATCAAGTCACATTAATCGTAAGTTATTGACTGTTAATGAAGTTCAAATTGCGGCTGGTGGAAATACATTTGCATTGAATTACGGAAGCGGCGATTTTGTTAATTCAAGAGACGGAATTGGATACACACCTCATGCACCAACTATGTTGAGTTTAAGTTTAAAAAGTAAAAATTTTCCAATAAAAATAAAAGAATCAACTAACATTCAAGCATTTTTCAACAATTTTATGAATGATTCAAACAATATTCCAATTTCAACTTTGACAAATGGAGCATGGGATTGTGATATATCGGCAAATTCTGGTAAGTTTGGCTTTTTCTGTGAGCAACAAAAACCAAATGATGTTGGAAGTTTAGGATTGAGTGTTGCGTCCAACTTTCGAGTGCGAGCAGGTATTAACGAACAATTATGTGGTCCAATAAGTGGGCAGCCAACTGAATTTCCATTCAATTTTTTGTCATATGGTGAAGGTGCAAATGTTACACAATCTACAGATGTATCTCGAAACAATTTTGTAAAGTTGGTAAAATCTGAAAAGAAGCAGGGCAACTTCATTGACACGAAACCGGTTTGGAACACTGATACAGAAGCAACTTTAGGAACATGGACTGCATTAGCTAACGCTAGAGGAGTTGTAGGAGGGTGTTGGGCTTGGGATGTATCTTGTAGTTCTTTAGTAGTTAAAGAAAATGTTGTTGGTTTAAGAGGTGGTATTGTTGCTGGCAACAAATTCAACTTCGATTCAGCAAGTAACAACTACAATATTTTATTGGACCCACAAACTGGCGCAACAGATTACGATGTTTGGTGGGAAATTAGTGATGCAGCAGGAACTGGTTTGAATGAAATAACTGTTAATTTTTTCTATCAAAAAAAAATCGGAAATGGACTTGAAAAACACAATTCGTCAGTTGATTCACGAGTAGTGAAATTTGGAACACAAAGAAAAACTCTTACCGCTGCACAAGATTTAAGAATAATGATGCGACCTGTAGCTCAAAATCGAACTACAACTTTGAAATACATTGTGGAAGCTGCATTAGCTATAGTTACAAAGACAGATGGAACAATATCTGGCATTGAATCTGCAAACGCTTTAGGAACACCCGGGTATGTTCAAGTTACTGACCCTCTTTCAACTACGAACAATGAATTCAACTTATATCGCCATCTTCCATTGAGACAAGGAACTTCGTTTGCATTCCAAAACAGTGATTCAGTGGAAGTTCAACAAAGTGCAATACATCACAACTTGGGAGAGACGGAAGTATTTAGTGATGCAAATAATGGTTTGCCAATTGTGATTGGAACTACACCTTTGCAAGTAACACAGGTTGATGTTGTTCAACCTGACCCGTTTCTTAACGAGGCAATATCAAATTCTACTATTGGTAGTTCACTTGGATTTTTTACTGGGCTTTATGCAAGCGCAATGAACTTAATGCAGAATACAGGCATCCAAGCAGATTTGCAAATTGCATCAAGTATACCAACTACCCATACATTAGTAGTTCAACTTCCCGATTTAAGTATCACCGGGTTTTATGGTAACACAGCGGGCAGTGAATCTTCTGGAACATTAAACCTGAACGGAGGTGGTAACTCGGCACCAATTTTGGGAACTATTCCATTTGGGAAACCGAACAGAATATTAAATTTATATGAAGATGAGAATGGTTATATTGACATGAACAAAGGGCAGTTTTTTGCTGCACCTATGGAAAATTGGATTCGATTGAACAATCCAAATAGTTTAGTGCTTACTTCAATGAGATGCAGACTTACTGACGAACTTGGTAACAAACCTTATATTTTAGACCCAAACACAACCATAACGATAAAAGTTCGAGAGAGAGCTGACCGTCGTAATGTTATACAAGGTGGCACCGTTGCCAGACCCGATGAAAGAGGAAATTAGATATTTTTTAAAAAATAAAATATCTAATTTAACTATATGTCACAAACAAGATTACCGACGACGAAAGACCCATTAGCAGATTTGGCAGATTTAACTATTCAACCCAACATTATTCCCGATGCGAGAGACGAGGACTTCGACAACGAAATGTTGCCCGAAGAACCTGAAGATGCAGTAACAGCAGAAGATGTATTTGGGTTGGAGATGGAGAACAAAAATGTAAAGTTGGAAATCAAGGACGGAATCATGAAAGATGAAGTAAAAGACAACTTACCGGCAACTTTAGAAACAAAAACAGTTGAAAAACGAAAATCAGGAAAACGTGGCAAAGATAAAAAACCACGAAAAAAACGTCAGCCAAGTGCATCTCAACTAAAAGCACTTGAAGTTGGAAGGTTAAAATCATTGGAGACGCGGCGGAAACATAAAGAGGCAGACAAAAAAACGAAATCCGTTGCTAAAATGTCAAAACCTGAACCTTTCAAACCATTAGACTACAACACTTTCAGTTCATACATGGACATGTATGAAGAAAAAAGAAAGAAAAAACATTCAACTTCAAAGCAACCACATCCAAACAAAACGATACACGAAGTTCATCGACCAATGCCCCCGCAAAGCAAACCAAATGTGTTGCCACCCAAACCAAGAATGATGAGTTGGACTGGTGGTCAGGATGCATTTCGACAATTTCAGAATCGAAGTAGGCAAAGTAGATGGAACTACGGATTGTGATATTTCTAAACATTACTTGAACCTGCAAATAAACTTGCCGTTTTCACTCATTTCATACAATTTCAGTTTTTCATTCAACAACATTTTTGTAGAAGTTCTTTGAGATTTGCCGTGGCGGTTGCTTTTTTTGACAACAATCTTTGGAAGTTCATCTTTTAATTTGAAGTAATAATCGAAAAAAGTATCTTGGTTGGACATGGTAGTCATTTTATAAAACACGTTTTTATTGTAGGCAAGAGTTGAACTAACTTCGTAATCGAACTCAATATTTTCGGGCAAAACACAATGACGCCTTTTTTCCTTGTAGTAGAAAAAACGTGTCCAATCTTTTTCCTTTGTATGTTTATGTTTGTATTTGGCAACAACTTCTTTTGGGCAATAAACTTTCAAATCAGTGAGAACTTTTGATTCATAATCGTTCATATTTAATAAGTGTAGAGAAAAAAACTTTAATCTCAACTTACTTTAGAGATGAACGACGACCTTACTATTTTGCCAATTAAACCTGAAGAAAATGAATTAAAACAGACACGAGAATTGCACCCCAACTTACCAAATGTATACAAAGGTCAACTTTTAGCATTGGTTGGAGGAGTTCGGATGGGCAAAGGAACTTTGTGGAACAACATGTTGCACAATCCGAACTTTTACGAAGGATTGTTCGAAAATGTCAATATTATAAGTCCAACTATTTGGAATGATTCAACTAGCCGATTTTCAGCTAAAAAGTTCAAAGATACTTGCTACGACCGATACGACGATACAATCATCGATAATTTAGTAAAGAACCAAAAAAGTAAGAAAGAAATCGACGGTGCAGATACTTCATATGCACTCATAGTTGACGATAGTTACAACGAATTTAACAAAGTTGGCAGGAAGGGTGGTGCTGTGTTAAGACTTGCAAGTAGGTTTCGACACTACGTTCGCAAGGGTGACCCCTGTCTCTACTTGTATTCAACACAAAAATATTTGGACTTGCTGCCAATGATAAGGGCAAATGCAACTGGAATTATTGTGTCAGGCATGATAAAGAATCGGAAAGAGTTGGATACGTTGGCGTATGATTTAGACGATACATTTGGTGGGCAATTTGAAACAATTATGGAACATGCACGAGGAGAACCATACCAATGGATATACTTTAGACTTGACTCAACACCGCCCGAAGCCTACTTGAACTTTAAAGACAAAGTGTTTTAAAAAGTGAATGGTTTTTTTCTACTTGTAAAATATATAATGAGTTTGACAAATTTTGAATCAGCGATTAAGGGCAACATGGATGCATATAGTGACACATTGAAAGTGTTGAGGAACAATGAAGTAATGCAACGCAACAGTGCATTGGCAGGACTTCAAACGGAGATGGAAAAGTATGGAGAGTTGGCAAAGATTGGTTTAGAAATACCGATGGCAGTTGAAGGGTTGAAGGCTGTTGGTGGAAATGTTGTAAATCGAGTCAATCAAATCAAAGACTTTGTTGGTGGCAAAGTTAGTGGAGTTCAAGAAGCAGTAGAAGAAAAAATATCTGGTGCAAAGTCGTCACTTGGAGGTGCTGTAGGTGATATTAGAGATACTTTAACACAAAGATTAGATAATTTGAGAACCACTTCGGCATATGGAGGCAAGTCACTTCAACCCGGAGAGCAAATGGGAAGTATGAGGGATTTGGCAGAAAGTAAAATGGAATTTAATCCAACAGCAAAAATTAAAGATAGTGCTATGAGAAGTAAAAACGATGTTGAAATGACTGAAACCGATGACCCCAACTATTTTGAAACAAAAAGTTCGGGCGATTTTAGTTATGGAGGTTCAGTATCTTCAGGAGAAACTAAAACATCAGGTTCATTCCAAGGTTTTGATGATACTGATGAGTATGGATTACCCAGAGCAAGCGAACCAATAGGAACAGGAGAACCATCACTATTTTCACAAGAAAGACAACAAAGTTCAACAAGTAGAAGTTTAGATGCTGGATTTGAAAATGATAGAATGGGTATTGGAAACATGGGTAAATCCAGTAGAGGAGCACCACTTCGCAAGCAACCAGACCAAGGATATAATGAATTAGATACAACAGAAAAAGCACCCCCGAGACCAACTTCAAAAGCACCGGGAGCAGGAGTATATGACGATGAATTGAGTTCAAGTCAAAGCATGGAAACAAGTGGTTTGGATTCAGCAGCAAAAGACGCTTTGTCAATGGGAACAAGTGAAGAAGAGATTGGAGCAGGATTACTTGCAATACCCGGAATTGGTGAAGTATTGGGTGGTATTATGGAAGGAATTGGCGCAATCACTGAAGCAGGAGCGGTTGGAGCGGGTGCTTATGGCGCAGTTCAAAGTATGATGTCCGCCGACCAGGAAGAAGCATTGAGGCAAAAACCGCTTGCACCGATAAGAATGCCAACTTTAGATTTAGGAGGAAGTATCGGAGTTCCACTAATGTCTTGATTTAAAAATGAACTTCAACAATTCTTTTCTTTAACTATTGTATAATGAGTGTGCCAACTTTAAGTAAAAGTATTCTTACAGACAGAAATACTGTGTATGGAGAACAAGATATTATTGAACTTTTTATTTCGCCCGAAGAAGTTCCTTTGTTGAACGCTGGTCAGGGAACTTACCTGAAGTTTTTGCTTAATATGGATGAAAATGCAACAAATTGTTTAGCACAACCAGACCCAATGTCGGGTGGTATGGCAATGATTCAAACTATACAAATTTATTCAGGCGCTGGTCAATTACTTGAACAACTTGAAGATGTGAATACTTGGACTGCAATGTATATGCATTATTCCAAAACCCAAGGTTTAAGCAACATGCGAACTTTAATGGAAGGTGTTTCACCTGTGGAAGGACGGTCCTTAAAAAGTCAATATTTTACACACGAACCTGTGTCTGGAACAACTTTTAAACCAGTTGAATGTGTTGTTCCTCTTTACATGTCAGGGTTACTTGGTCAAGGTAGAAAATTGTTGCCAGTAGTTGCTTTTGGTGGATTAAGAGTTCGAATTCAACTTGCAAAATCTGAAGTTGCATTGCGAGCTTTGACCCAAGTTGGATATTCAAGTTCAGGTCCCGTTTATAATGGAATTAAACAAGTAAATGCGTTACCTGTTGCTGGTGCTTCAGCTGCAAAGACGTTTTGTAATGCAACTGCAGTTGCAACAGCTACAGCTATTACTCATATTGATGTCAATACAGAAACTACGGATGCTGCCCCTGCCGCTGGAACAAACACGATTCAAGCATTACAGGATTTTAGCAACATTGCCTACCAAGTTGGACAAACTCTGTATGCAGAGGGTGATGGCAACGTTGTTCAACCATTAGGAACAATCACTACAATCACGTCAGTTGCTAATAGATGTCGTTATTCTTTTGCTACTTTCACAACAACAGCTGCAATTTCAGCTGGTGCTAAAATATGGGCTGATGCTTCTTTACTTAAAGCTAAATGTAAAATGTCACATGTTGAACTTGTATGTTCAGTAGTTCAAGCTGGTGGTGAACAAATAAATTCATTGATGAAACAAGTTGCATCTGGTGGCGGTATCAGGTTAGATTACCCATCTTACAATTTGTATCGACAGAATTTGCAATCGGGAATTCCAAGAACTGAACTTTTGGTTCCTTGCACCGAACAACGAGCATGTTCGATAGTTGCCGAACCTATGAGGTCGGTATCAAGATTGTATGAAGATACACTTCGCCCAGTAGGGGATGCTATGACAAGTTACATTTGGAACATTGCTAATAGACTAACTCCAAATCGTAGAGTTGAAACAGATAGAGTAGCAGGCGAAGATGCATTCCAAAATTTAAAATGGAATTCAATTCATCTACACGAAACAGAAAAAGCTATCAAGCGACTTAATATTCCACCGCGTAACTTGGCAGAAAATGCTCGACTTTTCTGTGTTGGGAGAGAGTTGGCAAAAGAAGGACACAGTTTTGATGCAAATACAAACGAAGTTCGTCTCAATGTTGAATTTGGTTCATCAACTACTGAAAATATATTAAATAAATTAACAGATATTTGGCTCTACCACATTCGAACTGCCATCATTACACCAAATTCGGTTGCCGTCGAATTTTAAAAATACACAAATTTTTATTCAAAAAATAATATTTAGTGAATATAAATGAACTCGAAAATAGCTTCCGTTCGCAAATTTGAAATTGCACCCGACAATCAAACTTCAGGAAATGCCACATGGAGTTACAGAAACGGTAACCCAATCATTACATTCACCATTGCACCTCAAGAATACTATGTTCGTTCCAAAAACTTGCGCTTGTGTTTTGATGTTAACTTGAAAGACAGTGCTGGAAATCAACCAAACAATAATGACCAAGACGGAAGTGGTAATAGAGAAGTTCGTCTTAATTCAAGAGTAGGAGTTGCAAGTTTATTTAGCCAAGTCGAAATAAACAACGCGATGAATCAGAATTTAGAAACAATTCGCAACTATGGTCGATTATTAAGTTCATTATTACCAGCGGGAAGTGGTTGGAATGAATACACCACGTATTTAAGCAACGAATTTGGTGTCTCTGCCAATGAGCAAGTTCAAGGTCGATATTGCAATCGAACCATATCCGTCTCGATGCCCATCATGGCTGGTATTTTTCTTCAGGGAGCCGATATACCACTTTCAAGCAACAATGGGGTCGGTGGGTTGAACTTGAAATTTTCACTTCAATCAAGTATTCAAGCGTTGTTTGGTTCTACTGCAACGACCACAAATTCATACTATGAAATCAATAATGTTTCACTAATGGGTGAATACGCTATCCCAATGGGTGGTAAACTTCCAAACATTTCTTCCTACCCGTTTTCTGGTTTTTCAAGTTTTTACTCTGTCATCAACAACAACGACCAAACTGTGCAAATTAATCCTGCATTGGGTGCAGTTGTTTCAACTTTTGCCAACTTTATACCAACACCTCATATATCTTCCTACAGTCAAGATGCAATGAAAACGACGCCACTTCTCAATCGCGCAAATGCAGGTGCCAATACAGCATACGACCAACTTGCACCCATTTCAAAAATATCTTTTATGAGAGGCGGTGTTCAGTTTCCGCTTCAATTTCAAATCGATGAAAATGAAGTCATTCAAACAGACAATACAGTTAACAACGTTTATGGGGGTTCAAAGTTCGATGCTCAAAGACAATACTATTATGCCATGTCAATTCGCCCGCGAACAAGTTCGGCAACTGACCAACTTGCTGGTCAAAATAGTGAAGCGCTTCCAACTGCCAACAGCGATTCTCAACATAATGCTTTAACTTTAGCAACGATAAATACAACACCAAACTATTTTCAAAACGTATATGGAGTTGGTATCAGAGTTGGTGATATGTTGGGTGTTGGAAATACTGCCAACTTCAAACAGGAAAGTTTCTCATACAGATTGCAAAGCAAACTTAATGGTTTGTCACCAATGTCGGCTTACCAATTTTTCCTTTACCGTTCCGTCATAAATTACGATGAAAATGGCGGTCTTGTGTCAATAGTCAATTAAATGTAAAAGTTAAATTTATATTAATTAAATATTTAGGTAATATAAATGGCAAAACGCAAAAGAGCAGATTTAGCAAACATGGTTGGGATTTCTACTGCAGAAAGCCAATCTCAAAGAGTTGAAACAATGTTGATTGAACCACGTTCCTTTTCACAACGACAATGCACTTTTGAACTTCCGCAAACCGGTATATTAAGTGACGATGTAGCATTACAAATTCAACTCACAACAAAAGTAAGCACCACTGAACCAGCAGACGTCCATATGGACCTGCCTCTTATGGCGGGTGCTTTGGGCTTAATTGACAGATGTGAGCTTTTTTTTGGAACTACTTTAATAAATCAATGCCAAAATGTTCCACATCTGATTCAAATGAAAAATTGTTTAATTGACCAAGACATTCGTGACCAAACTCATTCAACTGCAATTGGTGCTTTTAGTGGTTTGAAAACAGTGAAAGGTGCAGGTGCACAAGCATGGGGCAAATTTGCATTGAATGCTTACAACACTGTTTCAAATGGAAACACTGAAGCAAGTCAGGGTATCTTGGGATTAGTTGAAACTGCCGCTCAACAAGTTAATAAGTTGGACCATTTTCGAACCACCGCTGAACCTACTTCAACACCGTTTTGGTGCATTAAACTTGCAGAAATATTTCCTGTTCTTAAACAAATACCTATTCCTTTGTTTGCGTTAAAAGAAAGACTTCGTGTTGTATTTCATTGGAGTGAAGACTTGGCAGGCAATCGCGCCGTTGCCTGTAGAACCAATGCTGGTTCTGCAAATGAAATTCCCTTCATAAAAGGCAACGAAATTGTAGAAGCATCTTGCAAGTTGAGTTGTGATTTAATTTATTATGAAGACGAAATCGGAATTCCAAGTCCCATGGTTCGAATTCAAGAAGAGTTGGAAAAAGGAGTAAGTTTGGTCATGACTGATTATATAAACGTGATTTCAACACTTCCTGAACAAGCGGTTCCAGCAAACCAAACAATTGAACAACCTCTTTCTGTCTTACTTGGATTGGATGGTCAAATAGTTCGGAATTTATTAATATCAACACCAACTTCCCCTGATTTTAGTGTTAGTCCATCTCGACCTGCAAATCGAATTTTAGGCAACTATCTTTCCAAAGCATCCAATGTTGGCACCACACTTCAAGTTTCAATAAATAATCAAAACGTATTTCCATCACCATTAAACACAGCCGCTAAATTATATAACGAATTTTCTCAAATCGAAGACATTCCTTTAAAAATTAATCGTGGATTGTATTCAGCAGTTGGTCAAGTTACAGGTTCGGCAACAGGGTATGTCACTGATATTAGTCAATCTGCGTTCAACGCCGATAGATTCACATTTGGCAACCCAGATTCCCAGTTGAACTTTTCGCTCAACTATTTAGGTGTTAATCTTGCCAAAGATGCTGGAGCGAACTATGTTGGCAACGGAGTTCAAGTTGGGAGGCAACCTGTGATTGTCACGCTCAATCGAACTCGAACTACCGAGGATACTGGGCAACTTCGCATCTTAATATTTGCCGAAGTAGAAAGAATGATGATGATAAAAAGTGGAAATATATTTATGAGTGGACAGTAAAAGGGCGGTAGGGCGGTAAGGACGGGTGTTCTATATTCTATTCTCTAAATTTTTATTATAAAAATCAAGTTCATATTTGATAAAGGTTTCAAATATTTCGTTATTACCGCCGTTTGTTCAAAAAACCGTCTTTTTTCGAAAGTAATTAAGGAACATAACAATAAATAAATATCTATTGTTATGTTAATGACGACTTACCAAGGAACAGAAACATATCTGATTGAATGCAGTCGCGAAAATTCTGTCATAAATCGAAACAATGATGAAAATACAAACGGAGCTTGGGCAAACGAAACGGAGTTCAACTTGAAAACCGGGGACCGCGTGTCAGTGGAAATGGTTTCAGCGAACATTCAAGGCAGCGGAACTGGAGCACCCACAATAGAGTTCAGTGGTCAAAATGTAGTTGTCAATGGAGAAGAAAAAAAGTATTGTGATACAAAAGTTCTACTTGAAGTTTTTTTTTACATGAACAACAACAACACTTACTCGGTAGGGTTGCCTCTTATACATCCATACGGTGGCATAAACGGTGACAGTAGCGATGGAAGTGGCAACCGTAACATTCATATGCCGGTAAATTTGTGTCCTCGATTACCCTTGAATCAAGTTACAAATCAACCAAATAACTTTAGAGAGTTGAATGAAAATGTTGGTTACATTTCTCAATATGCAAAAGTTAATGAAATTGAACTTTCTCATGGAATTCTTGGTGATGCATACGGGGTTCATCAATATAAATATAAACCACCAAACGACCCATCGGCAAATTGGTATCCAGACTGTTCTGCAAATGTGATAGTAGAAGGTATCCGAGTATTGCATGAAGTTGGTGCGGGTCCGGCAACTTTGGCAACCAACTTTTCAAGTGCATTGGAGGGTCAAGCTGGTGATTTATCTCAAAACAATTTTCACATAGGAAATCATGTATATGTTGACAATAATCAAACACTTACAGATGCAAGTTACAGATGTTGGTGGTTGGGACAAATAAAATCATTAGAAAGTTATTTGGTAAATGGGATAGAAGGACTTCAAATCATGTTTGAACCAACTACTGTTGTGAATACATTTGATGCAAGCCAAAACGCTCAAATTGCTTCTTACGTTGGAACAGTGTATGAATGGACACCTACAACTACACCACCTTGGCCATATGAAACTTTTTTACCCAATTTCAACTTGAAAGCTGGTTCAAGCCAAGAAGGATTGATAAACTATGACAATTTAAACTGGAACAACACAAATAAAAGCGATGACTATAAACTTGGCAACAATGGTTTGTTCATTTATTCCAAAAATATCAAAAAACCTCAAACAAATCAAAGTTCAGAGTTTAATGTATTTCCTCACACCGAATTTGAACCAGCAGTTGATGCTTGTGGCAACAGTTTTACTTCATCTGCAGGAGAATTTGGTGATAAGGAAACAGGTGCACATTTTGGTTACAGAAATGCCAACATACAACTGGAAAATAACAACCAACCTTACATTTTCATGCGAAACGACCATTTTGGAGTTGGACGAATGGGTAAAAACGGAGAAACATATCCTCTCGCTGAACCGATGACTGCATTTATTTATATTAGTATCGAAGAGTTGCTTCAAGATGTTAATTCTTTAAGTGCAGTAATCAATGAAAAGTTGAACGAAACGTTGATGGGCATTGGGACAACAACCCAACAGACTAACCAACTTTTGTTGAACTCGTTAGAAATACCGGAAGACATGAAACAAGCAAGCAATGTAACACCGTATTACAACAGAGTTGGATTTTACGACAGATTTGTTACCGATAATTCACAGAATCTTTTAATGAAGCAAGTTGCCAATACACAATTTCGAAACGTAGTGACGGATATCGTTCCAATCAAGAACGGCGGGGCAGTAAAAATCAATCCTGCCAACTTGACACCCGGGTTGAACTACTTGGCGTTAAGTTTTGGTAAGCAGTATGGTGGTGTGCCATCGATGACCCCGGAAGGTGTAAATCCAACTTTGGACGAACAATTGTGGAGAGCCCAACACACATACTTGAGAGAGTTGCTGGTTAGTTCCCAAATTACAGGAACTGATACATCGACTGTTACAACAACTGTTAATTATCCCGAAGTTCCAGCTTACACAGTCACCACACCTCAACCGGATTTGATTGAAAACTTTCCAGCAGTTCCTGCTCAAGTTATAAATCGAAATAATTCGAGTGATGGTATAACAACATTATTAACTTCAACATATGATTATGCCAATTCACCAGCAAATATTGTATTGGGTAATTCTTACAGAACATTTGCTGATGATGGAGGATTATCTAATGATTATTCTACGAGTCATTCAAGGTGCATTATATTTGACGCGGGTTCAGGTAATAAAATAATGATAAATCCAGTTTCTTTTGAATTTGAACATTCAACTTATGCGATGTATGATAGACTTGGAATAACAGCATCAAATACCATATCGGGATTAAGTTCATCATCTGGTAATTTATCAAATTCTGTAAGTAGTTTATCACAATATTTATATCAATCATCATCAGCAAGTCCATCAACATTTTGGGGACAAAGTTGGGGAAATGGAGGAAATCAAGGAGATGGTTGGATTTTACCTTCGAGTTCAGGCACAGATAGTAAAGGTAATAATAATAGTAGTTGGGTTAATACTTGGTATGTTATAGATGCAAGATATATCAAAGTATATTTTAAAAGCGACGGGTCAGCTACCGAACCCGGTTGGAATTTGAGAATTGCCAGACAAGAAAATATACCAGCCCAACCAGCATACACTACAACAACACCCCAACCGGATTTAGTTGAAAACTTTCCAGCTGTTCCCGCATACAGCGTTACAACGACAAGCGAGGAAGATACTGAAATATCGTCACTTGTATCTTACAACTACAACGATTGGGCAAATCCAATATATGGCAACATGGCAACGGCGGATTTGTTCAAGTATCAAGTTGCCGACCGATTTGCGCGACTGCCATTGGACAAATGCAACTTTCTTGATTACAGCAGCAATAAATTAGAAGTTCGAAATGTTGGAAAATCCATTGTGCTGAACAATTTACTTTTTTATCGGAAGTTGGAATTTAAATATCCCAACTTGTTAAACGAATACACTAATCCTAACAGCCCAACTTCAACCCCTACATCGTTAGTGGTAAATGACCTATACGAAAACCAACTTATTTACACAAACATACTTTTCCCAACAAGTGTTTCTCAAAGTTGGATAGACTTTGCCGAATCACTTCGAAACTATGAAACTTATTACAATTTGAGCAAAAATGCCCCGAATGACTTTAAAACTCAACAGAACGACTACAAAAATTGGATTTGGGACACCGATGTTGGGCAAACCGATGATAGAAGCACGGGGCAACTTCGTCAAAACCCCGGTCAACCTCAAAACTTACCACCTTTTACATCGTCTGGCACAAAACCTCTTTCGTTTCATCAACAAAATCGACCCATGATTTGGGATTGGCTTGCAAAACCACCCATCACTGCCACTGATGTATCGAGTGCAATGTTCAATACCGCTTTGGGAGTAAAAACTACAGACTACAGTTCAATATTTGACATGGATGCAAGTAGAAACTTGATTTGTCCATCGACATCACACGAAATTTTCGCTGGTATAAGTATGACAGGAAACAGTGATGAACAAGAAAAAATGCGATTTATGAAAGAGTTGGGCAGGTTGAAGTTGAAAAGTCGTTTTGACAAAAATTGGTATGCCAACTCACGCAACTATTTGAACTTCAAGATTAATTCATTTGCACCGGTTGCTAATCCCGAAGTATATGATACCGGTGTAAAAGAAGCATACGAAGATAACATTGATACATCTTTTGCTGCCAAATATGATTTGCCAATTGTTCCTTACTACTACACCAAACCCGACGGCGACAAAGTATTGTTGTGTGCTTTTCAAGTAGGAACCAACTATGTTGCTGATAGCACGAAACTTTCAACTATCAACTTTGGTAGCATGTGTTGGGGTAACACGATTGGAGTTTCATCTAGTTTTTTCGACAATCATGCCATTGTCCCAATGAATAACGACCAAGTTAAAAGAAGCACTCTTCTTACTCAATCTACTACCGGGAAACCGGGATTTATTACTATTTGTAATCAATTGAGTGATAACCTTGGCACGAGATTCTACATTGACCCAGCACAAAATAATTTTTATTTTGACACAACACAAATTTCATGGAATGCAGACAATTCTGGAAATCCATCTGGATACAAAACATCACCCTACCAAGATACTGCAAACAATAATGTAATGAAGTTCAAATGCACGTGGTCAGGTTCGCTTGATGCGCAACCTGTAAGTGCTGAATGGTATCAGTCGAATAACTTATATGAACCCGTGGCTGATTACAGTCCAATAAATATTGACTCCAGACTTACTTTTGCTGGACTACAAGCTGGAACTTCCCCTGTGAGTTTTGCAACTCCCGGGGGTTTATGTGAAGCTGGACTTGGCACGGGAAGCACAGCAGACATGAAAGTATATACTCGAAGTGATGGCAGTATTGTTGAATACGTTAATGTTAAAATTGAAATTTATCGGAATGCTACCATCAATCCAAATACAAATCAAGTTCCTCTTAATCTTGGACTTCAACATAATAATGTAAATTATGTGTGGGTAGGTTCAACAAAACCTACTTTTCAATACAACGCCACCAAGGGTCGCGTCGAGTTTGTTCAACTCCAGGAAGACAACATTTTGAATCAACTTACTTCAAACAATGATGGTGCAAGTTCAACAAGTTCAACTGGGCAGCCGGCTGCAATCATCAACAGTGCCACTCGAGATGCTATATATTCAAGAAATACTACCAATGAGGACTATTCCAACCCTACAAAAACTACACCAGTAAAAAATCAAGGTATAAGAGCAGAAATATCTGGCATTGGTATATATAATGTATTTTTGTGCCCCGAAAATTATAACCCACCAAACGATGTAAATTTATCTTCGTATTGGTCAAACAAAGTAGTTGGAAGTTCAAAATATCAACAAACTGAAGTTAATAGGCAAAAGATTGTTGCCAATTGTATAAAAGCAGACGGCAATAATTGGGAAGGTTCGTTGTTCAGTAGATTAGGTTTTCAATCACATCGAGAATTGCTTCCTACTTATGGAAAACAAACAAATCGATTTAATCCTTCTACTTACAACACTACAAAACCTAACTTGATAAATCGCGCAACGAAACCATTGATTTTGTGCAACACCGTTGACAATGGAATAAATCCAGCACTGAATACTTACTATACTGCACAAATACCGGCCCCAACCAACATTAATAATGGTCTACCACTTTACTCAAATGGTATGTTGAACAACGAATCAACCATTTTAGATTTGGAACCACAATCGTTGACAGCAAGTTCAACACCAATTCTTTCTACTTCACCATTCCTACTTATTGAAAGTGATATTTGCCAAACGAATTGGCGTTCTGGAAGAACCCAACAAAATGTTTTATTCTATTTAATGAAAAATTATCAAGCAAGTTCATTCATTTATGGTTACGGTTCCAGCTATTCACACACTGTAAATCAAGACCGTGTGTTAAGTCTGATACATACAGCATTTCGTGACCCAACTACAGGAAGAATTCAAAAATGTTCAAGCAATTCGACAATAATTTACAAAATACAACGTAATGTAGTCATCTTGCCACCTTTGACAAATGTCATGGGTGTGCCTTTGAATTCTTCAGTTCCTGTTTCAACAACAAACAAACTATTGGGCAAAATCCTTGAAGTAGAAAAAGGAAATAAAATACATCGAAGTCATTATAATACCAAAAATGAATCACAAACAAACGAAACAAAACAACCGGAAACCAAAGAAACGAACCCCGAAACAAAACAAGCGGAAACAAAGGAAACCAAATAATACAAAACATATGTTTGTTAATTGTATTTTATTTTTATAACTCTTCTACCGCATTCATAATGTAGGCTCCAATGTTTAATCATTGATATTTAGATTTTTTTTTAAATCGCTTTCAACCTGTTGACAAGTTTAACTACTCTTCGTCATGAGGAGCAAACACATCTTGTATTTTTTGAGAATGATTTTTACACACTTTTAACTTCTTTTTCAAATCTTTGACTTGTGCAAGTAATCGGTGGGCAACTTTTTGCATATCATCAAATTTTTTTTTGTATTCTTCTTTGTCTGGTTCTTCTTCGATATCGCCATAATTATTGTCTAATGCATCCTCAACTTCATTTTGAAATTGTGACATAGTAGGGTATTTGTTGTCGTCGTCGTCGTCGTCGTCGTCATCGTCGTCACCACCACTGGAAGATTCTTCACCCAATGTTTTTCTAACCAATTCTTTTTTAATCGGCTTCTTCTTCTTGGCACTTTTTTTGTGTTTTTTAGAAGCAGAACTTGAACTTGCGGCACTTGAAATTGAGGTTCTTTTTCTACTTGGCTTCTTTTTTTCGTCACGGTCACTGACAAAAATGGAAAGGTTAAAACCGTTCTTCCAATCCTTAATCTTTTTCAATTGTTTGGGGGTGTGTTTGATGATGCTTTCAAATACTTTGTCCCATTTATTCATTTGGTTGTTGGAAACTTTGGTTCCTGTCAAAGTTTGTTTGTAGGCAAAAAGCTTTTTCTTCAACGCCTCATTAACTTGATGTTGTTTGTCTTCGGGTGTCAAGTTGGCAAGCATTCTAAATGCGTATTCCTCTTTCTCGTCAGGTAAGGTGCCATCGTCGTAACCGCCGGCCTCGAATTCGCATTTAAATAAGTGATATACGGGCATGGTTGTTGGTGGTGGAGTGGATTGTTGGATTATTTTTAGAACCAGAAAGAAACGAACAAATTTTGGCTTCCTGAACTTTCAAGTCTTTATATAGGGGTATTTTTGACTTCCAAATTTGGTGGTTTCATTCCACCCTTCATCCTAATCCACCATATGGCGGACGACGAAGACGACGAAGATGATTTACTACCCTGGGGCCACCAATTGGACCCAAATCAATACCCACCGGAAGACGTCTTCGAAACTCTGGTTGAAGTTTCAAATAGCCCTTTTAATACTGCAATAAAAACCAAACTGCATACAATGTTTAAAGATATATTTCGAAGAGATGTTCCAAAAAAATACCAAAAGGACTTGTCATGGATATTTAAAGAGATTAGTCAAACGAACGCTAGAAAATTGTCAAAGTTGAAAGTCTACAAAGGGCTTGATACATCGGAGTGCAAGTTAGCCTGCATTTTGGTTCGAAAAACTAGTAAAAAAACCAAGCGTTCAACAACCAAAAACAGCATTAAAAAACCTGCGATTATATCTGCGACAAGTCCAAATGGTTCAAATGATTCAAATGATTCAAGTTCAAACGAAAGTTCGAATGAAGTTGTTGAAACTGCAAACCGAAGTTCAAACGCGTTTACAAACTTTTACAACGTCAAACAACAACAAGGACCGGCGTTTCGTAAACAACAATCTAAAAAGCGTTCAAGAGCCAAAAAAAGCAGTTCTTCCACAAATGTTGAAAGTTCAAGTGAAGTCTCGTCCAAAGATATAATGTTCAAAGATTTAGCAAGATTTGTTCAAAAGAAATATGGCAAAAATAAAAAGCGCAAACGGCGACGTGTTGCTGCAAAAAGTTCTTCTTCAAATTATTCTACAAGTTCATCTACAAGTTCACGCAACAAAAAAATGAAATTTTCAAGTAGCAAAGACAACGAAATTAAAAAGTTACGAAGACAACTTAAAGTCTTAAAAAAACAGTGTTACAAACTTATAAACCATATCAAATATTTGAAAGGTTTATTAAGGGTATGTAATCAAGAGTCTAAAAGAATGTGTAAAATATTTAATAAACGATAGTTTTTAATTATTGTAACTTTGGCAACTTCGTCGATTTTTACATATTTTTCCACAAAGCACCCATTGCATCACTCGTATCCTCATAGATTTCCCCAAGGCGTTGAATTCTTCCTTCAATTATTTCATATCTTTGGAACAATTCTTTCCATTCATCATCATCTTCAAAAATATGAAAAGTTGATTGACTGCTTAACAATGATGGGTCCAAAGGATATTCAGTAAAAAATTCACCATCAGCATGTCCATTTTCATCTAATGAACCCATGCTAAAACCTTGACGAGTTAATCCAAAATCTTCATTGAAACCATTACAATCTGATAAATACTCAAGCATTTCATCAAATAATTCTTTAAACTCTTGAGACGCAATTTCAAGAATATTGGTTCTAGCAGCTTCAAAATCCACGTCAATGTTAGTGTTGCTGTTATCTTCAACCAATTCGATAGATTCGATTTCCATATCATTATTAATGTTGCTATCGATTAAAATGCCATCACCACATTCAAATGCATGTCGTGCTTCTTCTTCATTCTTGCCAAAAACCTTGTGTATCTCTTCGGTTTGGTAAACAACTGTTAAGTGATAAACGTTGGGTTGTAAATTAACTTCAACAAGATTTGCGATTTCTGCGGGCACAGCATTTTTTTCATTTTTTTCATTTTTTTCGTTGGGTTCTTTTGTTTCGGCCAAATTTGCTTGGTTGGACGGCGGGTTCAACGTTGGGTCGGTCGACGGCGGGTTGGTCGGGTTGCTTGGTTGGGTTGGGTTGTTGGTTGGGTTGGTTGACATGGTTGGTGTAGGTTGGTGGATTTCAGGTTGGTGGATTTCAGGTTGGAAACAGTAACGAACAAAAAATCTCAAACACAGAAATCAGAAAAAACATGATTTTATGGCGGTAAGGCGGTTAGGACGGATGTTTTATATTCTATTCTCTAAAATTTATTATTAAAATTTAAGTTCATATTTAATAAAGGTTTCAAATATTTCGTTATTACCGCCATTTTGTTCAAAACCGTCTTCAACATGTTCAAATACTTAACTTCAGGTAGTTCAAATACTTAACTTCGGGTTGATTCAGGGGGCAGTTCAACTTTGACTTCAAATGAGTTTAGGTTAAAATACTTATAAGTTCAGGGCGGGTAGGGCGGGATAGGAC
>WLWG01000970.1_pt1 | contig 27927 bp, 17 predicted proteins | sample 6712871 | NCBI WGS metagenome assembly WLWG01 (sample SAMN12718693, study PRJNA515312) | sponge metagenome | isolation source: marine sponge | host: Mycale hentscheli | place: New Zealand: South Island, Marlborough, Capsize Point | collected 2003-05-01
AAGAGACGTTCAAAAAAACTGTAGGTAGAACAACATCAGCACTATACAAAAGAACATTGAAGACGGCAGTAGATTCAGATATAGTAAAGCAGTTTCTAGATCCTTTCTACATGACGAGAAAGGTAAATAAAGACTTCCTATACAACAACACTGATAAACTCCAAGAACTAGTTACTACCACCTTGACCACAGATGAAGTACAAAACCTACTTGATTATGACGATGAGGATGCTAAAGAAAAATTAAGGGATAGAGTAACAGAGATGACCTTGAATGGCTTAAACAAAGCTAAAAATCTAGTTACTCCTGATGGATCCACATTTGCCCCTGATTTCGAAGATTGGGATATGGATACTGATATGAAGCTGCAATTCAAAGACGCTTATGACATCAATGAAGGTAAGATCATGAAGTTCCTAAAAGAGGTTGCTGGAGGTGGTCTTGGTATGGCAGCAGATCCAGTAGGACTTATGGCGTATGGTATACCAGCAAGTTTTACTGCTACAGGTGTCAGGGGTTTTATGATGAAAGCCGGAGGTTTTGGTGCTGTAGGTGCTTTAGATACAGCGTTCATTAAGGGTGAAAGGGAAGGTTATAAAAATGTTGGTGTAGAAGATTTAGTTCAAGGTTTCTTGGGTGGTAGTCTATCTTATATAGGATTAGAAGGTGCATTGAAAGGTATAAAGTTGGGTGGTAAAGGTATATCTAAACTAACAACCAAAAGCCCTAAAGGTACACCAAGTACACTAGCAGAACAAATGGATCAAAACACTCCGTTAGATTCCTTAGAGATAGCTAGTGACTTCCGTACAGAAAAAACAGATATAAAATTCAATGATGAATCTTTTGCTCCAGAAGCACCAGAGACAGAACAAGTTATTACTGCCTTGAATAAAAAAGGTGATAAATTAGAAACTCAAGCCGTCACAGGAGAATTCAAGACTAGCACTGCTTCTGAAATCATGACCCAGACTGGCACAAAGGTATCCAAAGATGGTTATAATTATGAAGTTATTAATGGTGAGAAGATAGAGAACTTTGGTGAGCCAGCAACAAATGAACAGTTCAATAAAATAGCAGATACAACAACAACAAAATTCAAAGAATCATATAAACAAACTATAGAAGATGCTAGACAATTTACCTCAGATAGAATAGGTGGGATATCCGCTTCTACAGAAAGCCTCCATAAACAATTCTCAAAACCTTTGCGTTTGACACGTGAACAAAACCCTAAAATATTCAACCAAATAAATAAAGATAGAAACTTCCTAAATGAGGTAGTAACTAGGATTTACTCAGAAGAATCCACAATAATTGATCCAAAATATAGAGATGGACAGGTATTTGTGGACGTATTGAGAGAAATAAATAAAACTATACCAGAAATATACAACAGTAATAACGTCCCATTAGCTACTATGGAAAACTTCCAACAAAAATTCAATTATTCGCCTCATAGATTAGGGAAAAAGGTAAATGGTGTTGCAGCTAGAGAAAGATTTACTGATAGCCATATGAAGTTTCTTGACTATGAAAGAATACAAAAACATGAAAGAGATTTAATTCAAAAAAAGATCAATAACCTAAAACAACAAAAAGCTACAGAAAAACTGCAAAAGAAGATTGTAGATTTAGAAGAAAAACTAGAGCTAAAGAAAAAGCCTATGACAGCAAAAGAAAAAAGGGCTTACGCGGAAGGAATATATAATGATGCAAGAGATTTGACCCAGAACCGTAACCGCTATAATAGATCTACTACACCAAATATAGAAAGAAAAGCCCTATTTTACAAACCTGATAAATATTTAGATGCCTTTGAAATGTGGGGTAAGAATGGTGAAAACTTCTTTGATGCATTTGATGATCACTTGGGGATCAAAGCGTCAGAACTAGCTGTATTCCGTATCTTAGGCGTTCACCCAGAAAGAACCCTGAACGCTATGTTAGATCATTTTGAGCCTGTAAAACCAACCTATAATAATGTATTCTCAGAAGCAGCATTGAGCTCACTTCCTACAAATTTCTATAAGGTATTAGAAAATATGAGGGACAGTATAGCATCTGGTAATATATCAACAGCAAAAAATGGTGTAGCAGTAGAGCTATTGAATTCTTTGTTAGTTATCCCGCGAGCTAAAGCACTAAATGCATCATTTCTTTATTCACCTTTTGAGGAAATGTTATATAGGGGTACTAGAAATAATAAAAAGGCTTTCAAAAAGAGTGAATTTGGATCTACTTTGAACTCCATCAATTCAACCTTTCAAAAACTAACGCCTGAGCAAAAAGTAGACTTTGGTATGGGTATGCAAGACAACATTCATAGAGGATATGATGCTATGAACAATAATTTGTTGAAAAAAGGTAGTGTAGCTGTTGCAGATTTTGTTATGACACCTCAAAAACTATGGTCTGCAAGAAACAAAAAACAAGCTGCATATAATTTCTCTGCCTTTATGAATGATACCTTAGTAAAGAAAAAATGGTCAGAAATATCTCCTGATCAACAAAAAATGATGAGGTTTATGAGTATTGATGAGAAGTTATTCAATTTTGCTAAGGAGAATCTATCAAAAACACAGGAGACTGTTAGAAATAACTACGGGTCTCGTAAAATAGTTAATTATAATAAACTCTATTCTGATAGCATCCGCAGCGGGGATAGACTAACTGCAGATAAGGCTATGAGAATGATTGAAGCCCAAGAACAGTTCATAGATATCAATGTACCAGAAAGTGATATTGTCAGACGTAACCTGTATCAAGGTAATCAAGCAATTAGAGCTGGGATTGTCAATACTATAAACAACCTATCACCTTTTGTGTTATTCAAAAACTCTCCCCTACAGATCTCCTATTTGAATGCGGAAATGCATGGTACCTACTGGCAGGGTATATATGATAGTGCTCAAAGCGGACACCTCAAAGCTATGCAAAATTTGATTGGTAATATCAGTATGATGCTTTTTGCTGGCTTTGCTTTCCACAACACTAAACAAGCATTACAAGGTAGACAAACAGACTTTGAGAAATTTTTCTTTGATGATGATTACAAAATTGAAGGTATAGAAGTATACAAAGATTTGACACAGTACACTATCGCTTCAGGTGGTATGGGTATTATAGGGGATTTAGGGATGCATATAGTATCTAGTATAGCCTTATCTATGTGGAGCCAAGGGAAACTAACTACACAACTCAGAAAACAATATATTTTAGGTGAAACTGGAAGTATGTTATTCTCTTACCCTGTAGCTATAGTTGAAACTGCTAACGCATTACTAGACGGTGTAGCTACTGGTAATCCCCATGCAATTAGACGTATACGCCAAGCTTTCCCTACCTACACCCCTTACGATGCAGCATTAAATGTTTTGGGAATGAGATATCTAACCGACCAGTTACAAATATCTGTAGATGGAGAAGATGATGCTGCACGTGATTTCAAAAGAAGAAACAAAGCTGCTGCAGCAAATGGTAATGCATTTAGGAAAGATTTCCAATATGGAGCAAGTGAAAACAAGGCTGGACAGGCAATAGAGGAGTTTTTTGGCGGCTCCAACTAAGGCTCAAGGCTCAAGGAACAATGTCACTGGTGGTTTGTTGGGACTATAAACTTTGAAGGTTGTGAAATCTATCTGTTCAACTATATTATTTTTCCTCAAATTATTAAGGTTTTTCTTTTCACCTTCTTTGAAAAAATCAGCTACATAGGGGTTACTTTTGATATTATTTTCTAAACTTTTTTCTGTACCTTTCAATAAAATAAGATCGCTATTGCCAGCAGCATGAACGTCACTTTTTGTTGCAATAAAGTCTAAAAGTTTTGATGTGTCTATATTGCCTGACTCATAGTTATCCGTCACTGCCATGACATATTTACTAGCCAGGTTAGTTATGTCGCCATCATCTGTTGAGGCAGGGAGAAAATTAACACTTCTTTCAATCTTTCGTCTAGCATCCTTATATTTGCCATTGGCTATCTTAGAGTTATCCTTGTCCTGCAGTGCTAAATAATTATTCAAAAATTTATTAGAGTTTGGGTTTTTTAACTTTTGAAGATCAGCATAAGTTCTGTAGTTTGCATCACCAGTCAAATTATCTAAGATTTTTTTGTTCATACCTTTACTCTGGATCAAACCAGTGTAATCAGTAACTAATTTTTGTTTATCATTGAGACTAAGGCGGTTGAATTGATCAGTGTTTTCACTTGCCTGTTCTGGACTAAAAACTGCTTCTGTTTGGATACCAGAATCAAACTGTGCTTGTTTTACTGCATCTAGTCTTGCTGCTATGTTATTTAAATGTGCTGACTTATCTAACACATGGCTATCATTGTCCATCTGTATTGGCACAAAATTACTCACAGCATCTAGGGAATCTTGGCTTAAACCCTTGCTTAAGGAAAGATAGGTTATTGGATCTCTTTTGATTAGCTCTTGTCTTTGCATCAAAGCATCAGTCAAAACTCTTCTACTATTACTCTCTGGCATATTGAATACGTCCGTCAAACCTTCTGAAATAGTTTTAGACATTATCTCATTATTATTCAAGATAACTTCATTAGCATCAGAGTAAGCTTTGTCCATGAAAGTGTAGTCAGTAGGAATACCAATCTTTGCAGAGTTTTTATACACCTCAGCTTCATAGTCTTGTAGCATGCCCTGCCCACCACGCTTATTCGCAGCTACCCTACTATTAACTTGAGCTTTCAATACCTTACTATCACGATCAGTTAATATTCCTGCCTCATAAAACCTATTAATCATTTCTGGGTCAGTGGCATATTCTAGTTGTGATTTGATAGCGTTCCTAGCCTTTTGTTCACCAACAACGTTACCAAAAATAGCTTTACTTTGATCTAAAACATCACGATAGATCTCTTGTGCTGCACCTAATGTAATGTTCTGTGGTAGGTCTGCCATAAGAGTGCCAGTAAAGTTACTAAGCGTTTTCAAATTAGCAGCTTGGCTTCTTTTACGGAAACTATTTTGAATATTATTGTTTAGTAATTGGTCTGCTTTTAAGGTAAAGTCAGTTGAAGTATTAGGGTTTTGTTTCTGAAATCTAGATACAGATTCATTATAGTGGTTTTTATAGTCCTCATAATAGTCAAATGTTGTGGCTTCTCCAGCTAAACCAGATAGGAAACCATCTTCTTCCATTTTACGTAGCTTAGCTTGGCGTTGATAGTCCATTACTTCCGCTTCCACCTTACCCCTTTCAATTTGCCTAGCTGCTAACTTGCCAAGCACCGGGTTGTCCTTCCTTATTTGGTCTAGTTTCAGATTAAATTCTTCTGGTGTCTCTGAGGTAGATCTAGCAAATGTTATCTTTTCTTTCATCTGGTTTTGGGCATAGGAGTTAGCGTAACCTGCTATAGTCATACCAAAATTCATGTGTGCTTGTAGCGACCTATTATCTAGTTCTGCTTGATCACCTGTATCACGTATTTTAGCTAAATTACCAACTAATGTTGAAGTAGACATATTATTTACCTCCGCTATTCAAACCTTTTATTCTGGTGCTAGTCACTACCTTTCTGCCAGTAGCATCTTCTAATACTTTAGTCCAATCAGAAACTACATCCATCTCAATATTTCGCTCCACATCTAGAACTTTGGCTGCAGCTTCACTGTATCTTGTTATAGATGAATCGTTGTTACGCATAAGGACATTAGCAATAGTACTAAACTTTTCTATTTCTTCTTTAGCCACACCCTTTTTAGGATTGATGGAGTCTGACAGATATTGTTCACCTATTCTATTTATCTTATCCTTCACTTCACAAGCCTTAGAGAAAAGTAGTCCTTGTGGTCGATATTTTTGGACAGTATACCCCGCAAAATCACTTCTCTTGATGATTTTTTCCTTCTCTCTAATCTCAATCCACAACAAACCCATAAAATATTTGAGGTAGAAAGCAACTTCTTCCATATTTAGTTTTGGGTAGTTCTTCTCCACATGAGCTATCATGATATCAAATGCACGAAGTAGTTTTGGAATACTTGTGTCTTCGTTAGCCATGTTGAAAGCATGAAGTAAAAATTCATCTCTTTTTAATTCATTTATAACTACTACTAGGTCAGAGTAAGGATTTAGCATAAGTAAATAAGATTAACCGAAAATAGAATCCCACATTTTGTCAAAGATAGATCTAGAACTATCCACTTTAGACTTAGCTTTAGATGCTTCCTGATTGATATATTGCATTGGCTGGTCAGACTTTACACCTGCTGCTCCCTGCCTCAAAGTCTCTTGTCCAACTAAATCTTGAGCGGTATTAGTGATATCACCCTTCATATATTTTCGTTTACGTGAATTACTACTCAAGTTGAAGATACTACCAGCTAAGCCAGTCCCCACCCCATAAACATCATTAAAATCAAACATAATTTACCTTACTATTAAAATTTTTAATACTATTCTTCAATTTTAGGTCTTCATCTCTAATCACACAAGTAAAATCAATATAGAAGGAAAGTACCAAGCTGCCTACTTCTGGGCTGTTTTCATTGAAATCTAAATAATTTGGTAATATCCTACCGCCATTAGTAACCCAAATATCGAAATGATGTAAGGATTTCTCAAAAATAGTCATGTTATTATTGTGTTCTAATTTGTTTGATACTTCCACTAGTTTGACACGTTCACCAAAGGCAGAATAGGCACAGTATTCCTTCAAGTCCATCACTATATAGGGGTCTATAGTTTCAATATTGAGGATAAGTATTTTAGGATTGTATTGATGAAATAGTAGCTCTATATCGCTCAAGTCTTCTAAATATATTATTTTTATTACTTCCCTTGATGTCCTCATTGTACATGCGAACAAGTAGTTTTTTTTATCTAAAGATGGCATACCACCTAGGATAAATTGTTGTTTTCCAGCATACAGAGGTTTGTATTCTGCTGCTGCTGTCACTAATAATCTTTGTATTTTCATATCACTCAAAACATTTCAAAACGATTTTGCATGCTTTTTACCTTAGCTTGGAATTCTATATTTTCTCTTACTCTGTCTGCATGGAATGTAGCAACACAGGAGTAAGCTAAGGCATCAGCAATATCAGGACTTCTACCCAGTGCAGACTTTACACGCTCTTTATCTATTTTGTATTCCTGTCTTCTATTTTCATCTTCTTCGTTCATAAAGTGTGATAGCTCTTCTATTAGCTCGTGATGATCTGGTATACCCCCCTTGAACTTCAACCAATCACGAAGGTTGTAGTAGCACTGTGTTATCCTATTGAAGAATCGTTCAGTATTAGTTGCTTTCTGAGCACCATGCAGGGCTATAATCTTAGTTGGTGGATTGTTTACGTTACTTAAGGTAGAAGCAGCTCTCTGGCAGAATTCATAACCACAACCGGAAGAATCTATCGCCACGTAAGTAGGTTTATATTTCTTCACTCTCTCTAAAAGGTGGAAATAAAGTTCTTGGCTATCTACCTTGGACCCCTGATAGATATCTATCAATTGGGTATCACTTCTAACTATGATAACAGATGTATCATTACCTTCCTTAGTCGCAAAATCCACACCAATATAATATTCATCAAAGGGGTTTGGTTTGCCATGACGCTTGATAGCTGCATCCACCATGCTCTGAGGGAAAATAGCACCAGACATAGCTAGAGTAAACTTCCCCGCAACCTTTTCACGCCACTCTGCACACCAGTCACCATTAGATTCATCACCAACATCTATACCATGCCGCTCCGCTATCTGGTTGGAGAAGCTATCCATACCATTTGCCACATCCTCTACATCATAACGAGAGATCCTCAAATTACGCCAAGAGTTTAGAGTATCATCACGAAAGAGGCGATAGAACTCACAGGTGGTTTTACATGGGTTTCCAGCTGTCAAGAACAATCCCTTACATGAGGTAAAATAAGTCTCTACTTTACGGTACACATACTGTGGAAATTCTGTAGCCTCATCAAACACAACTAAGACATTCTTACCGTGCATACCGGCGATACCACCTGTAGATTCTGTCCAGTTTCGCCATTCAAAAGTTATATTATTGCTAATACCAAAACGAGGATTCAAATATATTTTACTAGCATCAGCTAAGAGGATAGGCTCTGACATATTCTCTATCATCAATTGGATATTAGTACGCCATAGTTGCTTGGTCTGTTTTTCATTACCTGAAAACATCACACCATTGAACTTTTCGTCTGGGTAATAAAAATAGCAAAACAACATGTAGGTCACAATAGCACAAGAGAAAGCAAATGACTTACCAACCCCGTAGGCTCCGACCAATTGGTACTTTTGAATGTACTGATCATGATCTAAAGATTCAATGAGGTTGGATATAATATTTAGCATGAAGTCTTGTTGCCATGGATGGAACTTATCAATGTTTAGCTTGACTCTGATAAACTCTAAAAACTGCTTAGCTCCATCTGTAATCTGGAAAATATCTTCTAATTCGTTTCTAACCTGTTTTTCTTTAGATACCTGACGCTTCTCTATAGTTTTATAAAGAAGAGCCAGTTTTTCTTCCAGATCCATAACTTCTTCTATACCTTAGATGTAATGAATGTATTCTCCAAGAACTGCCCAATACCTACCGCCATGATATTATCATCGATAACGCCAATGCCTAAGCCATTTGTAGATATACTTTCAAGTAAAGTGGTCTCAATGATAGCCCCTAGGTTGAACTGTTCACGGGATGATATCATGACACCATTTCGAACCAAAGCAAAGAGGTAACCGCCAAATTCAGTAATACTAATGATATCACGTCTTGTAGAACTATCTTTGACCTCTAGGGTACCGGTCAACAAACCTTCAACAATTGTACCATTATTACCAACAACACATATTCTATTCAAACCTTCCTCAAAGACTACATCATTCAATGGCACAGCATCTGCACCGCTATATAATATAGTGAAGGTATCACCGTCATATGAGGTAATTACTTCAGATTTTGAGGTAAGAAGAACTAGGACACTGTCATCGGTACGTATCTTCAAAATAACACTACTTGGCTTGATACCATCTATCGTTTTCTCCACTCCATCAATGAACAACTTACCATCAAATAGTGATACAAATTGTTTACCTTGGAACACCTCAATGGCCTGCACGTACGAGTTGAATTCTGATAGGTCTGTTACTACTCTACCATCGAAATCCGCCACAACGCCCATAGAGGTACCTACAAGCTTGTTCTTAGCATTTAGTGCTGTAATAGTACCTTCTAAAGTGTTTGGTGTCACATCAACGGTATTATCGCTATTTATCACGGATATGTCACGAGCTATGCCAAACATGTATATTTTATTGTCATAGAACTCTACTTTAGAATAGTTACTGACACCTGCCATTTCTACCTCCTTCCAGTACGACACAATTGGTGATACATCGCTTTCAGCAAATAGATATTCTTTGTTCTCGTAACCGTGATACATAGAATTAGCAACTGTATACTTCCCTAAATCAGGATAGAACCTAACATTGAATATCTCACCTGCCTCATCCACACCAATGGCTATGTTATTTGAGACCTCAAAGGTACGAATAGGCTTGAGGTTGAATGGTACAAAGATCTCTTCCCACACCACACCATCGAAAGAGTAACTAATATAGGCTGTAGTCGTACCTCCCGCAACCATCCAGATATTAGATGGATCATCTTGAATACGTACACAATGTATATTTTGTGCAAAGTCAGATTTCAAGGTTAGGTTGGTCAAGGTACTATCGCTAGGTGATTTCTCCGCTAATAATAATCTACCAATACCTGCTACATTCTTCACAATAAAAGCATAATTACCTTTTGGTGATACACCACGTGTTGTTGGTGGATTAGGATTATAGAAACTAGTATAACTAGATGTAAATGTATCTGAAGCGTCCACACCACTTGGCAAGGTAATCTCTGTGAATGAAGAAATAGGAGCATCACTTGTATATTCAATTGTAGCAGAAAAGAGTTGCCCAGTATTTGTCCCCGCAATCAAAATAGGGTTACTACTTGGGGTTTTTTCAGGCGACAACAACAATGTAGTTATATTACCACTTGACCCTCCAACCGATCTAATATCATTGAAGTCAGTACCATAACGCACCTGCCCAAAGTTACTACCCAAGAAGGTATGGTTCAAGCCAAACGTACTGGAGAAGGAAGGGAAATTTAGGTCTTTTAGGTGAGTTGCATGATTATCATTGTTGATAAGGTAGCTAACATCAGTTTTCAAATCATCACTAAAGTAAAAATAAGTTAGTGTTTTAGCATCTTCCGTAATATAGTAAGCAAAACCTATACATTCCTTGCCATCAGTTGGTGTCCCATTTATCAGTTGAAAGTCACTATCTAAAGACTTAGCTCTAACAACTCTATCTCCACCAAAGAAAATAGTATTGTTGTTTTTGATAAACATACTCTTGTAGATATCATCCCCAACTAAGGTAGTAATGAGATTATAGTTGTCCCAATCTACCTCACTTCTATACAGTCTACCATCAGCTAGTAGGATGGAAGGGTCATCTGTATTGTTAGATGTAACTATATTATCTTTTGTGGCAGTAATCTTGTCATCAAAGTCTAGGAAGTTCAAACCACCATCAATAGATTTGTAGGATTTTTCTCCAGATACAAACACTTCCGTTGGTGATACAGCAACAACTTTCAAGACTACACCAGAGAGATCATTCATGAGTTTGGTGTAAGCTCCATTATCTTTCTTCAGAACAGTTTCTTTAGCACCAACGATATAGTCATCACCCTCATCATTATAAGCAATGAAGTTATAGTCTACTGACGGTAGGACCGCAGATATAGTACATTCATATACACCTTTGTTAGTTTGTAATGTTAGAGTAGTTGGTTGCACTAAGGAAGTATTTTCTACATCAATACAGGTGTTCAATACCTCAAAATCAACCTCAGATGTATCTATTTCATTGAAAACAAATAATGTGTAGTTATTTACAAAAGAACTGACCAAGAAGTATTTCCCGCTACTTTCAACGATAAACAATATACTTTTGTAGTTGTCAAAGAAGAGGAAGTTCAGTACTCTGTTAGCTGGTTGTTGATTGATAGTTTCTATTACATTGTCATTGATTTGAATGGAGCCATCAAACATCACAAATATATTGTAATAGTTAGAGGATTCACTAAATCTAGATACGCCAGCAACACTATTATCTTTCACCTTAGTTACTGTACCTAAGTTATCAAATTGGTAGGCTTTGCCTGAAGCTACCCCTCTTGTATTACCATTCTGTTTATAGTAGTAGGTATTGAAATTACCATCTAAATCTGGTTTGACTACAACATGTACACCGTCTGAAAAGCCATAACCACTTCTATAATTTACAGGCAAATGACCTGAAGCATGATAGTTAGTGAAAACACCACCATAACTATTATTTATATTGTTTTGTGTCTCATATTCACTAGGTAGTGTGATTGGCATCACTCTATTTCTTTTCATTACGGATCCTGTAGAAAACTTGTATATGCCATTCATATTAGATACGAGAGCTGTATATGATCTTGGGCTGTAATCAATGTTGAAAAGTTGATTATAAGAGTATTGTTCGTTATAATACCTTGAATCAAAAGGTAGGTATTGATTAGGTTGTTTGGCATCATAACCTGAGACAAATTTATGTTTATTGACAGCGTTTTTAGTTGTGACTGAATATTCAAAGTCCTCTTTAGCAACCACAACTTCCACCAAAGGGTCTAAAGTTTGTCTAGTGAATTTGAAATTTGGTGCAATCAAAGATAAACCATCCTCACTAACTTTCAAGGTTAGAACAACGCTTTGGTCACATGTAGGTTTTATTCCTGTTGTTTCATTTACTGAGCCTACTTGATAGTCTAAATATGCCTCTACCTTCACTATTATTTCACTCAAATTATCATCCGCATCATAGACAGTATCTACAATCTCTGAAGAAAGGAACATATCTTCAGTAGTATCTAGATATAGTTCGATAGGTTCAAAGAGATTTACAATTGTCTCCAACCTCATATCAACTAAGTAAAACCTAATACCACTTGCATGGTTTTTCAAGTCAAGGTAGTCAGCAATTAGTATAGTTTTGTCTGCTGCTACGGTCTCTCCTCCTATATTCAACATATACCCCACAGCTGTCCGATAATCACAGTTCCTTGGAATGATTATTGGTGCATCACCATCAATATCCTTGTCTTCTTCTAAAACAATATTGAAATTTCGAAGTACACTATAGTTGTCTCTGATAGTGTGACCAGTAGGCAAAGATTCCATACCTTGTGGATCATCCGGATCTAAAGGAGTTTTAGTATTCCAAATCACAACAATAGGCAAGGTTAGAGGTACGTCATTGTCTACTGCATCTCCTTTGAAAGTAGCTAATACATTGGAAATTAGTAGTAGTTTAGTTCTAGTATCACCAAAATACGGCTGTGATTCATTGTTAGGGTCGTTGGTTGCACCAAAACTATAAGCGTAAGGTGCCTTACCTGTTAGATACCAACTATGAATCAAAACAGTAGTACCTTGTGGCGTGGTTACTTGGAAGATGGGTAGAGTATTGTTGACAAAAAGCGCACCAGTTAGTGTACCGTTTTTATTTATTTCAATCCCTGAATCTATTGCAGAATCATTGAAAAGATATGTATAATATTCACCAAGACAAAATGCCCCTTGTGTGGAGTATGGCTTAATCAACAATCCCCTAATCGTCCAAGTATCTGCTCCGTTTGTCAGTCGATAAGAAACAAACTGACTAAGAAGTAAAGTTGCTACACCCCCATCGTATTCCCCAGTAAAACTACCAGGAGGTATATTATAGGAAATATAAGACATGCAGGTGTTTTTGAAAGTGTTGATTTGGCGTTCTAAAGACTTTATAAAAATTGATACACTATCGCCAAAATCACTCATAATCTCTAGAACAAAAGGTTTACCACTTTCAGTATTCGGCAAAGCACCAATCATATATCCATAACCATCCCGACCACTAGAAAAAACACCATCAATCTGCACATCCTTGAAAAACCTTCCGGTAACATCGATGTGGTGACTAACGTAACAAGCACTGTAATTCAAAGTAGTTGGTCTACTATCTAAATACATTCCCTGAGCTTTCATGTCTGGTCTAGTACTAAAATTATCCCAAACCTTCATTACAGGATTGGTCACACCTGCTTCATACGTATCATTCCCAACATAATCAGAAAATAAAGTGCTCGTCAATTGATAAATTACTCTTGGGCACCTTGTTTTGAATAGCTCAGAATTAGCACCGTAATTATATAAACCACCCCAGCAGAACTTCTTTTGTAAGGTAGGATCATTAATAATGTCATCATAAGTCATCTTATTATAAAAATTATAATATGATGGGAAGTGTACTACTTCTGGGTATGCCACATCTATATTTATATCAGTTTCAAACTTTATTAACTTGTTGTAAGAACATTTGAAAACTGGTACTGAGAATTTTGCATCTGATACATCTTCAAAAACGAAATGAGGTAGGGTCAATCCTGTTTCATCTAACCACATAAGGTGAGGTGGAATATTACTGATGTTAGCGTAAATATCTTCATCTAAAGTTTTTATCTCATTCATACCTATTGGCACAACGGAGTTTATAGGTTCTCTCTCCGTGATGTTTATTCCTGTTGGAGTTTCTTCCCCTTTCAAGATAAGGTGGGTAAAATACATTGGAATATTATTACTGCTTCTCTGTACTGCTATATCACCAGATGGATCAAACTCTACCTTAGAGATGTATTTCAAAGCAACAGAATCGTGGAAGTCACTATCTACTGTGTGAAAAGATGAAAAAGCAGGTGAATATTTCTTCCTACTGTCAGTACCCCTATTGTCTTTCTGCCCATAGTTTTGTGAAAAACCCCCACAAGACATAGATTGATCCGCTAAGATGTAGAAAGATCTACTATCAAACTGCCTTATTATGTGAATATTTTTACTGTACGTAGATGGGTATTGTGTATTTTCTAAGTTCTCTACAAATCTATCACCACCTTTGATTTGTTGTATTGGTCTAGTTTGAGGCGAAATAATTGGTAAGAAGTCTACAGATGGGCTAAGTTTGTAATCTGTTGGTAGTTTATTCAAGTTCTGCTGCTGAATAGTCCATTCCGCAAACATCACAGCTCCCCTAGGTACAACACCCTTAGTCATATCATCTGGTAATATACCATCTTCTGGGCAAGCTAAAGTTCCGCTCAAGACAAATATTACAAATGTTTTAGAGCCACTATAGACAACACCTGCGTCCACTATCCCACAAGAAAAGAGCATCTTACCTGAGCCACTACCACCTCCAGCTATGCTATCCGCATTATCCTGTCCGGATACTGTTGTAGGATTGTTTGCCTCGTTTTGATAGGTTATTGAACTCAAGTTCATGGTACTACCAATTTCTGTGACAGGAGTACTAGAAGTTATATCTTTTGGATCTAGGTAGCCCCAAGACTGAATCCACCCTGCAGGCTTGTAGTCTGGGCTGGTAGATAGACCTGTGACCTCAAAGGGAGAGGAATCATCACTGCGATATAGTCTACCAAAATGATTAGAGATCTGAATTACTATACCTGCATTGTCCAAAGGATTTTTCTTCAATACTCTCAATTGATTAGAAAATGGCCTCCAAGTGTAGCCACTATTACTATCTACCCTTGTACTATCGAAGTCTAAAGGATCTGTAGCATTCCAGTTTCTATTTGTTGTGCCAAAATTGTATGCACATTTGATCTTTGGTTGGTAGATATTAGCATCCTTAAAATTAGAGTTGGTTGGAGGTGTGGCTGTTATGTCTATATTTTCTAAGGCAGCTAGATAAGGTGTATTAGTCAAAGATTTGTTCGATGTAATTTCTGTGTAGTTATCTGTCGTGAAGTAGAAAGAATACCTATTACCAGATTCGTGCCTTACATCAAAATAGTTTGTACCAAAATCTGACCCTGTTTCCATTTGAGGACGATAGCGTAATCCTGTTTCATCACTCAGGTGTGTTTGTGATACAATTACTCTGTTGTTAGCTGTAATCCAAGTTTGACTACTTGTATCAAATATAGCTATGGCTAACATAGGTTTCTTTTTTTGAATAGCTTCCTGATTGATGAATTGGAAAAACAACTTGCCATTTTCTTCTTTGACATTATGGAGGATGTTATGATAATACGGGTTGTTGTCATCACCATTCAAGTTATTACCGGTGACAAAGTACATGGACTCATAACTACTAGGTAGTGAGGAACTAAGACTTTGTATATTAGGAAAGAATACATTGATTAGCCTAGAACCTGTTGTAGAAAAGACAACTAACTTATATTTGGCAAATCTCAGAGAATAATCACTTGTTGGACTGACAACAGCATCATCAGTAGAGACTACGTAGGTTTTTCCATCTTTTGCTTTATATATATGTCTAATTACTGCATTGTCATAAACATCACTAAACTCTTTGATAGGCATATCATTGAACTTGAAAGTAGTATTACCAAAGTCCTGAGCAACTATCAAACCACTGCCATCATCAGCAATAGCCGTAGATATAATTTCTGCATTATTTTCTACTGGTACCTCAAGGGTGTTCAATGGCCTATGCTTATTGAATGTTGCGGCTTTGTTACCCACAGAAAAGATATTGTAGCCGTCCGCTTGATTACTTGAGGTAGTGATGTAAGGTGCTGTTAGGTTACTAAATGTGTATAGTACATTAGATCTATCCAGTGAGCCATAATTCATTTGTATTACTCTTAGTGATGTTTTAGAACCATCCCGGTCATATAGAGCGTTGAAAGAAGTGTTATCATTAGGTTGTGCCTGGAGAAAGTCAAATTCACTACTTGCCTTGATATCAGAGAAGTTGATGCCATCTGAGGTAGAAATGTAATGTGTTTCTCCGTTGAATTTTCCGATATTTATTTGGTTTTTCGATGTGATAGACCCTGCTGCATCAACATTTATTATTGGGTATATTTCTGTCAAGTTGTTTAGTTGGTAGCCTGAATCACTTGATTGATCAGGAATATTGTCTAAAGCCCATTCTAGGAAAGCTACATCTTTGTTAGAAGACATAATCAAGCCCTTCTCACCTACAGCAACACACCTTGTGCCATCATTGGAAAACTTTACGTGGTGGAAGCTAAATTGGTAAGTAGAATCTATGACATTTGGAGCTTGATATCCTTCATTGAGGTAGGTAATAATTTTACCGTTGTTCGTGACTAACACTAATGTTTGTGAGGTAGGAGAAAAGCTACTAGAAACAATATTCTCATTTACGCCTGTATCGTACTCCACAAAGTCTACAGCATTTTTAGATATCAAGAACTTACCACCTGTACCCGCAAGTACAAAACTGCCATCTATTGCGGAAATATCACATGTCGTCAAGTTGAAAGATTGAGTCAAGGTATATTCTGTCCAATTTAGCCCTATGTCATTTGAAAAGTAAAATGTATTTTTGTTGGATACAGCAATCATTTTGTTGTAGTTACTTGGAACACTTGCCATATCTATTATATTTGATGGGGTTTCTTCTACCTTTTCCCATTTCAAATTTGTATCCTTGAAACCTAGAAGTTCTTTGAGCTGGGGATAGTCATTTAAGTTGATAGTTTGCCCCGCAAGTGGTATGACTTTCTGCCCAGTTTTTCTAAATCTCAAGAACTTGCCATCTTGTAGGAAGTGGTTTGGATTAATAGTAGATATTTTATCCCCTATCAGGTAGCTATTGGAGAAAACAGTATTACCACCGTCTCCTCCTCCTCCTCCGCCACCATCTGAGAAGGTATACTTACTACCCGTAGCATTAACAGTTAGTACTTGCCCAGCTTTACCCTCGTTTGGCAAGGGTACATCAGGACGAATAGCAGCCCAAACTGCTTCACCATTTTTGATTTGTATAGAGTAATCTTCTGTGCCATCTGCAGCCAGTGGTATGTCATCACGAGGTAATTTGACTACCCATTGCCCATCTTCAATAATAATACCTAAGTCATCATCAAAGCCAGATGGATCAGGTAAGCCGGATTTTGTGGCTTTGATTACACCATTAGAAATAGCTAAACCATCACCGTTGTCATAAGTATCTAAGTCAAATGTCACGGGTTTTGTGCCTACTGTAGATACATTGACTGTACCTAAGGTGACACTTGGAGCTGTAATTGTTTTCGTTGAATCTACAGAGGAAGCTGTCTCCTTCACACTAGAGCCTTTCACGGTATTAGTCTTGGCATCCACAATTTCCAATAACCTACCTTCATCTGATGGGTCTTGGATACCTAATAGGTTGTCTTGGATTATTTGGTTTGCCTCTTCTACTACCCCTATTGTCTGTTGTATTTGACGCTCTAGGTTATCGGTTACAGCTTCGCTAAAATCTGCTTTATAAAATTGAGGATAAGGATTTGGTTGTTCATAGGGTTCTGATCTAATAATCAGTAAGTAACTATACCCACTAGGTAGACTAGTTGGATCAGTCAATGTCACAGTACCACCCGTATTATCTTCCTTGAAGTCAATGGTATAGTCTGTGTTCTCAACTAAAATAATAGATCTATTTTCTACCACATACGAAAACTCTGAAAGATACACATGTACTGCTTTTGACCCCTCATTTATTGAAAAATCAAAATCAAAAGTAGATCCTATATAGTCAAAATTGTTGACTGACTTAGGACTTTCAACCGGAACAACCATTTTCTTACCTCAAAATTTATAAAAATTACGCAGATTTCTTACTACTACTGCTACTACGTATTGCTGGTGGAGTGACACCTAACAAAGCTGGATCAAAAGTTACACGCTGCATTTGTACTGGGCGAGATCTAACAATGCCCGCAAAGTAATCTACCTTCAAGAAAGAAGCTTGTGACAAACCATCGTTAGTTAGGAAATTTTCATAACCATAAAATCTAAAGATGTCATGAGTCAGTAAAAATCTACTATCATTGAAATTTTTAGAAAATAAGGTAGCAAAGTTATTTACTAAAGCACCCATGTTGAATCTTTCATTTGAAGAAGCAAAGTCTGCAACGTTATTCCCGATATCTAATTGTGATAGGATGTCCTCACCATATCCATACTGGTTAGCTAGATTAGCAAAAGCTCTGAAGATGAAGTCCATATGCATATTAGAGACAGAATAAATACCAAAGTCAGATACTAAATTTTGTGGTGGCTTCTTGAAACTACACTGAAAAGATGAAGGCGTTAGAAGAATGCCAGTTGGATTGCTAGATGTAGTATCGATTGGGAAATAGTCGTCAGGCAACCCCACAACACAGACATCATCACCCGCCATAGTAAAATAAGTACCATGTATAGTGTTTAGTCTAGAGCTTACTGTGTCAGATGCGTATCTACCAACATCTTCGTTATTTTCTACAACTATGTTTTTTATTCTTCTGTAAAAAGTTTCTGGAACAATAAAATAAGCCTGCAAAGCATAGTTAGCTCTATTGCCATGCTCGTCTTTAGAAATAATATCTATCAAGTCACTAATCTCATTTTTCACTGCAACTCTAGTTTGAGCAAAGTTAGTAGTATCACTATAGAGCGGAGTAGTCCAAGCATGAATAGCAGGTATACCAACCTCATCCTCTATAGCAACCGCAGCACCATAGTCAGCATCTCCTATTTGACCATCCTTCTTGACGTAGTTGTCAGCAAAGAGGTAAGTTAGGAAGTTCTTGTCTATCGAGTTCATCAAAGCTGGGTAAGCAGATGTCATCACTTTTTGGACGATAGCATTTTTCATATATGGATCGTTCGCAAATGTTGAAGGGATCATATTGTGGGAAGCACCGTATTCTATTCTGTATAATTTTGGGTTAGTACCATTTTGTTCCCCTAAACCAACAAGATTCAAGGCTGCTGTTGCCTTACTATTGACATATGGAACTGTGCCTGCTGCGGCTGCTGTGTTATACTGGTTGTGCATAATATCGTCCATGCTATATGTCTGCATATCGAAATTTCTATCTACTTGTATAACGTTTTTTGGCTCCTCACCTATCACATTTGTGTTATCTCTGTTTAGTAAACCTGAGCGTAATGTTTGTGATGCTGGTGAAATAGCGTTAGTTACAACTGTTCTTGTGAAAGCCTCTTCCACATGAGCTGAACTGGTGTTTGGAAGTACCATGACTACCTCTATTGAAAATAATAATATACATAAATTAGTATACTATTAATAGAAGTTTATGCTATAAAAACCATACCCTCGTCAAAGTGGCTAATTTAGGCGATACTATTGATTATTTTACAGAGGTGTTTGTTGTGACATTTGATATAACCGAAAAAATGACTGAATCAGAAAAAGGTATTTTGAATAAATATAAACATTCAATGCCTTTCAAAGTAGTTGAATTTTCAAGGGAATTAGGTGTACCTGTGTTATTGGATAAAGATATGGAAGACCATAAATCTGGTTTTATTATTTTGGATGACAATAAGTACTATATAGTCATCAATAAAAATCAACATGAGTTGAGGAATAGATTCACTATAGCACACGAATTAGGACATTATTTTTATGATAAAGAATATTTAAAAAAATATAACAAGATAGAGAACAATATATTATTCGATAAGGAAGGAGATAAAAATCCAGAAATGGATAGAAGAGCCAATCAATTTGCTATAGAACTACTTGTACCTGAGTATTTTTTTAAAGAGAAATATAACATAAAAAAACATAGCGATGAAGAAATAAAAAAAATAGCAAAGTATTTTAATGTCTCATCTCAAGTAATTGCAATAAGAGTACAAGAATGCTTTGGTGTATGTAGCTAGGTGAGGATGTCAAGAAAACCATACCCTCGTCAAAGTGGCTAAAATGGTATTTGATCATCCACTATATTGTTGTTTTGTTTGAACTGGGCATTAGGTATTGCCTCCTTTATGACTCTAGCGGGGGAGTTGTTGTCTACTCTTATGGTTGAGGTGACAGGAGAAGAATTGAGTTTAACTAAGTTACCTATAGATTCTACCTTCAATGTAGCTGCTACTTCATTGGTCTTCTTGCTCATATATGCATCAGCCTTCAATTCACAGGTAAAGCTAACATAGTCACCACCTTTCAGGTAGATTACCTTGTCCCATATGAACTTAGTAGATTCATTCACAAAACCGGTATATATTTTACTAATGGTCATAGGAGTACCATCACGCTTGACTATATCCTTAGTGACATTTACCTTGAACATGGCATACTGCTTGCCTGTGGCTTGAGCAACGCCAATCTTGGTATCTTCTAAAATTTCGCCTGTTATGAAAGTTATTGCTGAACCTGACATATTTTCTTATTATAAAAATGCTATTTTTAGATAATAGCTAACTTTTTATTAAAAAATTATAAATTTATGATGAATCAAGAAAAAGAAATAAACTTGAATGATGCGGTAGAAAAAGAAAATACTACTACTACTAACGCCAAAAACACTCCTCCTACATCTCCTGAGGTACCTCCTGTGAACGGAGAGGAAGCACCAAAGTCTATCCCAGATGATATGAAGAGCTTGTGGTTGGAGACCTTCAACCAGATGCAAGAGAAGAAGGTGGAGGTTGATAGACAGAAAGAATTAGACTACCAACGACTGAAGGATAAGGAAAAAGCAGAAGGTATGGGTTACTATGGTAAAGATTTTGAGGAAGTGGAATCTATGGTGAATGAGATAAAGTCATCAGAAAACCCTGCTATGAAATATTTGGAATTTGAAACGCTAAAGAAGGATAAGGAAAAGGAACGTGCAGTAGAACTGAACACACTAAAACATAGAGCCTTACAAGATGAATTTGGCAAGAGATATGCTGATGTAGAGCTAACTGTGAACAGAAAACTACAACAAGTTATTGGTACGGATGTGGATCTTTTGGCTAAGATGAAAAGTACTATGCCTACTAATGACTATTTGAGCTTTCTATCTAAGCAACACGACAATATGCTGAACAACCTTAATCCTGAGTTACAAACCTTGAAAGAGGAGAAAGAGCAGCAAGCTTACAAAGAAATGTTATTAGAAAAAGCAACAAGGGCTATGAGAAATGCAAAAGGCAAATAAATACTTCGCAAAACCCATGAAAGTAGATGGGATTGTTTTTCATTCTGGTGCTGAAGGCAAAAGGTATATATTCTTGAAGAAAATGCAAGAACAAGGGAAAATAATGGATCTGGAAGTACAGGTACCATATGTCCTGACCCTGCCCCTGAAAGTTACATATATTGCGGACTTTAGATATACTAAGGAAAATGGACAGGAGGTAGTTGAGGATGTAAAAAATCCTGTATTAGCTAAATCTCCTATCTTCTCAATCAAGAAAAAACTAATGTCCAACGTTCATGGTATTGATGTTTTAGTGGTTGATCCGCAAGACATAGAAATGGTTCCTTAATATTTGTCACCTACCTTTATATTGTCTTTTTTATTCCCTTTTAAAAGACGTGAATTTATTAAGTAAATTATATTTATTTAATTAATAAAAATAGAGTACTAGAAGAAGGAGAGTAGAAAACATCTATCGAGCCACCTCTTGAAGTTCTATTCTTCTTCTTCTCTATTACCACCTTCCTTCAAAAACTTCACTTCTTTATACAAATTATGGGTAAATTCTAAGGCAGAAATGTTTAGGTATTTCAACATTTCTATTAATCTTCCTGTTGGTACTGCTATTGTACCATCTTCCATTTGGCGTATTGATTCTGGTCTCAGTTGTAAAAATTTGCTTAATTCCTTAATACTTATATCCTTAGTTTTCCTAGCCTTTCGCAAAAGCTGTCCTATTACTAAATTAAGATTTTCTATTCTAGATTGCATTTTCCCCTACATCTATATTAAAAGAATAGAGTAACACAATTTTGAAGGGAAGAAAAGTGAGGGGTTTTACTTTCTAGGTGGTATGTGCAAAAAAGAATTGAGAAAAAAAATACTATTAAAATAGGGTATATTTATTATAGTTTTTAGGGGGGGTTTTTCACTATTTGACTAATATTTTGCATATTCAGCTAGGTACTTGTCGATGAAGGATTGGAAGTTTAGTTTATTACCAACGAACAAAATCTCTATGCAATAGATATGGTAGTACTTTGCCATCAATGATGCTAAACCCTCTATTGTCAAGTTGTCTTTGATCCAATTTGAAATTTGAGGGATGGTGAAAAACATGTGGTTTCTGTATTTTTCTCTAATATTAGAAAATGTGCTTTTGTAGTCCTGTTCGGTGTTATTTTTTGCACAAGAGGAGGAATAATAATAATGATAATTGTAAAAAACCTTATATATTAAGTATTCAGGATGCTCTTCAATAAGTGAATAAATACTATTTCTATATTTTAAAACACCCTCTATAAAATACAACTCCTCATAAATATGAATAATCAATGCCTTATCCCAAGTAGGTTTGTAAAAATTTTTAACAATAGAATCTGTTACAAAGAATATTTCTGAACCGTTTTTTATTTTATCTAACCTTAAGCATATATTATCATGGTCACTATTGTACATGACAACTTTTGTGAAAGTTAGGTGGTCATTTAGCATTTTCTTTTAGGTTCTTCTAAGTCATCTAAAACATCCCCTAAGGAAAAAACATTAGAACTTGGGGCATTATGTTGGTCAATATTGTTTTTGGTATCATACCTTACTTGTTTACGATACATACTTCTAAAATAGTCTGGTGTTTTAGAATTATCCTCTTTGCTCAATTTTTCAGCTGCTAAATATTCTCCTATTTTTTCATATTTAGTATTTTGCCTTTGGCTGTATCCATTCAAGGCAATTGGATAGAAATAGCACCACATAGCATGAAAATATTGTTGTCTTTTAGCTTTTTCTTCATTATTTTGCGGGGTCTTTTGAAATAATGTATATAAAAATTCCTCTAGACTGTTGTCGCAGGAACAAAAAAGTTCAATTAACTCTGCAGGTATGAAAAAGACATTTTTTTCATAGTTTTTACTTGTAAATGTCCGGACTATTTTTTTAAATTTTTCGGAATTGCCAATGGTAGCAAAGTATCTGCGTTCAAAATCACTAAGGAAGATATCAAAAATAATAGTGGTTTGAGCTAAGGCAATGAAGTTGATAGGTTCTATATCTAGTAGTTTACATATCCAATTGTAGGTTTTTTTCAAATACCTTCTTTTCTTCACGTATTCTTGGTGGTGAATGGCAAGGCAATTTAGATCTAAACCATCTTTTTCTTCTCTCTTTTCTCCTTTTTTAACCTTAATGTTAAGAGTATCGATATTGTATTCCATTCTTTAAATATTTATTTATTTTTTTAAAATAGTTAGCACTTCTTTCTGGCAAGTTCAAGCTCTTGCGATGCAAATTATAAAAATATTTTTTCAAACTTGGACTCTTTATTTTTTTGAGCGTCATGTGATACATGTATCTTTTATATTTCACTTTTTTTCTTTCAATGTATTCCTGAGCAAAGGTACTAAAGAGATGCATTAGTTGATCTTTCAAAAGAAATACTATTGACACTCCAGAGTTTTTCGTTATCTGCCTTATCTCTTCTAGGAATTTAAGCGAGCTATTGTCAATAAGTACCTCTTTATAGATGAAATTCCACAAAATAGATGGGATTTCATTTATCAATAACTGCCCTTTTTTGATTTTCTTCTTGCTACTCTGGATTAAAAATAACAATTTCGTGTTGTTTTTCAACTTGTTCATAAAATTATCACAGCTATTGGTGGTTATATATTTATATATAAACACATCTTTATCATTCCTATAATTACCCCTAATATTTTTTTCTAAATCAGTTGATAACTTAGGTTTTTCGTATAGCTCTCTTTTAGAGATTTCAACAACCTTGCCATCTCTATAGACCTTTGGTGTATCAAAGTTATCCTCTCCTAAAATATAGCCAACAGTGTTCTTCTTCTTGATACCTTTGAAAAACCTCATAGTACGAAGAAATATATCTCTTGCCTGCTGTTTTGCCTTCTTCGCTATGGTTGTGTGTTCTGCGTATATTTTAAGGGGTTGCAAGGGTTCTAAGTCGGACTTCTGTAAGGTAGTGAAGAGTTGGTTGTAGAAGTATCTCTTTTTGTCGTCATACCTTAGGTTGTCCATCTGGATCTGGATGTACTCTTCTCCCTGTTGGGTGAATATATGTATACGATCTTCACAGAGAGCCTTCAGCGTAGTTTGATCTAGTTTGTTGACCAGCAGCCAGCCATTCTTCTTGTTACCTTTCTTGTGCTTTCTGTTTTCTCTAGTTTGAAACAGAACTCTAGTTAAGGAAGGGTTAAGTTTTTTCAATTCTTTGAAAGCTCTGTTCCTTTGGGCGTTGGTGAAGGGACTCAAGTCTGGCAAAATAGCAAACTCATTGTTGTTTTTTGCTAAATAGAAATTGATAAGGTTCGATAGAGTCTTGTAAGTCGTGTTTTTTTCCTCATTTGAGGTAGTTAGTGTTTGACTTGGAAGATTTTCTGTTCTATTATTCATATAGATAAATATTCGTGATGTGTGTTTATTCATATAGATATTTTAGTATTTTAGTGGTTTAGTAATATTTTAGTATCTGAGTGGATTAGTAGTTATTCTTTTGTTTTCAAAATTAAAGTATAACTGCTTTTCTCTAAATTCAAAATAAAATTTCATAATTTTTTTCACCTCTTCATCAACAATAAGTAAATTTAAGGTAAGAATAGTTAATTTTTATTTAATATTCTTTGTCTCTCAGCAAAATCTTTCAAACAGTAAAAAATCATTGATATCTTTGAATTCTAATGGAACGGTGATATAGTTCATGGGTATTTTACAGTCATTGTTGTCTTTCTTGTCATTATCTTTCAATATCAACTTCTGAAAGTCTCCTTTATACGGGCAATCCGGCTCTGGCAAGTTGTGCTTACCAAAAGTACAGATGATTTTCCCTATTCCTAATCTATCAAAACAACAGTGCCTGTAGATACTGTGTAGGACCTCTGGAGAATGAAATACATCTAAGCAAGCAAAACAATCTTCTATACCTTCTAGGTACAGGATATTTTCCTTATTTTTGCTATTTGGAATATTATCTAAGGTGAAAGACTTTAGTGTGCCGTATTCCTCTACTTTGGTTCTGACCATCTTCTTCTGATAAGTAACTTTATCTAGAATCAAAACTTGGAAGCCCTTCATGTTGTCGAAGGGAATGTAGATCTCTATGTTTTTACCAATCCTTAATTCTTTCAAGGTAGAAGGAATAATATGAAACAGGTTGGGATCTATACCACGTACGTCGTAGAAGTATTTTTCAAATGTATCTTTAGTTAGTTTTGGAAGTTTGTTTAGTACTGTGGATGCACAAAACTCCTTTGTGGTGGCTGGTGGTGTGGTGGTTTCAGTTTCTTCTGTGGTTATTATTGTTGTTGTTGAGGCGGAAAGAGAGGTAGTAGGATGTTTGTTTTGGGTTTTTGTATTGGTCTTAGTATTGGCATTGGTATATGTATCTACTTGAATTACTGAGAGGATAGGAGAATATGGATATACTTCCGCTAACTTAGTGATATGCATAGTCTCTCCTCCATTTTCCCCCACTATACCTGAGGCAGGATAGAAGAAAGATTTGTCCCTTCTGCGTCTCCTGATAGAAGTTGTACCGTCTAGTTTATAAGGAAAGTAAATTACATCATTCATTCTACCCCCCTTCCCTCATATATCTTTTTCTAAATACTTTTCTACGCTACGCACGACCATGAGCTTGGTCTTCTTAGATAGGAAAATCAGGGTAGGGTCATGTCTAGATACTTTCGCATCATTGATACACAGTGTGTGACTTGGAGGGGAGGAGGAGGAGGAGGAGGAGGCTTCGGTATTGTGGAGGTATAAAGGTAATACTATACCTTTCTTTGAAGTTCTAAGGCAGAAAAGATGTATAAATATTCTTCTAAGTAATTTTTTTATTTTCATGTTGGTTACCTCTCTTGATCGAAACTTTGGTTGTGCAGAAGAATAATCAAATCTTCTTGAATGGTTTTCACATCTCTCTCTATTTTCTTTATTCTTTCTAATTTTATTTTATAGGTTCTTTCCAGATGATTTGACAGGAATATTATCGTAATTAGTAACATCAAAGTTAAAAAATTGAATGTATCTTTGAACATCATTGACATACCTCACAAACATCACCATCACACTTTACTTTATTATCTGCTGCCACACCAATATTGTCAGTTCTTTGCACAGACTTTGTCCTCGTATAATATAATGATTTGATACCTCTATTCCATGCATTGAAGTGAATATTATGCAAGTCCTTCTTGGAAATATCTGGAGGTATGAAAATATTTAAGGATTGTGATTGGCAGATGTGCTTTTGTCTGTCTGCTGCTAAGCCTACTAGGACATTTTGGTCTATCTCACTAGCAGTTTTGAATACTTCTTTGTCTTCCTTAGACATGAAGGATAGGGTCTGTACGGATCCCTCATTGTTTATTATTTCCTGCCATACCTCTTCAGTATTCTTGTTGTACTTGGTCTCCAAGAGATCTTCTAGGGGTTTATTCCTAATGGTGAAGGTACCAGAAAGTGTTCTTTGTGTGAAGATATTAGCAGCCTGAGGGTCAATACTTGGGGATATATTACCTGCTATGATGGATATACTGGCTGTTGGAGCAATAGCTAGTTTATGCGTGAATCTTTCCTCTAGGCCTCCTGCTCTTTGGGCATCTGGACATGCACCCCTTTCTTTGCTCAAAATAGCGGAAGTGAGATCTGCATGGTGGCGTATCAAACCAAATATTTCTTTGTTCAGTTTGTTTGCCTCTAATGATTCTATACTTAGACCTTTTTGTTGCAAGAGAGTATGAAAGCCCATAGCACCCAAACCAACACTTCTCTCCTGCATGGCACTATATATAGCGTTCTTGAAGTCTTCTTGAGGTGCATTGTCAATGAAGTCTTGTAGAACATTGTCTAGGAACCTCATGATATCTGGGATAAAGTCCTTATTGTTGAGCCAATCTTCATATTTCGCTAAATTCAAGGAAGATAAGCAACAGACAGCAGTACGTTTCTTGTTATTGTAGTCCTTACCTGTAGCTAAAGTGATTTCCGCACATAGGTTAGACATCTTGGGCTTCAACCTATTTAGCTCATAACTCTTAGGCATATTACGGATACAGTTGTCTATATATAGTATGTAGGGTTCACCGCTCTCCACACGTGTTGCCAAGATCTTGATCCATAGATCACGTGCTTTCAAGGTATGAATGATAGTACTGTTTTTAGTTGGGCTTTTCAGGTGCCAATCCTTGTTGTCCTTGACAGCCATCATGAACTTATCAGTGATCACTACTGCATGGTGTAGATTTAGAGCCTTTCTGTTAGGGTCACCTCCTATGGGCTTTCTGATGTCTAGGAATTCTTCTATCTCTGGATGGTCTACTGGTAGGTATACTGCGGTGGAGCCACGTCTAAGCGATCCTTGAGATATAGCTAGGGTTTGGGCATTCTGCATGACGATGAAAGGGATAATACCAGAAGTTTTACCACGACCTTTAACTTCTTCACCTATACCACGGATATTACCCCAGTAGCTACCTATACCTCCACCCTTGGAAGCTAACCAGACATTTTCTACTGCCATATCCACTATGCCCCTCAGGGAATCATCGGTTTCATTAAGGAAGCAGGCAATAGGTAAACCCCTGTCAGTGCCACCATTAGCTAGGATAGGGGTTGAAGGTACAAACCAGAGTTTAGATATATAGTCGTAGAGCCTTTGACTGTGTTCAGGGTCATCACCGTACTTGGCAGCTACTCTAGCAAAGCATTCCTGATAGGTTTCTTTCCTTTGACTGTTTAAGGTGGAAGGATGGAAATGTAGGTACCGATCTGATAGGGTTTTTTTAGAGAAGTCTGTCAGTAAAGCATCACGTGATTCGTCAATTTTGATGTTGTGGGGCATGGTT
>WLWG01000971.1_pt1 | contig 27848 bp, 48 predicted proteins | sample 6712871 | NCBI WGS metagenome assembly WLWG01 (sample SAMN12718693, study PRJNA515312) | sponge metagenome | isolation source: marine sponge | host: Mycale hentscheli | place: New Zealand: South Island, Marlborough, Capsize Point | collected 2003-05-01
CTCACATAAAGGTAGAATTCATGCAGAGATTAATCAATTGCGTTCAGATAATGGCGGAACTGTGACTGGTAGATTCTCATACTCAAACCCAAATTTACAGCAAATACCAGCTAGAAACAAAGACCTCGGACCCCGGATTAGGGCGTTATTTGTGCCCGAGGAGGGCCATACATGGGGTTGTTTTGACTATTCTCAGCAAGAACCTAGGCTGGTAGTGCATTATGCAGCTTTACAGAATCTCTATGGAGTGGACGAAGTGTTGGAAGCCTACCGAGAAGGCGATGCCGATTTCCACACTATCGTGGCAGACATGGCAGAGATACCTAGATCACAGGCCAAGACAATAAATCTTGGTCTGTTCTATGGTATGGGTAAAAATAAATTACAAGCAGAGTTAGGTGTATCTAAAGATGTATCAGATAGTTTGTTTAAACAATATCACAACAGAGTTCCATTTGTAAAACAACTGATGGATAATGTAATGAGCAGAGCACAAGACTCAGGTAAGATAAGAACGTTGCTGGGTAGACTATGTAGGTTTCACCTGTGGGAGCCTAATCAGTTTGGAATACATAAAGCATTGCCACACGACGCAGCGCTCATGGAACACGGACCAGGGATTAAACGTGCTTACACATACAAAGCATTGAATAAATTAATACAAGGATCAGCAGCTGACATGACCAAGAAAGCTATGATAGAATTACACAAAGAGGGTATCATACCGCATATACAAGTACATGATGAACTTGATATATCTGTTGAGAGTCCTGAACATGCAGAAAAAATAAAAGACATTATGGAATCTGCTGTTGACTTAGAAGTACCTAACAAAGTAGACTACGAATCAGGCCCTAATTGGGGCCAAATAAAATAAAATTATGGCTTACTTAAACGCAAATATTCCTGTACAATACGCGCAAATAAAAAAGGAGTATTTATATGACCTTACCAGACATGTGGGAGAAGTTGAAGACTGCATCATATTCGGCCTTACGAGTCTCACAGGACGTGCTATTTTATTTCATGCGATTATGGAAAACGGCGCAATATTTTATCGCCTCCCAATTAGCGCGTTTATTCAAAGAGGATTTGAGAGATCTAGAGTCCCCGAACAACGTTTGGATGAACTGGAGCTTTGGAATTCTTTCAGTTATTATCCTTCTGTTAATCGTTGGGATATCTTAGGAGCAGCTTCCGGCAAATACATAGGCAAAGACAAGAAGTGGTACCACGGCAAGTATTTATTTACAGTTGACTGGGGACATCCAGATGCTAATATACTGGACTCTGATCATTCAGAGATACCGCACGAGCATAAGTGCGCTCACATAATTGCTTTAGACAACGGTAATTATGCGGCACAGCCAAACAATAGATGTATTTGGGACCTGCCTTCATTCACTGTAAAAGATAATATTCCTGATTGGAAAGTACAAACTTCAGCATGGAATGTAGAAGACACAGGTCAATGGAAAACAGAAGACACTGACAATTTCTTTTATGAAATTGAAGAAAAGAAATGAGGAACGTAAATGAACTTAGCAGATTTGTTAAAGAAAAATATTGTTATGGTACCGGTAGTAGCTTCAGTGCTAGTCGGAACATTTACAGGCGTCAAATACGTTGTTAATCTAACAGACACAATCAACGCCAATCAAGCAGAAATACAAGAATTAAAAACTATGGATGTAGAGAACATTCGTAGAGACATGAAAGTATTAACAGATAATGTTAATACTATTATCGCAAAATTAGAACGAGCAGAAGGCACATGGGAAATGGCTGAAAACTTATATCAACTATTAGCTAATCGTGTCAACGATCTAGAATGGGATGTAAAAGATTTAAACAGAGAAATAAATTATTAGGATGAACCATGGAGATTGCCAGGATGAATTATTACTTTACAGGTATATTAGTTATTTTATTTGTGTTGTTATGTTTCATGCAACCTGCGTATCCTAAAAACGAATATCTTAACGAGTATGGTGTAAGATGTGGAGAGTTCGAAACAAGAGTAGAAGCAGAAGACAGACAGACTAATTATAATTCTAGTAGTTCAGATTACGAGTCAGATAATTATAGATTAACTTTTAGTTACAGAAAATATTTAGGTACAGACTGTAAGACATCAAAAGAAAATGTGCAATTAAAACAACAACTTGAACTGATGAAGATGTGTAACAAAGTAAATCGAAACCCTAGTCTTGCATTAAATGAAAACTTTGCTTTACTTGTATCTAAATGTAGAGGTGTCATACCAACTAAAGCAGAAGAAAATAGACCTGTAGAAAAAAATACCTGGAAGGGTATGAAAAAAGAATACCTAGAATCTAATCCAGACGCTAAAACTATGGATAACACAACATTGAAAATGCCTCCAAAAGACTATATACTGCCTCTACCAAAACCAAAATTAGATGAGTAAAAAAGCATTAAATATATCTGAAGAAGCGGCTGTACAAATGCCGATGAAGACGGTAGCGTCTTTGATAATAATCGTAGCGCTCGGTACCATGGGATATTTTCAAATTATAGAACGTCTCAATGTTGCAGACACAAGATTACAAATAATGGAGAAGGACCTGGAAGAAAACACAGAGTTTAGAATCAAATGGCCACGTGGACAACTAGGTTCACTGCCCGCAGATTCTGAGCAGTACATGATGCTGGAGGATTTATATAAGACTACCGATAAGTTATCTCAACACATAGATAGTATGGCACTAAATAAAGTCAACATAGAATTTTTAACAAAACAAATGGAAAAAGTTGTAGAAGATATTGAAGAGCTAAAAGATGGTGCAAGAGATATGCATTACAAGAATGGAAACGGCCAATGATTGTTGAATGTGTAGCTTTGTTGATGTTTGTGCAGGGAGAAATTAAAGAAGCACGTTATCAAGACAAAGGTATGGCTCAATGTATACGTGGTAAAATTACAGCAGAAAGACAATATAGTGAAACTGTATCTTACAAATGCTACAAGGGTAAGGCAGAATTAGAAGATAATATTGACGGTAGCAAAAGCATCAAGAAGCTGATAATAGAATAGAATGAGAGTGCAAGCAGAAATAGTTAATGGTAAGTGTCCAACATGTGATGAACTAACTATGTTAGTTGGTTTAACACCAGAACTTTTTAGATGTATGAATTGTGGATCAGATTTACATCAACATATTAATGGTAAGATAACTTATCTACCTGTCATGACTGCACGTGATGATGGTGGTGTACCATTTGTTAAAGAGTGGACTACTGAGTAATGGCTAAAAAGAAAAGCTTATACGGAGTATCAACAGCACCTCGTGATAAGCCTAAGAAGAGGCCTGGACGTCACAAAAAATCAAGAAACAAACACGAAAAAAGACAACAGAAAAAACAAAGAAAAGGTTGACAGCAATCCTGTATTATCCTAGTTTGTGGGTATGAAAGAAAAGAAACTAACAATAACAAGTAAAGATATAACACAAAAACAATGGTCTAATTTAATTTTAGAATTAAATTTAATTACAAAATCTTGGGCGCCTTATGCAACATTACAATTGCAAGCACCAGGATCTAAAAAGATCATAGCACATGGAACACGGAACTTTGACTCAAGGGTTTTACATGATGAAGAAGATTAATAAATTAGTAAAGGAGCACGCAGATGGATCTGATTATTTTGAACGACGAACTTTATCAATTAATTCCTGTCACAAAGCAAATGATGGAACATATGTCTTTATCGGGACCAGTAGACTGCATGGACCTGTGCGAGATACTGAGACTAAAGTTAAGCGGATACGTTGATACATTAAACTTACACATCATGAAAGATGGTAGTCAGTTTATTGGTTGTATGTGTAGATAGACCTATCCTAAAGAGGGAAAAAATAAGGATAGGTTATTGTGGTGAGATGAAAGTCCCATAACACATTTCTGCCTTAATTTCAAACAGTATTATCTTGAGTGCAATAAAACTTAACAAAAATGTTGTGTTTGTTAATTTCTTCTCGGCCGATCTCTTTCATTTTCTTTTGTGATTCTTCGTAGCCAAACATCAGGCAATCGTATTGACTGTTAAATGTCTCAGGCCATTCATAAACTGGTAGACAAGTTTGTTGTACCTGTGAGCATATTACTAATGCTAAAATAAATTTCATACTTGACAATACTCCTATTGATCCTATATATTGCTCATAATTAAATGAAAGGAAGGTCACATGACCGATATAACTAAATATAGAAACGTTTCATTAACACATGAAACATACAAGACATTGATAAGTTTGTCGAAGGTATTATTGCCTGATGCGACGTTGTCAATTAGTAAGACCATTGAATCAATTGCAAATGAGAAAGCGAAGAAGTTAAATGGAAAAATTAAAAAAAGCTAGAGTTAAGATTCATATCTGTCCTACATGCAAGGGCAACGGATATGTAAAAGTGGCGACAGAGGGACAAGACACAGTGCATCAGTGCTGGGATTGTGACTCGGAAGGGGAATTCTATGAGATCGATGATATGGGTTGGATTGATGATGGTACTTCTGACAGCGTGCACTAGAGATTTAGATCTAAATCCATGGACGACAGTGGTTAGAACGTTGGTGCAGAATGGCTCATAGTAAACATATCAAAGGTGATTGTGCTGAGTTGATTGCAGCTGAATACTTTATGTCATTAGGTTATTCAGTACATCGTAATATGTCATCACACGGTCCAGTGGACCTAGTGTTGATTGACGAAGATGGCATGGGTGATGTTATCTTGATTGATGTCAAAGCGTTAAGTCTTAGATCTAAAAATGGTTACAAGGTTAATAGAACACCAACTAAAAAACAAAAAGAGTTAGATGTACAATTGATGTTTGTAAATTTAGAAACGCGAGAAGTCTACGATGCAATGCCAGTTAAAAAAGATAAACAAGTTAAACGAGATAATAAAAATGTGGTCGACATAAAAGAATACATGCGAACACATATGCCTGAGTAATTATGTTTGATGAATATATTTATAGATTCCTGATGTGGGTAAATGATTGGTCAACAAAGTTGACAAGTTGGTCATGGACTATGTTATACTCTGATCGAAGGAGAGGATATGGAAACCGAAGAAGACAAAAAAATAGCCAAGCTACTAAAGAAGATGAGAGCTAAACCACAGTTCGGATTAGGCCAGGTACCACAGTACGGTAAGTCTAGATCCGGACGTGAGTATGGTGGGTTTATAAAAGAGTCTGTGTATAATAAGATTAAATATAAACCAACGAACCGTGGTCGTAATATAAATAAGAAAGGACCTTATGAAATCTAAGTGGGATGGTAAAAGTAGAATCTCTAATAAATTGTTTCGTAAAAATTTCGATGAGATATTTGGTAAGAAGGAAGATGACGAATTGAAAGAGAGTTATCAGCAGTCGATAAAGAATAAAAAAGAACGACAAGCTAACATGCAGTCTGATAATCTTGAGATAGAAGAATATTTAAAAGAATTAAAACATAAGCTATGATTAAAAAAAGTAAAAAATACAACTATATACAAGGAAAACAGCTCACGGACCCCGGAACAGGGACCAGGGTTTATGACATAGATAATTATAGACTTCCGTCTGTGACTACGATATTAGGAGCCACCAAAAATAAACAATTTCTAAAAGACTGGACGGCCAAAGTTGGAGAAAAAGAAGCAGAGCGAATCAAGAATGTATCTAGTGCACGGGGTACCTGTATGCACAAATTCCTGGAACACTATGTACTCGGCACTGGCTGTGTTGATCTTACAGCAATCGGACAAGAGGCGCGTCCCATGGCCGACAAAATTATTGAGATTGGTCTTGCGCCAGTGGAAGAGTATTATGGCTCTGAAGTTATGCTACACTACCCGGGTCTATACGCAGGCTCGACAGATTTGGTTTGCATGCATAATGGCAAAGAAACTATTGTTGACTTCAAACAATCTAACCGTCCGAAGAGGGAAGAATGGATCGAAGATTATTATCTGCAGATTGCCATGTACGCAATGGCCCACGACTACGTCTACGGCAGTAAGATTGAACAAGGAGTTATCATGGTATGCACGCCTGACTTATATTATCAAGAATTCAAAACAGAAGGTGCAAGCCTTCGAGCCTGGAAACACAAGGCACTAAAACGAATCAACATGTATAATGAATTGATACATGATGAGAAAGAGAAAGCTAACGTAAACATGAACCCGGAGGATTTTTTTAATGGCGCGTAAATTAGAAGTACATGGTTATTACTTTGATGGTAAACAAATGTATACTATGTACATAGACAGAGATGGTAAAATTACAATGAAAAAGGAGAAACTATGAACAGTATGTTATTTAGAACTCTTCTAAAGAGATACGAGGCAGAAATAGAAGATGCTTTGTACAAGATAGCAGCTTTAGATGAGAACAATATGGTCATACCAGAACACACTGATATTACAGGAGAGGTCGATAAACTGCTGAGTAAAATAGGCAGTGCAGAAGAGAAGTTGTCCGTAATGAGGAAATATTGTGGCGAAAAAAAGGCATAAGGTGACAGTGTATATGTATGGTAAAAAAAATAAAAAAAAATAAAAAAACTACTCTAGAAAAAGTGTCTTTTGTGTCACTTTGCTCTAGAAGTGTTGGTATATATGACTTTAGGGTAGACACTTTTTGCTAAAAAAAAGTGTCATGTGACAGAAAATAATGTCACCTTACAGTGTGTTTCAGTTTGCCTATGCGCGCGCGATACAAAAAACTAGAAAAACTGATTTTTTTTAGATACATATACAGATATGAAATTCAAAAGAAAATCCAGAAGAATCAACAGCTACACTAAACCAAAGACAGTCAAAGAACATGTGCCGTTTCCATACAAACGTGTGCGTATCGATTGGATTGATATAATCACTGAGGGCGGTTGGGGTACAGTCAAAGAGTTTAAAGATATGAAATTAGCAACACCTGTAAGTGAAGGTTGGTTGTTTAGTAAAGATGATGAGACTGTAAGAATCTTTGCTGGTTATGATGTAGAAGCCGATGGCTCTATTCACTTTTCGGAGCGTTCAGTTTTTCCAACTTCTTGTGTGAAGAAGATAACTCGGATTCACTAACATCAATTATGTCATCTGACAGCAATGCACCGTAGTCGTCTTCAATCTGTTTCATTTTTGCTTCTAGTTGTTCTTCTGTCATCTCTTCTAGTTTACCATGTTTTATTATTTTTCTGTCTATGTATAGTCCTCCTGCCTTGCCTCGATTTGTTTCAGCGTTTACAGCAGCGGAGAAGGAATTCTTTTTCAAAGCGAGTTGTTTGATTCTAGCTAGCTCTGCTATGTGGTTTTCATAGGTCACACCAAATTTTAAATCTCTTTCTTGCTCTAGTTCATCTCTATATTTTACAACTAAAGGATTCTGTCTGGGGTTCGTTAGTTCGGATCCTTCCTGTCGGCACCTCTTGAGTGAATACCCTGCTAGCTCGGCTGCCTCCATTTTGTTTACAGGTCCATCTGGTCCACCAAATACCAAGTATTGGCAGAATCTTTTTTGCATTTCTGTTAATCTTTTTGGAACTCCCATATTGACTTTTTAAGGTAACTATCCTATAAAGTCAATATATGAAAGATAAGCGTACATACAATAAACTGAAAGAACATGGAGAAGATATGAGTTTAGAGAACGAAACTAAGATTAAACCCAAAGCAACTGACAGTCTTGCTGTTGCTACTTTAACAGAACAATATAAAGCTGAGATACACAAGTATCGAGAGAGGGAAGGTTTGTATATTCAAACTGACAACCAATTAAGAGCTACAAAACAAATCGTAGTTGATATGGCTGGTACTGTTAGAGAGCTACATACACAAAACGAAAACTTAAAAGCAGAAATTGCTAGACTAAACGAAGATATTCAACTATTAGAATTGAAGATAAAAAAATAATGCGAGTCCAAGACTTACAACAATTTTTATCTAAGTTCACAGAATCTAATAATGATGGCAGTAGACAAGGTAATGCTATTTCTAATGCAATCGTAATGGTAGAAGTAAACGGTTATTTAGAAAAGGTTATCAAGATGGAAGTACACGAACACAACACACCAATCGTAGGACACACAGGTCATAGTGCACATCGTCTTGTATTAAAAACAACTAAAAAATCTAATTTCATTATACCACCTAAACTGCAATATTAAGCGCAGTGGTTACCTTGAAAAACATATGGGCCCAGAGGCAAAATTTTACCAACAAATTAAAAAAAATTTCAAGTCACTTTCGCTTATTAGAATTGAAAACTCTAGCTTACTTGGGACTCCTGATCTATTGGTCTGCAATACTTCTGGGAACTTTTGCACTCTAGAATTAAAGGTTACTAAAGGTAACAAAATCCGATTTAGCCCGCACCAAATTGCCTTCCATTTACGTCATCCAAAGAACACATTTATTATGGTAAAGGCCCTTGGTCCTTTACCCCCTAAAACTTCTCCAATATCCATGTACCATGGTTCTAGGATCAGGGAGCTTGCTGCTTGTGGCTTGAAGCTTGCCGCTTGTTACTCAGGGCTTGAGGCTTGTCGCTTGATGTTTGAACAGGTTGGTTCGAAAGCTTGATGCTTGCTGCTTGAGGCCCGGACCAGGTGCACGCTAGTGTCGAACACGTCTGTTGCTTCTTCGCTAATGACCTGATCCGTATATTCCCGCAGGAATTCTGTTTTAATGTTTACCATAAGAAACTGTTTTAATTGAGGCGTCCCAACATTGTCTGCAGTCTCGACACTCGTTGTCTTGTTTTGCAGCTGGACAGCTGGCGTTGCTGTCAACAACCTCCGAGCTGTGGGGCCACGACTGAGGCGCCCTTTGGTTTACCATAGGCGCGCTAAATCGTATGACTAAATTTGTAGGCTTGTCTTGCATGTGATCTTTGATCCATGCTTCACGTGTTGGCATCCAGTGCCGCTTCGAAGGCGTTGCCCTGCATACTTCATAAATTTTGTTTAGGTGATCCAGATCCTGGACATCCCCTGAGTCATGCCATCTAAATACATCTGGCTTTTTACTGTTGATTAAGTGAGTCATTGCAGCTGTCCACTGTGGATCTTTGATGGCGTGCAGCCTTCGATATTGTGCATCTTGCACAACCTTGAACACGTAACAGCCCTTGAGCGCATAACAGTCAAAGCACACTGAGCCCGGGACCTTCTGTAGCTTGCCGCCGGTCTTGCATTCTTTGGCTGGTAAACCTATCGACCATCCAGGCATTTTTGAAGGTTTACTTAAACCTCCGACCAGCTTCCACGCTTCATCTGTTTTCATTTTAAACTTATCCTTGTTAATTCCATTTCCGAATCTTCTGTTAATTTATTTAAATGATTTAATGCTACATCAACCTTGTGCCTGATGTCTGTATCGCTGTGACCAATCTGGTCTAGATAGTGGATAGTGTCCACTAGGGCGTCTTGATAAATTTTTATTAATTCAATTGTTGCTTTCATAATTTCTCCTTTATTTTATGGGACACAATAACATTATAATTCTTTCTTGTCAAGCTTGCGGCTTGACGCTTGCAGCTTGAGGCTTCTTTTTTATATCCATTGGCCTCTAGCCAGCGCCAGTGATTTATTAAAATCACTGGGCTCTCAATCCTTCTACTCACCGATTGTCTCCTTCTCCCATCTCTTCTTAGACTCTGCTTGATCTAGCTTCACCAGCTTTAGAACTTCTTCCAAAGCATTAGCTATACGCTGCAATTGTACCGCGCATAAAAAATCATTGTCTGAGTCATCTGGGGCATTATTAACTTTATCTTCTAAGTCTTGTATTTCTTTTAAGTTTTCCATTCCTTCATTCATAATTATACCTTTCTAAATTTATCCTATCATATCCTGGACCAGCTGTCAAGGCTTGCCGCTTGATATTTCTTGTTTCTTTTTTCTTTTTCATATAACCGGCCGCGTTTCCTGATCAGGGAACTCAACGCCTGCCGGTCCTAGTACTTAGTCCCTACCCTTTCAGGTCACAGGTAACGTCCAGGGAAATGCCAAAGGCAAGATATGTACGCCGTCTCTAGGTCACAATTCTTTGATCAGTCACTATGCTACGAGGGTTAGTAACGCGAGATCTATAGTTACATTGTCAACCACTGGGTATTACGCTTCCCCTTGTTATAGTGTTTTATCTCCACAGTCATTAATGACTGATCCCAGGTCCCTGGATGACGACCCTTCGAAGCTTTTAGCCGGCCGGAAGTCCAGAGACCAGGGATCAGAGGCCTAGAGATACATTTAAATCTAGAGGCCTAGAATCCTATGCCTTGACGGGTTCCATTCAGTTTACAGTATTCCCATTCCAGATTTGGGAAGCGCCCGTCAAGACTTCAAATATATCAAGAGCTGAATTTTGTATATTTGCATTAACTCCAATATAATACTTGACAATCCTATTGTCAAGGGTTAAAACAAATTAAATGCAAATAAATAATAATAACCAGAAAGGCAATATGACTAGAGTAAGAATGAACACAGAGTTAAGAAACAAACTCTTTAATAAAATAAAAGATGTCTTTGAGAATGAAGACACACAGGAAAAAGAAGATTATCTTTTAGCAAGAGAAGAAGTTGACAATCAATATGGTATTGCATCAACACTTGCAAAAGAAGTTGTTGAGAGATCATATCCTGTTGATGATGTTGCAACACTCCGAACTTTTAAAAGAAAGTATGGACAACCTTGTGATGTTGTTGCAAAAGATAAATGCTTTTACTTTGCACACTCGGAAGATGTTGATGATGAGGGACAACAAGTAGAAACTAAATCACACTTTGATTTTGGTTTGTTTGGCAATCTAAATGGTAGTGAGTATTCAAGCGATCAAGGTAAAAAGTTTGCAGTTGCATACTACCGAGAAGAACTAAAAGCACAGGATTGCAACCCAGATATTTATGCACAACAAGACGCAAACAAAGACAATCCACATAAGACAAAGCACGTTGATGAATGTATGAAAGCATTAAACTACAATCATTATAATGATAGTGATGAAACAGGTGTAGCAAAAAGTTTTAATGCACCATATTATCTTGATGTAATTGGAACATCTTATTGTAGATCAAGAGCAATAGCTTGTACTAAAGATGAGTACAAACAATTTGAAAAATGGCGAGTTGCAAAAGCAAATCTAGTTGTCAAACATCAACAATGGATTGATACAATTATGAAACAATGTAGTCAGTTAAAAATTGGATTGAAAGCATACAGGTATCTAAGTGAGGGAATTGAACTTGCAACAGAACTTGGAATTAAACTTGATGAGGCAGAACTAATTAGAACTAACTCAACAGGTTTGACTATCTACAATCCTAGCAATCTAGCAAGTATGATTAAAGGTATGAAGAACAAACACCAATCAAGAGAAGCTAAAATATTGGCTAGAAAACAATATGAAGAAAGTCTAAATTAAGCTATTGACAAGGGCTATCCTATATTATAGGATAGTCCCAGAAAGAGAGAAATACATATGACTAAAACATTTTACATAACTTATTGGGCTTCCAAACATAAGAAGCACATAACAAGGAAAGGTAAGCATGACGAAAAATCTAGATATGGAACATCAAAACAAGGTGTGCCATACTACGTTTATTATGATTTAGATAGTCATGGTTACAGAACAGCAACAACAAGTTGGAAAGTGAGGCACTAATGAACGCAGAACTAATAGCAAGATTACTAATGGTATTAACAGGATTTGTATTGGCAATGTTGGGAGTAATTGTTTTTATACATGGAGAACATTACGAGGTGGGGATATTAATTTCCTTTGCTGGTATATGTTCAATCTTTGGGGGGCTACCACATTATGAGTAGACTTTGCCAAGGACCAGACTGCCATACTTACGATACGACAGACAGGAAACGTGGACCAAAAGGAAACAAAAGAAATGAAACCAGAAAGGTTGGTCAGTATGGTTATGGTGGTAATAATTTTTGTACATTGAATTGTCAAAATGATTGGTGGGCTTTACATGGTAATCAAGCAGTCAATCACTTTGGCAGATTACATCAACCTAAAATTTTGACTGCTGAAAATGGTTGGCGCAGACAATACAACCGAGCGAGGTGGGACGATGACAATGCACCAGAATACATTGAACGCAATATGTTAACAGGGGAAGAAAGACCATTGACATCGCAACCAGAATAGACTAGGATAATCCTATGACTACTAGAAATATGAAAGCAACAAACCCCTACTCTGGTGAGTCTGCAATGTTAACTAAGGAAGAGTTTGCACTCTATCATTTAATTAAACATGCAGAAGAAACAGAGCAGTATGATGCCATGCAAAAAGGTCTGGACATGTTCAGTAGAAAGAACCCAGGCGCTTACATGGTCTTACTAGATTAACTCTCTCTGTGTAGGCCCTAACGGGCCTACACATACACAGCACACGGACCAATAGAGGTACCACACCCACACCTAACAATCTTTACAACTGTATAAGCACTTCCCTTTAGATAAAAAGGGGTCCCACTACTCTGGGTTGTATTGCTTGATTTAGACAGTTAATGGTGTTAAAAAACATCTTCACTGGTAAAAAGGTGCAAAAAATTTTATAAAAATTTTTTATGATAAAAAAAGATATAAAAAAACTGCCTTCTAACATTAGATCGCAATATAGAAGATTACAGGTTATGCATGCTGAAAAGAAAATTCAGCGAAAAGCACAACATGATTTCATGTCCTTTACTAAAGCTGTGTGGCCAGAGTTTATAGAAGGTGCACACCATAGAGTTATTGCTCAAAAATTTAATGACCTTGCAGATAAGAAAATAAATAGATTAATTATTAACATGCCGCCTAGACATACAAAGTCAGAGTTTGCAAGTTATCTTTTGCCAGCTTGGATGGTTGGTAAAAATCCAAAATTAAAAATTATTCAAGCTACTCACACAGGAGAACTAGCAATTAGGTTTGGTCGTAAAGCTAAAAACTTAATTGACAGCGAAGAATATTCTAAAATTTTTGAAACAAGACTACAAGAAGACAGTCAGGCTGCAGGAAGATGGGAAACTGCGCAAGGTGGTGAGTATTTTGCAGCTGGTGTTGGCGGTGCAATCACGGGCCGTGGTGCGGACCTCTTGATTATTGACGATCCACACTCGGAACAAGACGCAATGTCAGCTAACGCACTAGAAAATGCGTACGAATGGTACACATCAGGTCCACGTCAGCGTTTACAACCAGGCGGACAAATAGTTTTAGTCATGACACGTTGGTCAAAAAAAGATTTAACAGGAATATTGTTAGATAATCAAAAAAAAGTTAAGGGTGATCAGTGGGACGTGGTCGAATTTCCGGCAATCATGGACCACGGAACTACACAAGAGCCTGTTTGGCCACAATATTGGAACTTAAAAGAGCTAGAAAGTGTAAAAGCTACTCTTCCGGTTGGAAAATGGAACGCACAATGGATGCAAAACCCAACTTCTGAAGAAGGAGCACTAATAAAACGTGAATGGTGGCGAAAATGGGAGCAAGAATTTTTACCAGACGTTACTTACGTCATTCAAAGCTACGATACTGCGTTTTTAAAAAAAGAAACGGCCGATTATTCGGCAATTACCACCTGGGGAATATTTTATCCTGAAGAAGGAGGCAAACCAAATATAATTTTGTTAGATGCAATCAAAGATCGTTTTGAATTTCCAGAATTACGTCGAGAAGCTCTCGAGCAATATAAATATTGGCAACCTGATATGGTTATCGTTGAGCAAAAAGCATCGGGTACTCCATTGACCCACGAACTAAGGCAAATGGACATTCCGGTGATGACATTTACCCCAAGTCGTGGTAATGATAAGCACGTACGAGTAAATTCTTGTGCCCCGCTGTTTGAGGCTGGATTAATCTGGGCTCCTGATGAGCAGTATGCAGAAGAAGTTATTGAAGAATGCGCGTCATTTCCATATGGCGATCATGATGACTTAGTTGACAGTATGACTATGGCTATTATGCGATTCAGGCAGGGAGGTTTCCTACCCCATCCAGAAGACTATGAAGACGAAAAACAACCACCTAGGAAAATGGAGTACTACTAAGTATGGCAGGAATAGTATACACAAAATTAATAGATGCATTAAAAGGCATAGGGGTAGATGTATCCCAACAACAAGCTTCTAATGTTAAAAAACTTGCTCCTAAAAATAAATCTACAGCAACAAAACCTGGATTACTTGCAGCTGAAAGAGATACCGGAGGAAATTTTGCAACGGTATTAGATGTTTTTAAAAACGAAGCAAAATATATTGACTCTATGAATGATGCCGAGCAAATGGCATTTTTAAATAATATTTTAGACTACAACGAGTTTGGCGGAAAAAGTATTGGAGTTTCAAAAGGTATTGAAGCTACAGATGCAATGAAAGATTTTGAAAAAACTCGATCAGAATTAAAAAAAGCTTTAGATGATTTAAATACAGATAAATCAGAAATTGGAAAATCTGTTGAAGAATTAAATGCACTGGCAAAAAATTTAAAAGACGAAACAACAAAAAATAAAAATAAAGCCCTTGAAGATTTAGATACTTTTTTAGAAACAGGTGGTCAACCATTAAAGAAAAAAGATGATAAATTTCTTGGTGGTAGTATGCACGAAGAAGGCCAACTTAGAACTGGTATCAGACAATTTTTACAAACAGAATATAAAAACGGCAGACTTAAATTAGATGACTTAGATAAAGCAAGAGTTATGGAATATTCGCCAATGATCGAACACGATCCTATTTTAGTATTTAAAAAAATATATGGCGACGAAGCTTATAAAAAAGCCGGAGAATTTCCAGGTGCATTTGAGATAGGTGAAAACTTTAAACACTATGAAGAAATTTTTAGAAACAATATGGGAGAAGATTTATTAAAAGTTAAAGATAAAAAATATGTTGGTGATGGTAAATTAGTTTTAACAGAAATGGAAGAAATAAAAGCTCCAACTCCAGATGATCCTGATATACCTTTTGCAACAGGTGGTCGTGCAAGTTTTGCTGGTGGTAATTTAGTTTCTAAATTTATAGCGCTGATTGTAAAAAAAGAACCAATCGAAGCTATGAAAGAAGTTAATAAAGTTATTGGTAAAAAAGGTAAATATAAAAATTTAACACAAAAAGATATTGATAAAATTGTAGCCGATACTGAGGATCACATATTCCAAAGAGATCCGGATAACTTGTATGTCTACGATGATGGTAAAACTATTTACGATGACGATATGTCAAAAAAAGAGTTAATAGAAAAAGAAGGAAGAAAATTAGATCAAGAACAATTTAATAAAGATGTAGATGAAGCTGGAGGAATGGAAAAATTTTTAGATGATAATCCTATTGGTAACACTGCTGACGACATGAGTCTTGAAGAATCCCTAACAACTCTTGAAGGTCTTGGTGCAACTAAGATGGCTGAAAGATTTAAATTAAAACAAAAATATCCGGGAATTACGGATAGTTTGTTAGATGATCTTATAAACGATCCTGATCCAAATAATAAAGCAAGAGCTTTAGCTGCATTAGATGAAGCTATGACTTTACAAAAAGCTGGAAAATCTGAAGATCAAATTATTGAAATATTAAAAAGCACACCTAAAAAAGAAATGGCAACAGGCGGACGTGCTGGTTTTGCAGGAGGAGGAGCAGGAAAGTATCAAATGGATTTACCTTTTGGTGAACCATTATTTACCATGGTAATGAATAATAAACTTTTTGGAATATATCAAAATAAAGATGGATCTCGCTTATCAGTTCCGTTAGGATCAGATGGTAAACCAAGCTATGCTAAAGGCGGACGTGCTGGTTTTTACATGGGCGGTCAGTCAGGTCAGTCAGTAATTGAACCTGATCTATCAGACATTGGCCATGGTTCGGATGCCTTGATGTCTCGAACAAGACTTACGTCTCCCGGATCACAAGCAACGACGTCTACAGGTTTAAACTATTTACTCGGTGAAGATAACGATAATACTAGAGTTCCGTTTAGATTTGGTGGCAAAGGTCCTGGTAAAGTTTTACAAGATGAAAAAAAATTAAAACAAATGGTAGAAAATTTTAAAATTAACAGAGCACCTTTTGGTATTTTAATGGATCCACCAAAAAATCAAAGTTTAAGTTTCGAAAATTTAAACACAGCAGATCGTCCTTCTGAACCAGAAATTAAAATTGGTCCTTATAATCCACTATCAGATATAAACCCTTTTAGCAAAGATAATGTCGTAGAATTTGATGACGGAACTTTTATGTACAAAGATAATGGTAAGTATTTTAAAATAGATGAAGAAGATGAACCATATGAAGTTTCAGGACCTAGTAAAGGTGCAAAAATTAAACCCATAGAAATGGAAGCAGCAGAAGGTGGTCGTGCAGGATTTAACGATGGGCTGTTAGTGCCACCAGCTAAACCATATACAGAAGATATGTTTGAAAAAGATTCAATGACATTATTAAAAGGTATGTATGGCACAGGACCAGAATCTAATACTTTTTTATACAATAAAATAATTGAAAAAGGCAACATGTTAAGAAAACAAGGTGTTGAAAGAAAAACAGTCATTGAGATTATAAGAAACAATAAAGATAAAATTAATGCGTTTTTAGAAACACAAACAACATCTCCTAAAACATTTAAGGGCATGGCAGACGGTGGTATCGCGGGCCTAAGACCCGGGTATTATGGTGGCGGCGGAGTTAATCTAGCGCGTAGAGGATTTTTAAAAATATTAGGTGCAACTGCAGCAGGTGTCGCTGCATTTAAAACAGGTGCTTTAAAATTACTAGGTAAAACTGCTACAACTAAAGTTGCCCCTAAATTTTTTACAGCAGAAGCCGGATCCGGTGCACCGGCATGGTTTGAAGGAATGGTTAATAAAGTTTTAGCAGACGGTGTAGACATTACTAAAAAAGCTGCAACGATGGATGGTCAAACTGTTAAATCATTAGACACACCAACTGGTAAAGTTGATGTTACAATTGATAGAATGGGTAATGTTGATGTAAACTATCAAGGCTCAAACACTGCAATGGGTGAAGGCGTCGATATGAGATACGTAGTAAATGAAGGAGATGAACTAACTAGGGGTAAACCAATGGATGAGTTTGAAGCGGTTGAAAGTATTCCAGAAGGAAGACAAACTGGACAGGATGATTATAGTATTGAAATAGGAGAAAACACAACTGATGAAGTAAAAAATTTATTTTCTGATACATCAGAACTTGCAGAATTAGGTGGTAAAAAAGAATTAATAAACGACATTTCAGTAACTTTACAAAAGAAAAAGAAACTAAAACAAATGCAAGAAAATCCTTCAGACTTTGTAACAGATGTCCAAGGTGATTACGATCCGACTTAATATGAGCAACGATTATTTTAAAGCACAGGGATGGTTTAAAAACTACGCACTAAATTCACAAGACAGTCGTGGTATGTTTCAAAGATTAGTAAAAGAAGACGAAGAAGCTTTTAGATTAGCAAGCGCTGAGTCTGATAAAATTAAAAACATGATGAACAAGAAGTATGGTCCAGGCACCATGAAGTATGGTTCAGAAATATCACAACCATCACAAAGACCCGATGTTATACAAATAGATGCAATCAATTCATTTATAAGACGTAATCCTGCGGCTGATGGTGGGCGTATGGAATTTGGTGATGGTGGTATTACTGAAGGAAAGGGAGCTAATAAAGGTACGTTCTATTTAAGAATACCAAATGAAGACGGAGTTAGAATAAATCATAGTGGAACTAAGTTTCAAATGGAACAACTTTTAAAAAAATATAAAGAAAGATTAAAAGTAAAAAAAACTCCTTCTAATAAATTAACTCCTGATAAATTAAAAACAGTTTTAAAGTGGGGTAAAAATAAAAGTGAAGCTTTAGGTGAAACATGGTCTGATAAAAAAACTTTAAAAGAATATAATAATTTAAGTGAAGACATGAGAACAAAAGTTAGAGCTGGAGATGTGTCAGGAACAGGAGGAAGTTGGTCTGAAGGACAAATAACACCTCTAAACAAAGAACAACAAAAACTTTGGAATGCAACGATGGCCGATGAAGTTGGTAAATGGGAAGATTATCCAGAAGCAGAGAGAAATAGATGGAAAAGCGATTTTCCTAGAAAACAAAAAATTTATTCTCAAACTAAAGACCTGTTAAATATTGATGAATTAGCAAATTATTTAGGCAAAGAATTTAATGTAGATATTTCTAGAAATAAAATTAAAGGAGGTGGTTTTAGTGGTAAAGAAGCAAAAACAGGTTTAGGTAAATATATAAATGATAATTTATTTGTAGATACTTTTGGTAGTATCAAAGGAAATATTGAAGGTGAAGTTAGAGGAAATGTTACTTATTATAAAAAACCAACTAAAACACAAATTAATCAAATTAAAAAACAAAATTTAATATTTGATACTAGAACAAACTCACTTAAACCCAAAACACTAGAAAATATAAAAACGTTAAACGAAATGTATGGAGATGCGTACAGGTCAGGAACAATTCCAAAACTTAAAGATATGATAGACGCTACGGGTTTATCTGGAGGAGAGATTGCAAGAGCAGAAGCAAAACTAGCTCAAATATATAACGGTCATAAATTTAGAAATGGTCCAACTGACATAAGAGTAAATAAAAACACTGCAAACAAATTGTTTGACTTTATGTCAAAAGCTCAATTTGGAGATCCTCGTAAAAATGAATTATATGATATATCTTTGGATCTTATAGATGAAGGATTAGGAAACGAAAAAAATACATTTTATAATTTAAAAGATAAAGCTAGAAATATTTTAAAAGAAAATGGAATTAAAGTTTATTCTACTAAAAGTCCTATTGGGTTTAACATAGATGAGTTTGCTGGCGTTACTGGATCGGGAAGAAGTAAAAGTATGGCAGTATCTCAATTTATTAATATTATGGAAGGAAGTTTAAATACAAAAACATTACAAAATTTTCAATCTCGTTTATCAATAGCAAGATCAGCTGTTGAAGCTGCAAAAGGTACTCCTAGATATAATTCAGTTTTAAAAAAACAAATGGAACTAATAAATACAAGAGCTGCTAATTTAGAAGCAGAATATGGAATTAAACTTGCAAGATTAGAAAAACCTGCAGATATAAACAACATGTCAGCTGACGAAGTTAAAAGATTAAAAAACATAAAAATAGGAACTGGTGAAAATTTATATCAACGATTAGTTAAAGATGCAAAAGCCAGTGGTTATAGTATCAAGGTACCTGAAGGGTCATTAACTATTCAAGAATTTACTGACCCTAATAATGCAAGAGCTAGGGAATTAATTGCTTTAGTTGGTTGTCCAAATTTTAAAGGCAAACAAGCATTTGCTGAAGGTGGAAGAACAGGTTTTTCAGAAGGTGGAGATTGTTTTGACAAAGGTCAGAAATTAATTAACAACGGTATGAAAGATGCATCACAAGCTTCCATGAGAAACTTTAGTAAATTTGCAAACAGTGCATACAAAGTTGGTAGAAATATTGCTAAGTTTGGTATTATACCTGAAGCTATGTTTGTAGGTGCAGAATCGTTATTAAGAAAAGGTATGGGTGATACTTTAGAAGAAGGTTTTAAACAATCTATTGGTTGGTATTTAGATCCTATTTTTGGAACTAATTTTGTAGCAGAAGGAAAACTTTCTAGAAGATCTAGAGACGTTGATGAAGTAACAGCTTTTGAATTATCAAGATTAGATAATTATAATAAATCATTAGACAAAGTGGAATCATTAAAAGAAAATCAAAAAAATGTTTTAAATGTTTATGACGAAAGTTTAATGGGAGGTATTTCCGAACAAGATTATAAAAAACAAAGTGATAAAAACATTGCTAACGCTCAAGCAGAATTAAATAAAAACATGTTGAGTGAAGTTGAAAGAGTAGACTTTGAGAATAAAGGAGATGAAGCTTATGATATTAACCGTGTTAAAAGCCCTATAAGAAAAGCTATTGGTAAAGCTAGATCAGACACTGAAATGATGCGTTATGAAGATGATTTTACAGGAATGCAGTCAGATGCGTTTACACAAGATCCAATGTCTGCAAAGGCAAAAAAAGATAGTTTATCAAATTTATTACCACAAAAAGGAATGAGACCTGGATTATCTAAATTTGTAAATTTTGATGACAGACAGATAGATAAGCTATCTGGTCTTACAAAAAAACCTGTTGATGAATTACGAGCTTATCAAGAATATTTAAACAATGAAAGAAAACTATCTTTCGCAGATCAAGAAAAAATTTTTGGTAAAGAACAAACTTATGGAACACAAGGAAATTTTTTTGGAGAAAAAATAAAACCAAAACCCATGTACGATTACGCAGAAGGTGGTATAACAACATTAAGGAGTAAATATGAGTATAAAAAATAAACCAACAAATAAGAAAAAACCAAACTTAGCACAAAAGCTGAGAGCCAATCCTGGTTTTAAATGGTGGGCAGTGCCACCTAAAAAGGGACCTTTATCACAAGGGTTGAAATTACCATCAAAACAAGTTAAGAAAGTATAGGAGAATAAATATGGCAGATATGGATAAAAGTCTCCCTAACGAGCGACCGGAAGATGATGTTCTAAGAGAACAAATGGAAGAAGTCGATGTTGCAGAAGAGTTAGGTAAAGGACCAGTAGAAATTACAGAAGACGAAACCGGGGCTACAATTGATTTTGACCCTAATGCAATGCCGATGCCTCAAGAAGGTGGAGATCATTTTGCAAACTTAAATGAATTACTTCCAGAAGACGATACTGATGAAATAGGTAATCAATTACAAAATGATTACATGGAATACAAAACTTCAAGAGCCGAATGGGAAAGAGCTTATATTACTGGCTTAGATCTTTTAGGATTTAAATACACAAATAGAACAGAACCTTTTCAAGGAGCATCTGGTGCAACTCACCCAGTTCTTGCAGAAGCTGTTACACAGTTTCAATCATTAGCTTATAAAGAATTATTACCTGCAGATGGACCTGTACGAACTCAAGTAATGGGCGCGACTGATGCTGCAAAAGAAGCACAAGCTTTAAGAGTAAAAAATTTTATGAACTATCAAATCATGGATCAAATGAAAGAATACGAACCTGAGTTTGATCAAATGTTATTTTATCTACCTTTATCAGGTTCGACTTTTAAAAAAGTTTATTATGACGATTTAATGGGAAGAGCTGTTTCTAAGTTTATTCCTGCAGATGACCTTGTTGTTCCGTATACGGCTACCTCATTAGACGATGCGGAATCAGTCATCCATGTTGTTAAGATGTCAGAAAATGATTTACGTAAACAACAAGTAGCTGGTTTTTATTCAGACATAGAACTGACAAAACCAACTGGAACGATAACAAATGATTTAGAAGAAAAAGAGAGAGAAGTAGAAGGAATTAATAAATCTCAAAGAACCGACCCTCTATACACAATTCTAGAATGCCACGTTAATTTAGATTTAGAAGGTTTTGAAGATGTTGGTCCCGACGGAGCACCAACTGGAATAAAATTGCCTTACATCGTTACAATCGAAGAAGGTAGTAGGAAAGTTTTGTCTATCAGACGAAACTTTGCGCCCAATGATCCAACCAAAAAGAAAATCCAATATTTTGTCCACTTTAAATTTCTGCCAGGACTAGGGTTTTATGGTTTAGGATTGATACACATGATTGGCGGATTGAGTCGTACTGCAACTGCGGCTCTCCGTCAGTTACTAGACGCAGGTACATTATCAAACCTGCCGGCCGGATTTAAACAAAGAGGTGTCAGAGTAAAAGATGATGCCGCAAATATACAACCAGGAGAATTCAAAGATGTTGACACTCCAGGTGGTAATTTAAAAGATGCTTTTGTATTCTTACCTTACAAAGAACCGTCACAAACTTTATTACAGCTGATGGGAATTGTAGTTCAAGCAGGACAAAGATTCGCGTCCATTGCTGACATGCAGGTTGGGGACGGGAATCAACAGGCCGCTGTTGGTACGACCGTAGCTCTTTTAGAACGTGGTTCAAGAGTAATGTCAGCAATCCATAAAAGACTTTATGTAGGTCTTAAACAAGAGTTTAAATTATTGTCAAAAATATTTAGTGAATCTCTTCCACCAGAATATCCTTACGATGTTCCTGGAGCTGCAAGAAATGTTAAACAAGCTGACTTTGATGAAAGAGTAGATATTTTACCGGTAGCTGATCCAAACATATTTTCAATGTCTCAAAGAATTTCAATGGCACAAACTCAATTACAATTAGCTCAGTCTAATCCTGAAATGCATAATATGTATATGGCTTACAGAACTATGTATAGTGCGATAGGTATAAAAGACATAGATCAGATTTTACCACCTCCACCACCTAATCAACCAAAGGATCCTGCGATTGAACACATTGATGCAATGGGACAAAAACCTTTTCAAGCATTTCCAGGACAAGATCATAGAGCGCATGTTACAGCTCATTTAAATTTTATGGCAAGTAACTTTGTTAGAAACAATCCTAGCATTACTGCAGCGTTGGAAAAAAATATTATGGAGCATATATCATTGATGGCACAAGAACAGGTAGAGTTAGAGTTTCAACAAGAAATGCAAATGCTACCTCAAATGCAACAACAAGCTACTAACAATCCACAAATGCAACAACAGTTAGAACAAATATCTCAAAAGATAGAAGCAAGAAAAGCTATTTTAATTGCTGAAATGACTGAAGATTTTATGAAGGAAGAAAAAGAAATTACTTCTCAGTTTGATCATGATCCATTACTTAAATTAAAACAAAGAGAAGTTGATCTAAAAGCTATGGATGCGGAAAGAAAAGCTAAAGAAGATGAAGCTAGACTGAATTTAGATAAAATGAAAATGATGCAGGCTAGAGAAATTAATGAAGATAAATTACAACAAAATGAAGATTTAGCTAAACTAAGAGCTGATACAGCCATTGAAAAATCAATGATGTCTGCAGAAGTAAAACTAACCTCAGATGCTATGAAAGCCCGAGACGTAAATGTCTTGAAAGGGCCTAAAAGATAGTATATTAAAACTCAGGAGATAAATTATGAAGAACCCAAAAATAACAAAACCAGTTGGAGTTAACAAAGACGGATACGCTAGTGGTGGAGTAAATATAGAAGTGCCTTCTCAAAACTTAGAAATGGACCCTAGAGGTAAGACAAGTTTTAGAGCTAAAGGTGTTTACATTGCTCAAGGTGATAACGTTGAAGTTAAAGGAACTAAAAGAATGTTAGCTACTAAGAGTAAAAAAGCTACTTGGTACTAATATGTGGTTATCGGCAATTAAATTAGCCGTCTCTGCTGGTAGTAAAATTTACGCTAACAAACAGAAGACTAAAATAGCTATGTCGGATGCACAGCTTATGCATGCATCTCGTATGGCCGAAGGTAAAGAAGCTTACCAGGGAAAACTTTTAGAAGCCAGACAATCGGACTGGAAGGACGAGGCAGTTTTGATAATTCTTTCGGCGCCAATCGCGATTTTGGCCTGGGCAGTCATAAGCGATGATCCTTCTGCTATGGACAAAGTTGATTTATTTTTTCTACATTTTTCGGCACTCCCTTCATGGTTCACAAATCTTTGGATCCTTGTCGTAGCGTCGATATATGGTATAAAGGGTACACAAATTTTTAGAAACAACGGAGGAAAAAAATGAGACAAAACGGAATAAGATCAGACGTTAGATTTCCAACAGGAGCTGCTGGAATGAAAAAAGGTGGATCTGCTAAAAAGAAAAAGCAAGGATACAAAGATAGAAAAGATGAATCTATTGCTATGAGAGTTAAAAAGAAAAGAAGTGCAAAACAATTAAAAGCTTCTGCTAATGAGTCTTATGGTAAGTTTGGTTCTAAAGCTAAGAAGTCTGGTAAAATAAACAAATAATGTTTAAAAAAATTAAAAATTTTATTTGTAAGATTTTTAACATCAAAGCATGTCAATGCAAGAATGAAGACATACTTGTTCTAAATGACTATGTAGTAAAACCAACGCATTGTGGATCGCATACAAGATTTATAAAATCTTGCCATCAATGTATTGCAATAACAAACTAAAGGAGAAATTATGCCAGGAATGAAAAAAATGATGATGATGAAAAAAGGTGGAAAAGCTAAAAAGAAAAGTAAATTTCCAGATCACTCAGGTGATGGTAAAATTACTAAAAAAGATATTTTAATGGCAAAAGGAATAATTCCTAAAAAGAAAAAAATGAAGAAGGGAAAAGCATAATGGCTAAACGTGGTTTGTACGCGAATATTCACGCGAAAAAAAAGAGAATCGCTGCTGGTTCAGGTGAGAAGATGAGAAAACCTGGAACTAAAGGAGCACCAACTGCTGCTAATTTTAAAAGAGCAGCTAAGACGGCTAAGAAAAAACCTAAAAAGAAAAAGTAATGGCCGAGAAACCTATAAGAAAAACTACCGGTAAAGGTGGTAATTATAGAAAAACCAAATCTGGAGCAGGTATGACTAAGAAGGGTGTCGCTGCTTACAGAAGAGCAAACCCTGGAAGTAAATTAAAAACAGCCGTGACTGGTAAAGTGAAACCGGGATCAAAAGCTGCAAATCGACGTAAGTCGTACTGTGCAAGAAGCGCAGGCCAACTAAAACGATCATCTGCAAAAACACGTAACGATCCTAATTCTCGAATCAGACAAGCACGGAGAAGATGGAAATGTTAAATGGAATCAGAACAATTAATATCACAATTACTAAAAGCAATTAAAAGAAGAATAGATCAATTAGCCATATCTGTCACATCGGGTGGTGTTGACAATATGGAAACTTACAAGTATATCATAGGACAGATTAATGCACTGGAATCAGTGCGTCAGGAAATCTCTAACCTGCAACAAGATGAAGGAGCACAAAATGAAAACACAGGAACAGTCGTCGACCTTAAAGGAAGAAGTCCCAAAAATTAAAGAAGGACTACTCGACAAATACGAGAAAGAACCAGTAAAAGAAGTTACTAAAGAAAAAACTAAATTACCAAAACCAACAGGTTGGCGTATGTTAGTTCTACCATTTAGGATGAAAGAAAAAACTGATGGTGGAGTTTTATTAGGAACTGAAACAATAGATAGACAACAAGTTGCATCGCAATGCGGAAACGTTCTTGCAATGGGACCTGATTGTTACAATGATCCAAAAAGATTTAGCGACGGTCCATGGTGCAAGGTGGGAGACTGGGTAGTCTTCGCACGTTATGCCGGATCACGAATAGAGATTGAGGGTGGGGAAGTTCGTCTTCTTAATGATGACGAAGTATTAGCAACTGTACAGGATCCAACAGATATCCTGCACAAATTTTAACATAGGAAGGAAACTATGCCAGAGGAAGAAAAAAGAAAAGGACCAGGTGATATACCTGTAGATCTAGATACATCAGGACCAGAGGTCGATGTAACTTTAGAAGAAGTAAAAGAAGAAAATGTAACAGAACAATCGGAACAAGAAACAGATAAAACATTTGAAAACGAACGAGAAACAAAGTTAGACGAAAAAAAGGAAGATGAAAAATTAGAAGACTACAGTAAAGGGGTGCAAGCTAGAATTGCAAAACTTACTCGTAAGATGAGAGAAGCAGAACGTAAAGAAGCTGCTGCTCTTGAATACGCTGCTGCAGTCGAATCAAAAAGAAAACAAGATCAGGAAAGATTTAATAAAGTTGATTCTGATTACAATGCTAAATTTGAAGAAACTGTAAAGTCTGGTATGGAGATGGCACAAAAGCAATTAGCTACAGCCATTGAAGCAGGTGATGCAACAGCTCAAGTTGAAGCAAATAAAAAAATTGCTGAGTTAGCTTTTGAGAATGCTAAACTAAAGCAACGAAAAGAAGAAAAACCAGTTGAACAGGAAACACCTGTAAGACTATCCGACGGTGGACAATTACCAAATGAAACCCCTAGACAAATGCCTCAAGCTGATCCTATGGCTGAAGATTGGGCTGCAAAAAATAGATGGTTCGGAACAGATAGAGCTATGACATTTACTGCATTCGAGATTCACAAGGATTTAGTAGATAAAGAAGGCTATGATCCTAAATCTCAAGATTATTACAATGAGATTGATAAAAGGATTAGAGTTGACTTTGGGCATAAGTTTGATACTAATGAAACTAAGCAAACGAACAGGGCCGTTCAGTCGGTAGCTTCGGCTAACAGAAGCTCAAAACCTGGTCGCAAACAAGTGAGACTCACATCGTCTCAAGTAGCAATAGCTAAAAAATTAGGTGTGCCACTCGAAGAATATGCAAAACAATTAAAACTCACGGAAGGAGCATAAGCATATGAAAAAAGAAAACGAAAAAGTAACTTCTCGTGCGGCTGGAACTCGGTCAAAAACTGAAAGACCAAAAGAGTACAAGCCTCCATCATCTCTAGATGCACCACCAGCGCCCGATGGATTCAGGCACAGATGGATAAGAGCAGAGTCAATGGGTTTCAACGATTCCAAAAATATTCATGGAAGATTGAGATCTGGTTATGAGTTAGTGAGAGCTGACGAGTACGCTGACGGCGAATCTTACCCTATTGTCATGGACGGAAAATACGCTGGAGTGATTGGAGTAGGTGGCCTTCTCCTGGCAAGGATACCGGAAGAACTCGCGCAAAGTCGTGTTGCCTATCAAGCAAGACAAACTGAAGGGCAAGACGAAGCTGTAGAAAACGACTTACTGAAGGATCAGGACAAAAGAATGCCGATGAAATTCGAGCGTTCTAGCAAAAACTTCGGTGGTACTAAGAAATAAAATTCTAAACACCAACGAATAAATTAAACCGAACTGGAGGCCGTTTAACGACGGCAGGTTCATAAGGAGAAACAATAATGGCAAATAGAAACACGCAAGGTTTTGGTTTGATCCCGGCTGGAGTATTAGGTGGAGCACCTTCTACTGGCGGTCAGAACAAATACAAAATCGACAGTGGCTATGCGACTAGTTTATACATGGGAATGCCGGTGCAGTACGATTCTGCTTCAGGTGCCAATGTAGATCCAGGTTACATAGTTACAGCTCAAGACGCTATTACGGTTCCGACAATTGGTGTATTTAATGGTTGCTTCTACACAGATGCAAATACATTAAAACCAACTTTCTCTTCATTCTATCCTGGTGGCACAGTGCCCGCAGCGAATGTGAATAACGGAGATACGGATGCATTCGTAATAGATAATCCATGGCAACAATATGTTGGTCAATTAGATACGCGTTTAGCGGCAACTCTTGACGCAGCACAAGTTAACATGGGAAGAACGTATGGATTAACAGTTAGAGCAGAAGGAACTACAACAGCTTCTGGTTCTACTACATCTGGACAATCTAACGGTCAATTAACAGTAGGAACTGTAAATGACATTAACAATCAATGGAGACTATTAAGAGTAGCAGAAGATCCTGAGAACGAGGATCTTATTACAACTCCACAAACAAACGCAGCATTAGCTAACTTTTCAGGTATGGCTTCTGTGGTTGTAGTTGTTAACAAGTCACAATGGTTCGGAACAGGAACGGTAGGAGCATAACATGGCAATATCACGAGCACAGCTAGTTAAAGAACTAGAGCCAGGTCTGAATGCACTATTCGGTCTGGAATACAAAAGGTATGAAAATCAGCATGCTGAGATTTATACAACAGAATCATCAGACAGAGCTTTTGAAGAAGAAGTAATGTTAAGTGGTTTTGCAAACGCAGATGTAAAAGCAGAAGGAGCTGGCGTATCATACGATGATGCACAAGAAACTTATACTGCTAGATACACAATGGAAACGATCGCTTTAGCTTTCGCTATCACAGAAGAAGCAATAGAGGACA
>WLWG01000974.1_pt1 | contig 27788 bp, 34 predicted proteins | sample 6712871 | NCBI WGS metagenome assembly WLWG01 (sample SAMN12718693, study PRJNA515312) | sponge metagenome | isolation source: marine sponge | host: Mycale hentscheli | place: New Zealand: South Island, Marlborough, Capsize Point | collected 2003-05-01
GATTGATAGTTGCTAATGCACCTGCATTAGCTTTCTTTGCTACTTGACTTTCCATATATTCTCCTTTGTTAGTCTATTGTTTTGGTTTGTTAGTTATTTTCGTTTGATATCCAGCAAACGTACTGAAGTACTCCGAGGGTATCTTACCACCACGTTCGTGTAAGTCCCTCAAAGCAACTCTAAGGGTTCCGGCATTGACAGCAACTTTTTGTTCTGGTTCATAGCCTTGTCCCTTTGCAAGGGTAGCATATTGCGTCGCCTTGTTATCTTCGTCCTTTCCAAACCTCACTGTGATTTCATTTTTCACAATGTTGCCTAGTCCGTTCTCTCGAAGCCATTGATATGCCTCTGGTCTTTTTTCAGCTAACGCAGTGGCAAAAAATTTATTTGATATTTCTAATTCTGAACCATCTTTTAATTTCATGGTTTTAAGATTCATTGCATTCATCATATCAGGAATTACAACTTGAGAAAAATGTTTTTCTCTATCTTCTAATTCTTTTATTTTACTTTTATGATTGTCTATCTCTTGTTGAATGTCTTGAAGAGTTTTTATTTGTTGTGAAAGTTTTTCGGGTTCTGTCTGTGTCACCTGACTAGGCGCATCAGCTCTAAGATTTATCGTCATGTTACTCCTTAATAGTTTAATAGTTTAAATTTATATTTGCACTATCCTATATAGAGATCTTATTTTTATTGTCAACTAGTTTTGAAAAATATTTAATTCAATTGGATAATAAGAAAATTGTCTTCTATCATATTTCAACAATTTAAATTTACCATTAGTAATGTCAGAAGCCACTGCACATACCACACCAATTATTGCAGGGTCCCCATACAATAATAAATAATCGTCATTTGTAAAATCTTTTAATGAATTTTTTATTTCCATTACCATTGGCCCTGGTGAAAATTGCATTTGTTTTAAACGTGGAAACATTATCTTAATTTCGCCATACTTTAATGCGGGGGTAATATCTATCTTAGGTTTACCAGCTTTTTCTGGATTTTCAAATTCTCTAAATACAGGTATCTCTTGAACTAAATATACTTTTGGGTCAGTGTGGGTCACCCTGGGTTTATGATCTTTTATTTGCATTGACTTTATTCTTTTTAAGTATTATATACCTTTTTAGAAAGATAAGTAAATGTTAAACTACAAATTTAAAACTGAGCCATATGCTCATCAACGTAAAGCTTTAGAGCGTTCTTGGGAACAAGAATACTTCGCTTATTTTATGGAAATGGGTACCGGTAAATCTAAAGTATTAATTGATAATGCAGCTATGCTTTATAACCAAGGCAAAATAAATGGGTTATTATTAATAGCTCCTAAAGGTGTATATAAAAATTGGTATGAAGATCAAATACCTGTTCACTTACCAGACTATATAAATAGAAAAGTAGTTCTATGGAAATCTTCAGATAAAACTCATGAACAAGTAAAAAAATTAAATACATTGTTCCAAACAGGGACAGACTTTCATGTATTAATTATGAATGTAGAAGCTTTTTCTTATGACTTTGGTAAAGAATTTGCACGTAGATTTTTAGATTCACACAACGCCATGATGGCTATCGATGAGTCTACTAGTATAAAAACACCTACTGCTAATAGAACTAAAAATATTTTAAAACTAAAACACCTTGCTAAATACAGAAGAATACTAACAGGTTCACCTGTAACTAATTCACCTCTAGACTTATATAGTCAATGTGAGTTTCTTGGGTCTTGGCTCTTAAAAACAGATTCTTATTATGATTTTAGAGCTAGATACTCTGTAATGAAATCTATTAATCTAGGTTCTCGTAGTGTTAATGTAGTTGTAGGACATAGAAATCTTGGAGAACTATCTTCATTAATTGAACCTTTTTCCATGCGTGTATTAAAAGATGATTGTTTAGATTTACCACCTAAAACATTTATGAAACGTGAAATAACTATGACACCTCAACAAGAAAAAGTTTACAAAGCTATGAAAAAATATGCAATGGCTGAACTAGAAGGCAAATCATTAACTACTAATAATGTTATGGTACAATTAATGAGACTACATCAAATTACTTGTGGTCACTTCACAGCTGATGATGGTTCAATACAAAATATACCTAACCATAGAATAACAGAACTAATGGAAATATTATCAGAAGTAGAAGGTAAAGTTGTTATATGGTCTAACTATCAAAAAGATGTAGATACAATTTTAAAAGCTATTAGAAAAAAATATGAACGAGATGATGTTGTCGTAGACTATTATGGTTTAACACCTCAAGAAGAAAGACAGAATAATATAAAGAAGTTTCAAGAAGATGACAACTGTAGATTTTTTGTAGGCACTACTCAAACTGGCGGATATGGTATCACATTAACTGCTGCTAGCACAATGGTTTATTTTTCAAATGGTTATGATCTTGAAAAACGTTTACAATCAGAAGCTAGAATAGATCGTATTGGACAAGAATATCCAATGACTTATATTGATATTATAACTGAAGATACAGTTGATACAAAAATAGTTAAAGCTTTACGAAACAAAGTAAATATCGCCACTGAAATTATGGGCGAAGATTTAAAAGCTTGGATTTAAAAAACGTATTTTTCTAACAACTGAAAAGCTACAGCCCCCACCGTAGCTAAAACTACCCAATAGATTTTATCTATCTTGCCGCCCAATTTTTCTACATCTGAGTGAAGATGTTTTAAATCTTTTTTCATACCTGTCATATGTCCTTGTAACGAAATAATATGTTCTCTTTGAGTTTCTGGTTCAATCATTATGAAATCATTCCACGTTGTCTTAACCTTATTTGTTGTTCTTCTGGAGATAATAAAGCCATTTCAGTGGCTGTCAATCCCCCATTATTAGGCACATTGCCTAGGTTAGCTTGGGCTGTTTGTATTACTTGTGGGTTAGGCATTGCTGATGTTACATTACCTGGTAAAGGTGGTGTTTGTATTCCTGCAGAAAACATATCATCTGTTATGTAATCTGTAACATCAATATCAAATTGATCTTGAAAAGATAAGTCTCTTAAATCATCTCTGATATCTAATAGTATATCTTCTACTTCTTCAAATGGATTATCTTCTCCAATTCTTTCTGCAATCTCTTCAAATTCTTTTCTAATATTTCTAGATGGATAATAAGGATCAAATTTATCATTAGTTAGATCTCTGTAATCTCCTCTTAATTGTCTATCTCTAAACTCTTTAAATATATCATCTTCATCTGCACCTAATATGTCTGCAGCTTCAAGATTTTTTAACATATTTTTTTGTACGTTAAACCTTGCGTTGTTTGCTTTAATAAATTTATCAATAACTTCTACAGGGGTTTTAGGTCCTCCAGATAATAATGAGTCTGCACCACCTGTAAATAAACCTCTAGCTTCTCTAAGTCCTCTTTGATATTGAGCAATCTTAAATCCCATTGATCTAACAGGGTCCAATTTAACAGCTCTGTATCCAGCAAAACCTAAAAGCTCATCAGGTAATTCAAAGAACTCACCACGCTTTGATGGTTTATCAGCTGCTGCTTGGTATAATCTTGTTAACTGCGGATATGAAAAAGGTAGCATTGATTGCGCAAGATGATCAATACCAATTTTAATTTTGTCACCACCTGGAGTATTGTCATTCCATAATGCTCTACCATCATCTGTTACACCATTTCTTAATGTTAAATCTGTTAATGCTTCTGTGTAAATAGATTCAGATATAAATGGTGATGCGAGCTCACCAGCAGATTTAGCCATACCTTCTAATAAACCTTGCATTAAAACTTCTTCATCTTCAATTCCATTTTGAATATTATTTAATAAAGTTTGTAGTGGTCTAATAGCTATGTCATATGCATTACCATGACTGAAGTCGATGTATTTTAATTCACCTGTTTCTTCATCTCTAATAGGTAAGATAGTTGAGTTTTCTGACCATTTAGGTAAGTATCTTTTGATAGCTTCAAGCTCTTCGTTGGTAACATCGTATAAAGATTGAAAACCTTTTTGTATTCCATAAGGCGCTGCAGCTAATACAGTTGTCATACCTAGTAATCTTTTAATACCAATGTTTCTTAAAGCTGGATCTTTTATTTCTCTGATAGCTCTTTGACCAATATTAGTTGTTGTTCTTAATATCTCAGATGGGAAAGACATGAAGGTACCAAGAGGTAGACGTCTTAATGCTCTAACAGTATCAGATACATAAGCATAGTTTGGAACAGTGTTTCTTACAATGTCCGCTGCTTCATTATCTAACATTTCTTCTGTAAACTCTTTACCAGCTCTACTGTATGCATTTTTTAATCTGTATCTTTCAACAGCATAGTTAGCTATTTTAAACATATCGTCCTCAGCTGTGTATAAATCTTCAGCACCTTTCATAACAGCTTTAGCTCCACGTCCAGCTGAACCTAAAAGTTTTCTACCCATAGACTCTAATGGTTTTTCTAAATTTAAATTACCACCATAACCTATGTCTCCTAATATATTTCTAAAATCGTTTACGTTTGTTTGTGAGTTAACAACACCTAATCTTAAAAACTTTCTGTAGGCCTGGTCAAATTCTTCTTTACTGTATTTGTATGGTGTATATTTAGATGCAAACGTTTTAAGACCTGCACCTATATCTGTTGTTTTTAATGCTTCATTAAATGCTTTAGCAACTACTGCAGGGTTTTCAAAAAATATACCATTGGCTGCAGAGAATCCTGTTGCAGAAAATATATTTCTAAAGTGAGTTACCGGTGCAAGAATTGTTTTAGCTACCTGTGATGCAGCTTTTGGAAATAAGATTAAATTACGATAACCCCAAGTTGCTAGTTTCTCAATACCTGTTGCATCTTTTCTTGGTTCAAATAAAAATTTTAAAATCTTACCACTCTCAGATAATCCATCTGCAATAGCTCTTGATGTATATTTACCAGCTAAAGGATTAACAGCATAATCATCTTTAAATGCGTTAGCTACGTAATCATCTAACTTTACAATCTCTTGATTAGGTAATGAATTCTCTGCTGCGTTTCTAGTTCCAAAGAAAAACCCTTTGGTCCCTGGTGCAACGGTTCCTCCAGCTTGTTCTATTTCTTTTACAGCTTGTTTTCTAAAATAATCTTGGTCATCTAATCTTTGAAACATTTGATTTTTTCTAGCCACAGTAGATAGTCTTGTCATACCATTATATAATGAAAATCTAGGGTCAGACATTTCACCAAAAAATTCTCTAAATATTTTACTACCTTTACCAATCGGTTCTATAACATCACCTTTTCTAACAGCACCAGATAAGGCAGATGCTCTTCTTTTACCGGTTAATATTTTACCTTCAGAATCTTTTACTAATACTTGTTTAAAAAATTTTTTAGTTAAGCCATCATCATTTTCTGTAGTCTTAGATGTGTATTTAAAAAATGGTAACTCGTTTGGTTTCTTAGCTGCAAGTGCAGTATCTACTAATCTATTTAATTGTTCGTCTACTTGATTGACACTTTCAAAAGGTTTACCAGCTCTAGCTGCGTATCTTACAAATAAATCTCTAGCATTTTTGTAAGCTTCATTAGTTGGTGTGTATCTAACAAATGGTAATACAGGTTTGTCTTCAAAGACTCTGTATGTGCCACCTAAATAATCTTTTACCCTTTGGCCCATAATTGATTTTAAAGGTGTAACATTTGACATGTCACCACCTAATTTAGTAGCTGTTGATATAAGAGTAGTAAAAGCATTTCTTGCTTTACCTAATGTACCAAACAATTGATTTATCTCTGGTTGTTTTAATCCTTTTACTTTTAATTTTTCTGTAAGATCAACTACTATATCGTCCTTGATACCTTTAGTTAGATCACCAGAAAACATAGCATCATTAATAGTCTCAAGTACCTCTGCTTTTTCTTTACCTGTAGATTGATTAAAAATAGTTTTTACAGTTGGAAACATTTTATTTAATGGCTTATCTATTTCTTTAACGAGTTTCATAGCTTCATTAGTATCAGCCATAGTAGCTCCTTTTTCAGCCATCTTCTCTTCAAATATTTTTTGTGGTTTAGCACCTCTTGCTCTTACTGCACTGAATATACTATTAAAAAATCTACTTAGTTTTGAATTACTAAACTCAATATTCTTACCCATAGTAGCAGCTTCTTTGATACCTCTACCTACACCATAAACAATAGGTGTAATAAACAAAGACTCTCCACCAAACTTAACTCTGTTTAATAACTTTCTACCAGCATCTTTTGATGGATCCGCTAAAGCTTCATCATCTAAATCTGTTGGTCCTCCTAACACATCTCCGATACTTCCTATATCTTCAACGTTTGCTACTAGCGTTTCCCCCGCTGCTCCGCCACTAACTGCGGCTGCAAATCTTAATTTTTTAGCTGACTTATTTAATTCATCTGCTTTGGTTGCACCTTTAATTAAATCTGGTCTTTTAAGATCTAAATACTTATTAGCTTTTTTACCTTGTAAAGCTTTTGTTGCCATCTTACGTGCAACATTAAAACCAATAGCTCCTGGTACACCAATCTGTACTAACGCTTCAACTAATCTACCTGCTGCTTTTTCTTGTGCAATCTCTTCGAATGGATTTAACTTATCAAAAAATACTTCTACGTCTGTTGCAAGATCTGTACCTGCACCTAAGTCAATTAACTCTGCTCCTAATGAAACTACACCTTCAGGTACTTTTATTATACCTGATGCTACACCTGCTAGTGCTGCACTAAAAGCATTTCTTTCATTACCTAATTCTTCATCACCTAAACCCATGAAGCCTTCTGGATCGAAATCTGTATCGTACGCCATTTAGCCTCCTAGTTTTGTATTAGTTCTTCAAATGTGATATTTTTTATGGCCTCAAGTTGACCATTTTCGTTAACGACTACTCTTGTATATGTGTCCGTAATGTCATCATAGTATACGCCTTGATTAACATTTCTCTTCAGCTCATTTTTTTTATTAAATATTTTTTTAGCTCTTGGTAATTGTATATTTACTTTAGCAGCTTTTAATTTGTCATAATTATTTAATTCAAAGTTTGATCTATTCTTAGCAGTAGGCATGTCTTTCATCTCATCTTTTTTAATCATATCCTGTGCATAACTATATATTTTTTCTTCTGGTGAATCTGTTTTTAAGAACTGTGACTTAGCATAAGTAGAATCAATAAACTCACCCATTTTTTCTTGTACTCTAGCTGCATATTCTTCTGCAGTTTCAGTTTCTAATTGTGGACCTAAAGATACTTTAGCTTGAGCTCTTATTTTTTTAAGATCATCTTGACCTAAAGCATCAATAGCTTTTGCTCTTAATGCAATATCTTCACTTCTTTGTGCTCTTTTATTTTTAATTAAATCTTGTAATGGTTCTTTAGCTGCAGCACCTGCTGTAGATAATAAACCTTTTAATCCTCCACCACCTCTTGGCGTTGCAGATAATAAACTTGGTCCAAACTGTAATAAGAAATCTGTTAAAGGATCGGAACTTTGTTGTTGATTACCTCTATACGTGTCAACTCTTTCTTGAATATCACCTTCATTAAGTGTTAAACTAAGATTACCATTTGCATAGTTACCTCTGTCTACAATACCAGTCATAACGCCTGAACCAACGTTACCACCTTTTCTAAACATAGGTCTTCTAAATGTTTTCATTAACCCCCTAACCCAAAACCTCTATAGATACCTGCAAGCGTTGCTCCAGTTCCTAATGCTGTTTGAGCTAAAGTAGGTGATGGCGAAGATTGAGTTGTAGTTTGTCCAGGGTATCCAGATATTAGACCAGTAATACCCGCACCTAATGTTTGTGCTGCTTGTAATTTTTGGTTTGCTTGTTGTTGTGCTAATTGTTGTTGAGCAGATAATTGTGCTTGTTCTAATGCTTGGTTCTGTGCACCAAAAGTAGATAAGACTCCAACATCTTGACCTAGGAAACCTTGTTGTGCAGTACCTAATTGTAATTGATTAGCCATATTCTGTTGAGCTAATTGATTTGCTTGACTAAAACCTTGTTGTAATAATTGTGCCTGTAGTGCCGCTCTGTTTCTATCTGATTCTCCTTGATATACAGCTCTTTGTACACCTTCTCTACCACCACCAAATGCACCAGCTCCTATTGCTTGCGCTGCAATACTTGGTATTCCTTTTTTAGCTTGTACATCATACTCGGCTAGTGTGGTATCAATTACATCTTGTTGATACGGAGACATAAAAGCTTGATAGCCAGTAGGTCCAGATGAAGCTGCAGCTGCATTTAAGAATGGTTGATAAGCACCAATACCTTGAGTGGCTAATGTTTGTGCTTGTGTTGATAAAGGATCTTGTCCAGCTATAAATTGTGAACCAAATATTTGGGAAAGATCTTGATTTTTAAAATCACCAACTGCGGATGTTAATTCTTGTAAATATGGTTTAGCTGCCGCTTCAATAAACGGAGCTGGTAAAACCTGTTGTTGTACTACGTCAGCCATTATACTACCTTTGATTCGAGTTTCTTCATGGTGTCATACATAAGTTGAGCACCTTTATCTACACTACCACCACCTGCTGCTCTTACAGCATCAGCAGTAAATACAAATTCATTGTTTGATAACATTGCAGGAATGTCATCTGCCTTTTCTTTTACACCAACTGGAGGTATAAATCCACCTGTTTCTCTAAGGTCTAATTCTTTAACACCTTTAGGATTAACGTTGATATCTAGTCCTTCAATTCCTGAAGCCTGTTCCACTAATTTATCAGACCCATAAGCACGCATAATTCTACCACCATTAGCATATCCATATTCAGAAGTATCTCTCTCTACATTTTCTGCTATTTGATCTACATTATATCCTAAATTAGAATAATAAGAAGATAGGTATTTTCTTAATGCTCCTACGTCTTGTGAGGCCATTTCTCTTGTTTCTTCATCTTCATTCATTAAAGCAGCTAGTCCACCACTTATTGCAGTTCCTATACCAGCTTGTGCTAAAAATTTTTTAGGACCTTCTAAATTTTTATATCCTTCTACAGCATTTGAAAAAACTGAAGGTATACCTTTACTTGCAACAAAATCAGTTATTCTTCCAGTGAAAGGATTACCAAACATTGCATTACCTTGAAGTAAGTTACCACCAAAATATAACATTGCTGCTTTACCTATAGGCGATTTAGCAGCGCTTTTAATTCCTTTTGCTACACCTTTGACGGCTTTCTTAACTCCTTTTACTATACTTCCGAGTCCGTATTGTTGTCTGGGTTGTTGCATTCTTGATATCGCCATAATTTAAATATATTTATACTGTTGAGCAGGCGTAGAAATCCTGTAATATAATACTTTATTTGATTTTTTTGTCTTCGTCAATGGGTTTTACAGGCCTGGTACCTTGATATAAATCATCAAAGAAACGACCACAATATTGGAACTCTCCAACATGTGTAATAACATCCATTACATAGATATATACTTTACCACCCATATCACCCCATCTTTGACAAAAACCAAAGTCTTCTCCAAAGTAACGTTTAGTTTTAGGGTCATGAATAGTATCAAATAAATTCCACATATTAAGTTTTTTTTCTTCCTTACCATTAATATAGGTAGGTTGAAATATTTCTAGCTCTGGATAGTGTTTAATCATTTTTTCTAACACTTCTCTTTTAATTAACATACATCCAGTAGGAGCATGAGTTACTTCTATTAGTCCATTCTCACTATGTATATTAGTAGAATCCTCTACTTTTAAAGGGTAGGTATAACCAGCTCTAGATAAATCTTGTGCAGATGTAATAGCATCTTCTTTGGTATTAATTCTTCTCCATACCTTGTCCCAATCTAACATCTTCATAGGGTAAGGACAGGCTATAACATCTTTATCTAACTCTAACATTTTAAATATAGTAGATGATTGAAAGTCTATATCCGAGTCTATAAACAATAAATGTGTGTAACCGTCTTCGTGGTTTAAAGTTTCAGCTACACACAAATTTCTACCTTGAGTAACTAAAGAGGATTTCATCAAAGTAAAACTAACTTGTATTTTTCTTTGCATACAATCTTGTTGAAATTTTAAAACTGCTTGAGTGTAGTGCATAGAAGTATCACTGTGACAAGGGGTACACACCATAATTTTATATGGTGAATGAGCTCCTAAATTTACTTCTGTTACATTCTTATTACTTTCAGTAAACCAGATGGGTTCATTGTTTGCGCCTTGCGCTTTATTACTTTTTTGCATTTAATGCTCCTGTTAAAAATCTTGTCCATGCTGATCCTTGTTTACTCCAATTATAATATATATTAGCATAGTGAGATTGTGACTCTATGTGATTATGTATTTGTTTTTGATGCAATGTACTAGCAGCAGCTTCAATACCATAACCAAATTTAGATGCTAATCTTTTATAATTATCATCAAAAGGAATATACATTGGAAACTCTGCACCTGTTTCAAAGATAGCTCCTAAGTTTGTAGTAATACAATATAAACCTCCAGCCATAGCTTCTAATAAAGATATACAAAAAGTTTCTTCAAAAATACTTGGATACACATACATATTATATTTATGCATATTGTCTGTAATATAACTATTTGGTTTGTAACCAATGTAATTTACGTTAGGTAATTTTTCAGCCTGTTCATAAAGTGCTTTGTAGTTATGATCATTCTGTTCATAAAATTCTTTTCCATAAACTTCTGTAGATGAATATACATCTAAAGTAATCAAAGGATTTTTTACTAATTGCATAGCACCTAGTAATACAGATAAACCACGCCAAGGTGTGTTTTGATGTATTATTTTAATAGGTTGACCTTGTTCATATGGTTTAGCTTTTTGTATATTTTCAATACCATTTTTAATTACTATGCATTTTTCTAAAGGTAAGCCAAACATCATTCTAAATTTTTCATAATTCCAATGTGAATTAAATACATACCAATCATATTTACTATGATTAGATTTATCATTAAACCATGGATGTAAGTTAGGTTGATCCCAAGAATTTTTTTGCCAAAGAATATTCATCTTTGTAGGATGTAATGGAATTTTTTCTGGTACAGATGTTGTAATTTGTATCTGATCTAATAATTTTTTATCTACATACTTCTCTAAGTAACTGTATTGTAACTCTGTGCCGCCTTTAGGTTTTTCATTTCTCAATAACATAATTTATAGATACCCTCCAATATGGTAATTGTTTTTTTATTTCTTGTGATTTATGTGATTGATTAGAATCAAATAAAATAAAATCACCAGGTTTATATTTAATTATTTCACCTTCTACATTTAATTCTCCACCCCAATCTTCTGCCCATTGTGGTGTAAGAAAACCAACAATACTATATTTGTTTTTTGCGTCTATGTGAAATTCTGTGTAGTGGTTATTATTTTGTGAATTTAAAGCTATTCTATATATATTTCTTAAAAGATTAAAATTATGTTGTTCGTTTAATTTTTGATTTAATCTATCAAATAAACAATTAAAATAACCTATCCAATATGGATTATTATAAACAGGTTGTCCTTCGTTTATTAAAGTGCACCCTGGAAAAGAACCTCCTAGAGTTGATTGAGAATTTCTATTTAAAACCCATATGTTGTCAGCAATAAGATTTTCGTATACTTGAAAAATATCTTCTTTAGTTAAAACGTTATTTATTATTTTTGGTTTCACTTTGTTTATTCATTACTTTCTGCATTAAATCTAATCCTTTAGGAGAGACCTGCACTGTTACATCACTAACAATATCGGGTCCTTCTTTCTTATCTTTATATATTTCACCAGTTTTTGTATTTCTATAAGTAGTTATAGTCGTACAATCAATTTTATATATGTTATCCGTTTTCATTCTCTCTATTTATTAAAGCATAACTAACTACAACTTCTATCTTATTTGCAGTTTCTGCTTGAACTTTTATAGCATCTCCAGCTTCTAAATTCAACCCCTGTTCTGTAGCATTAATTGTACTTGTAGCAGGTACGTCTTTTCTAAAAAATTCTACATCTGTGCTTGAAGCAGAATCTCTTAAATCACAGTTAGCTAATACAGCCCCTGTACTATTATTAGATAAATAAACTGATTTTATAATAGCAACAGCTGAAGTAGATATACTTAAAACAGTTGTCATTGCTGTTCCGTCTAATACTTTGCTAGCATTTTTATACTGTATTGTCATGATAAAAAATAATTAAAAGTTTCTTGTTCGTTTTTTAAATCTTGTTGAAAAGAAAAATTAAGTTGTTGTTTCATAGTATTTAAAGACTCAATTATTTGTCTTTGATTATCTACTTCATATTCTTGTTTTGGTTCAGGTATATAGTTAGTTAACTTAGCCATGTAAAGCAGCACCTCTATCAGAAGAACTAAACCCACCACGACTTGATTTTGACGATGAATTAGAACTACCAATATTTCCTCTACCTCTATCACTAATATCTGGTCCTCCGAAATCACCTCTATCTATTCCTTTTTGAATACCTCTTGCTTGAGCCATGTTTCTTGCTGCCGCGTCATCTCTTGCTTGACGACCACCATAACTTCTAGCATCAAAGTAATCAGCTAAAGTTTTTGACTGACCAAAATCTGAATTTTGTAATCTATCATTAAATCCTCTTAATGATTCTAAACCACCTGTAATTAAACTTGAACCAGGTATTGCAAAACCTAATATTGCTTGGAGTATATTTTGTAAACCGCTAGGTTGTTTTGTTTCTTCTATATCTACTTCTTCATCTGCTTCATTGGCAACACCATAAGAAGTATCAATACCTAAATTTTGTAAAGGTGCCTGTGCCTGTTTCATGATGCCTGTCATTCGGTCCATGTTTCCAAATTGTCTTGCTCCAAGATTATACATTGGATCTATATTAGGACCTGTGTATGCAGGTTCTTCATATAATCCTTCATATACAAAACGAGGGTCGTTTTGTTGTCTATAAGATTCTAATATGTCGTATAGTCCACCCATTATCTTCTTCCGTCCGGTTGTGCATCTACTCTAAGTGTACCATATCTCCATGACTCACCTACAGCATCATTAGCTATTTTAAGAGAAACTAATCTTCCTCGAGCTCTAGTATCTACTTTATCAGTGGTTGATGTAATTGTAAAGGGTCCAAGAGGGGAACTAACTGCCGTATCATCAGGGTAAGAACTAACAAATAAAGTAACTGTAGCGTCTCCTCTTAAATATTTAAAATCAGGTATAAATCTTTTTACAGACATAAAGAATTCTCCATCACCTCTATAGTCAACAACTCCAGTTTGAATACCTAAACCACTTGTTCTTGAAGTAATATCATAGTCTCCGGATCTAATAAAAGCATCAATAGAAGTAGTGCCAGAACTATTAACTTGGTCATCACCTTTTTCATGGCAGTAATAAATAGATGCTCCAAATTTATTTGTAATACCTGATATAGTAGAACATACAGGAGTTGCAGTAGTATTATATTCAGTGGCATAAGGATGTTGAAATACTCCAGCATCCGAATATGTTGTTCTAGCTAATGATGAAGTAGTAAAAACATTTTCAGAATAATTATAAGTAACACATCTATCTATATGTTCAGATCCAGCTTTAGGATAAAACCAATTTATTTCTGTATATAAAGCATTAGGTGCACAATAAATACCATTAGAGGCATCATAGTTTAATCCTAAATTATCTCCATCAGTTGAATAAACAAAATCTTCTACAAGACATGGTAAAGCTTTAACTGTACCATCGTAAACAAAAAAACCTCCTTCTCCTGACATCCACCACACAGCACCATTTGCATAAGCCATAGCGTTTTGACCAATACATCCACAATTAGTACCTACTTGTCTAACACTAAATGTAAAAGGTGGACCTACAAATTGAATTACATAAGCTGCAAGATCAGTTGCTACAAAAATATAATCTTTACCTTGTATAGCTGCTCTAATCTCATTACCGGTATCTAGTCTAAAAGTCCCTGCAGTGTTAGTTGCTGTTGGTGCATATGTATTTAAATCTTCTTGATTAGAGAATCTTACAAACATAGGGTCTTGAGTATTAGGTGTCCCTATAGTTGTTTCCGTCCCAAGATGAAATACATGTCTATCTCTATCTGATACAATTGAAATTCTAGTAGCAGTAGGATTATTTGTAGTTGGAAAATTAACTGTACTTGAAGACGCTCTAGTTGTTCTAGGGTTAGCAGCCCCTGCATTCCATGTAAAAGTTTTACCATTAAATATAGTTGCAACTAATACTTCTCCAAAATTATCAAGACTCCAGTTCCCTGGTGCCAAAGTCACAGAACTTGTAGATCTTTCTGTTCCCCAAGTTGAGTCACCCCAAATGTATGTTCCCCAACCATAACCTATTGTTTGAGTAACCGGTCCAATATCTTCATAAGGATTAATTGTACCTGCTCCAACTCCTGTTGTGTTAGCAGTTGCATTAGTTCTCATAACAATATTAAAACTGTTTGCATCGTTTATTTGTACAATTTCAAAAGCTCCTGTTTCAAAATCTGCATCTACATAACCTGATCCTGGAGGAGCAGTTACTGATGTAAAGGTAATATATTTTCCAAGAGGTAAATTATGTCCTGTTTTATTTACAGTGACAGAAGTAGAATTTAAATTAGTATCAAAAGTTGCTCCAGTGATAGCTGTATCTAAAGGAGTAATGTCATAAAAAGCTTCTCCATAGTATAAAAATAAACCTTGAGATGTTCCAATAGCTACATATTTTTCACCTTTAAAGCTACTAAATGTATGTTGTTTTCTAGCTACTCCAGGTAATGTTTCATTAGAAACTGTAAGCTGTTCCCAACCACCTATTTTTTCAGGTAGTCCATATCTAAATCTAACAAAATCTCCGTCTACCCATTCGCCTTCAGCGCCTGATTCGGTGGCTTGTTTATTAAATCCTGATTTAAAATTAAGTTTCTGCAGCATAGCCCAATATAGCTTTTATTGCCTTATTTAACAACGTATTATTTGTATCTTATATTACTGTTTTGTGGACGAGATTCAAGAGGTTTGGCATAAGATAATATAATTCTAGGTGTCATACCTATTGCTGTATGAGTAGTATGTGGTGGTATACATAATAAATCCCCTGGAAAAACTTCAAAAATTTCTTGTTCTATTTTATAGATAGTATGTCCACACACTCCTAAAATATAAACAGAATATTCATCTTTATGAGTAATACCTGATGCACCAACAGATGTTGAATAAAATATATCCATATCAATATATTCTTCTTCTTTATTAAATTTATTATTTAGTAATTGTATTAAAGAATAAAATTTAGGATCTTTATCTACATTTTTTATTTGAAAGGTACTATCTAAAATATACTCTGGATTATGATTACTTGTTATTTTAGATGAAAAATTATAACTACTTAACATTAAAGCTAAACTATTAAAATCAAAAGGTGTATCAAACTTTATGAACTGTTGTGTAAGATTAGTTTTATCTGGCATTTATATTTATCCTTTGTTCCCCTGCTCCTATATTACCTAAGGGTATTACATTAAAAGGTAAAGAAAATCTAGTATGTTTAGTTCTATTAGTATTTATTTTATGTGGCACATTTGATGGAAAAATAATAATTCTATTTTTTAAAGGTGTAATTTCCCAAGTGCTAGAATTATAGACGTTAGCTTCTTTCTTTTTAATACCCCATTTTGTTTTAGTAAAATCAGTTAATGCTACACTACCACAATCATCTTTTGTTTTAATATAAAAGATACCACTAAAAATAGTATTACTATGAGTGTGATAATGACTTTGTTCTCCAGGTTTTGTTTTAGTTATCCAAGAACTTGAAAAATCAAATTGTCCTTCATATTGTAAATGATCTATATATTTATTAACTTCCATAGCTATTTTATTTCTTATGAGTATTAATTGTGGATCATCTAAAACATAATAATCCTCTGATATAGAAGAAGAGTTTTCTTCTTCACGTGTTTTTATAAAATTACATTTATCTGTAAAATCTAAAATAATTTTTTCTTCTGTTTCGTTAAGTTGAATATCACTAACCATGACGAGTGAGGAAAATAAAGGTATTAAAGTTTCACTCATTTAAATGTAATCACTGCAGCAATTCTTTTTTGATTAGATTTTTTTACAAACCCCGCAGCGTGACAGTGCTCCCCTGGAAAAATAATTATCTTTCCTCTTTCAAAAGGAACTTCTTTAGCAATAGTAAACTCCCCTCGATAATTTTTCATTTCATCATTTTCTTTATCTATAGCCCAACCCATTCCTTTTTCATTAAAAATAAAAGTAGGTCCATAATCTAAATCATGTAAGTACATCATACACACTTTATGTCCATGCTCTCCAGGGTGATCTACGTGAGGATCTCCATACTTATCTTCTGAATACCAAGTTAAATTAACAGCTGCTCTTAAAATTTGATTAACTTGTATATTATTTTTATGACAAAAATCTAAAAATATTCTTTCAAATAAATGAAACCAAGGAGAATTAATTTTAAATTCTGTAAGAGGTGGTTCATCATATCGTCCTACCATTACATGCATCATAGCAGGGTAATTATCTGAAGTAGTACGACCTTCCCAAAACCAAGGGAAGTGTGAATTATTAAGAACGTTCTTTTCTATTTCCTGAATATCTTGTTCAGGCATATATCCTTCAACTATGTCAACCATATATTTTATTTTTTAAATATTCAAAATGAGTAGGTTCTTTTTTTATTAGTTCTTCTATACGTGTTAACCAATCATTTCTTATATTAATGCCTTCTTCGTATCCTTGTTTAAAAGCTTCTGGAGACATTAGATCAAGTGGATCATAGTTCATACCTGCAGCAATATAATGAAAACCATATTTAGAACTATAAAAATTTTCAATCATTCTTGCATGAATATCTAAAAATATTTCTTCTTGTTTATTATAAGATAAATCTAAAACACTATTATTTCTAAAATATCTCCAATATCTAGTATCATTTCTAACTGATGCATAAAAATGCATGGCTACAAAATCTACATAACCATCATATTTAACATTAGTATAAACATTAAAACTATCTCTATCTAATTGAGTAATATGTTTATGTCTTTGTAAACATCTTGCTAACGCAAGTAAGTTATCATGCACTGTAAATAAACCAGTTGACTCTAAAGGTTCTATAAAACTAGATGCTAATCCAATAGAACAAACATTTTTAACAAACATCTTATCATGTCTATAAGTATCAAACTTTATTAAATTGTATTTAAGTGTTTTATATTCATATCCTTTGTTTTTTAAATATCTTTGAAATTCTACTAAAGCATCTTCAGTTTCAATGTATTTGTCAGAATGAACATAACCAACACCTAATCTTCCCCAAGTAGGTATTTCCCAAACCCATCCATTATCTATTGCAGTACATAAAGTATAAGGTTTCATTTTTTCTTTTTTATTAACTTCATCATAAGGAACATGAGCTGTCCATGCGTGATTATTTATAAGCATTTTAGAAGGAGCTTTATTTTTTTTACATCCTAGCTTTTCCATAAGAACTGAATTAAAACCACTACAGTCTAAAAACAAATCGGCAGTGTATTTATTATTTAAAGTTTTTATTCCATTCTCATCTGTTTCAATAGATTTAATTTCTTCTAATACATGAGTAACTTTGTTTGGTTTAATAAATTTATTTTTTAACCATTGTCCAAATTTAGTTGCATCAAAATGGTAAGCAATATCTACATCCTTATTAAACCCTGGAATATCTTGAGGGTTTCTAGGCATTTTATATTTGTCAGCAAAAAGAGTTATAGGAGCTATAAATTTAGCATAATCACTATTTGATAATGCTGGGTTCATTTGTTTTTTATAAAACCATGCATTCTTTCCAAATGGTAATCCTTGTTCATAAGGTTTTTGAAAAGGATAAAAAAATTTATCTGTATCTTTTTGATAAAAATCTTTAAACATAATACCTGTTTTATAAGTAGCATCACATGCTTTCATAAAATCTTCATCTTTAATTTCTAAGATTTCTAACCAAGAATTGATTCCAGCTATTGTACTTTCTCCAACTCCAATAGTTTTAAAATCAGGATTTTCAATTAGATATACTTGTATTTCTGGAAAGAGTTTTGTTATAGTTGCAGCAGACATCCAACCTGCAGAGCCACCACCTACAATACATACTGTTTTTATTTCTTTATTCATTATTTAAATTGAGGTCCGGTTATCCAACCAACAACGCTGAACCTTTGTCCTTTAGTAACTTTAGTTACTTCATGTAACACATAACTTGGAAAAAAGCAAATAGTTCCCTTTTTTTTAGGAATAACAAGGGGATCGTCTGAAAGATGTAATGTCAAATCACCTCCTTCATAATCTGTTGAATTAGATAATTGGATAACAAAACTTAATTTTCTAATACATGCTCCAGGTCCACTATCAGTATGCACTCCATATTTTCCTCCAGGTGCTGTATAATGTGTGAACTGTAAACCTTCTCCTAAACCCATTAAATCAAAATGAAATTGAGTTTTATTAACATAAATACCTGCATCAGTTATTCTTCTAAATAACCAATCAGCTCTTCGTTCGGTGGCGTGTATCCATGCTATATTGCTTTCTCTAGTAGGATCGTTTTCTCCATTAAAGGTTACACCTTTTTGAATATTTTGAGATAAACCTAATTCTATAACTGATTTACATTCCTCATCAGAAAGAAAATTTTCTATAGCACAATGAGTTTCAACTGTATCTACTTTAAATGGCCACAACATCTTTAATAACTTTCTATAATGTAGCTTATGCTACAACAAACTTAATCTATTACAATGTGAATCTGCACCCAATTTTGAGCATCTTCATCCCAATCCCAATATGTTCCTGCTTCAGCATCTGTTTCTGGTTTAGCCACAGGAGGAGTCCATGCAGCTGTAGAAACTGTCCAAGTCCATGAAGGAAAAGGTTGTACGGGTTGAAAATGATTTTCATCAGGTAAATAATAACCATCTATCTCAGCATAATTTCCTCTAAATGCTTTTGATTGATCAGCAGATAACTCACCATCAGTATAATGTTTTTTTTCAAATGTATTATAAGAAGTTTGTAAATATGTTCCTGGTCCTAAAGTATTTTCGCAAAATGCTATACCTGTTGCTTCATCTGGAGCTTCGCTATTGTCCACAACAACTACAGTAAGTACTCTATTATTTTCATCTACTTTTGCAAAATGTGCCATACTAAGCCTTTATACTTCCACTTCCTGTATATTTTAAAACTGTAAAATCGCCTTGTGTACTTTCAGTTGGGCTACCTGTTGTAGTACCACTGTAATAAGCAGTTGGTAATTTAACGATAACTATACCAGAACCACCAGGTCTACCACTTACACCTGATGTTCCACCACCACCGCCGCCACCTCTATTGGTACCGCCGTTTTGATTATTTTGTCCACCGTTTCCACCGCCACCGTTTCCGCCAGGGCCTGCAGTTGGTGATCCCCAACCTCCAGCTCCGCCGCCACCGCCGTAATATGTGCTGTCTATTGGACTTGAAATTCCTGTGCCACCAGTTCCAGAATCTCCACTACCACCAGATCCACCGGATCCACCACCAGCTCCTGTTGAACCACCGCCACCTGGATAACCATAAGGTCCACCTGAACTACCTCCGCCAGATCCATATGCTTGGCCACCACCGCCACCACCTGGTGCCGTTGTTGCAGGGTTTCCTCTACTACCACCGCCAGCTCCGCCGCCGATGTTTGGACTTGCTCCTTGAATTTCTGAAGCAGCTCCAATTGAACCTCTTCTATAACTTCCACCACCACCGCCACCAACTGTGACTGGGTATGTAGTACCTCTATTAAAATTGTATGCTGCGTTGTGGAAATATCCACCGCCTCCAGCACCTCCAGCAATGTCTCCACCGCCTCCAGCTCCACCTGCCATAACTGTAAATTGTACTTCGTATTCTGGTGGTAAACCTAAACCTGTAATACCAAATGCTGATGCGGCCCCGCCGCCTTTTGAACTTAATAGTGGCATAATCTTTCTCCTCCTAATTTATTATGCGAACTGCGTTTGTGCAGCTAGCGCTGTAAATGTTGCATCTGCAGTTTTAATAACAGTGTAAGCATAAACATCATGTGAACTTGCGTTTCCTCCTGAAGGAGCTGAACCACCTTGCCATTCTGGAGTTATTGAAACACCATCAATAGTTACTGCGTTATTATAATATGCAGAACCACCTTGTGGCACAATATGACAGATAGTGATTGATTCACCTGTATCCATAATAGAGTTTAAAGAATTTGAACCGTCTCCTCTAATATTTAGAGTCCAGTTAGCTGCAGCATTTGAAGTATCATTTATTACTGCTTGAGTAAGTACATCATAGTTTACTGTACCCGTAGCTGCTGAAGCATTGTTTGTTACTTTTTCTGCAATACTTTGAATTTTACCTTGACCATTGAAAGTTGCTCTACCAATTCCTTTTGGAGTAATATTTAAATCTATATTAGTGTCACCACCAGTCGCTGCAATAGCAGGTGCATTACCTGTAGCTGCATTAGTTAATGTAAATTCATTAACTGCAGAACCAGTTGTTGTGAATATAAGTTGTTCATTTGAGTTTTCATCTAAAATACCATGAGCTGTATCTATAATAACATTTTGACTATTTGTATCTAAGTTTGCTGAAAGTTGTGGTGAGTAGTCAGATGATAATTCTGTAAATGCTGTGTCAACAACATTAGTACCATCAGAGTAAATCATTTTAGTACCTTTGTCTGCTGCTGCCCAAGTTACACCTGTTCCAGAAGAAGTTTTAAAAGTTACGGTATGAGCACCTGTAGTTGCGTTATCTACTACAAAAGTTTTTTCAATACCATCAGGAATAGTTACATTAACTGCACCTGCAATTGTTCCAATTAATTTTAATACTGCATTTTTACCGTTAGAAATTGCACCATTTGTAAAAGTTAAAGTTGCTCCAGTTGTAATAGCAACTGCTTCATATCCACCGATTGCTTGTTCTACGATTAATAAGTTTGTGTTTGTAATTTGTCCCCAAGTTCCTGAGTTTTCACCTGTTGCTTGGACTGTAAGTTTTAAACTAGCTGATGTAGAGTTTGCCATAATTTTTTTTCTCCAATGTTCTTAATTTATTAAAATTTTGTTTAAGTGTCAAACACTTATTATGCAGCGTTGGTATCAACCGGTTTCCATCCTGGAGGGTCAATTGGTGCTGTACCTGGATCTACTCCGTTCCAAATCAGTACATTTGTACCTGTTCCTTGACCCATTGTCAATAAGTTTCCAGTAGGAATTACATTACCTTCTCCTGATACTTCTGAAACACTGTTTAAAGTTGCTGTTAATGCAAATCCAGTTATTGATACTGGTGTAATATTTTCTACTGATATACTACCTAAATTTAAAGTTAATGGAAAAATATCATCAGTATCAGGTCTGTATAAACCATCACCCCATGTAGATTCTCCCCATGTTCCATCGCCCCAATTCATTGCTGCTAATGGAGCTATGTTAGCATCTCCTATAATATTAAAATTATTAGAACCAGGTACAGCTAAAGCCATAGCCATAGCTTGACCTGTTAACACTGCATCTGGAGCAGGGTCAACACCACTAAAGTTTTCTAACATTGACATTGTCAATGTTTCTATTTGTGCATTTCCATAAGCACCAAATCCCCAACTAGATTTTTGACCCCATGTTGAAGCTGATGTACTAGATATTTCTGCAATAGTAAGAGCTTCTCCACTAGCATTTCCTAAACTAATAGACATTGGAATGTTTCCAGTGATTGTACCAAATGCAGGATTGAAATTTATTTGAGCGGTCATTGCAAAACCTGTGACTTGTTCAGTAAATGAAGCGAATGCTTCTAGAGTTCCTGTATTAACTGTTAATGAATTTCCTGTAGGAGATACATTAGAATCACCATCAAATGATAGACCAGCACTTCCTTCAGCTGCAGTCATACTTACGCCAGTTACAGCGACACGTTCTGTAGACTCACCCCAGTTTTCTGCACCCCAAGCATCTCTACCCCAACCAACAGTTATTTGATTATCAACAGCTACAGAAGCTAAAGTCATTGGAAGTGAGAAACCTGATACTTCTAAAGTTCCAGCAATACCCCAACCTAATGTTCCCCACTCAGCTCTACCCCAACCAGTATTAATTTCTCCAGAAATATCTAAAGAACCTAGATTAGCAGAAAGATTTTGTCCTGTAGTAGGAGCACTAGCATTACCAAGAACTCCCCAACTTTGAAAGCCCCAAGTAGCAGAACTCCAACCTTCAGCACTAATAGAAAAAGTTCCACCCATTCCAATTCCATGGACATAACAAAGCCAATAAAAATTGCTGGAAGATGAAGGAGTAATTTCTACATAACGAGTTGTAGCTGCATTGAAAGTTGTTGTGTTTATGTAATTAGTTGAGTTACTTATTCCATCTAAATAATAAGTTACTCCTGTAGAAAACATTCCAGAAGTAGAAGTGTTTGTAGAAAAAATTAATGGGTGATTATCATTGCTAGCATCACTTTGTTCAAAACGCAAAGTAGCACCTTCAGGCCAAGCAACATTATAATCACTTGGTCGTGTTCCATCTAGGTAATAAACATTTCCTGAGCTTCCGCTCGGATAAGTCGGACCTGTGGCTACAGTTACAGTATAAGTTTTATCCGCCATAGGAGTCTAGCCCCTATTAGCCCGATATTCTTAATATCGCTGCAGTTGATGTTGGCGCTGGAAACTGAATTGTGAAAGTTCCTGATGTAGCTGTTTTATCTGCTCCAAAATCTAGAACACAAACTGATGCATTAGTTGTATCAGAAGATGTGTTATAAATTAAAGCACCTCTTGCAGTTAAAGTAACACCAGTGAAAGATCTATCTGCAAAATCTGTTCTTGCAACACCTGCAGTCATAGAAGTTCCAGAGTTAACTAGTGCACCACCTCCAGCTGTATACTGTCCTGTATTAGAAACTTCTGAAGTTGCTGTGTAGGCAGTTGTAGCTGAGTTTAGAGTTGCTGTTGAAGAGTAAAGAGCTAGTTTAAACTTGTCACCACCAGTTTGTTTGAAATTCATGTCAGCTTCTAAAAGCTGTTTTTTAAATGAATTACAAATTGCTTGTGTTATTGCCATAGTTTTATCTCCTTATTTTCCTATTCGAGGAACACCACTTTGGTATTCATCTCGTCTTCTTCTTCCCATTTGTTCAATTGAGAAGCCTTCAACCACTTGTTTATACTTTTGTTCGTATAATTGCAAGAGGTCTTGTGGGCCTTTTAAAAATCCATAAGCCTCAACTAGGCATGCATATAAAAGTCCGTTGGGAAAATTTAAACTTAGATATGTAGTAGGAATAGTACTAGATAATCCAGCATCTTTCAAGATATAATTTAACTGAATTGTGTAAGTCGCATCTGGAGTTGGAGCAAATACTAAATGATTTTTATCCCACCAACTATAGTATTTTGGAACTCCCGTAGTTTCTAAGTTATTAAATTCTGACATAAAACTAGTATCTCTCCATTGTAAGAAATCTCTATTATTAGCTGAAGATGTTCCATCAGAATCTACAATTTGAGCAGATCTAACAACTAAAGTATTATCTGGAGTTTGAATAAATCTTGTATTTAATACTAAATTAGCTGTTGCATATCTTCTATTATTATCAGAGTCTACATCTCTAAATATTCTAAATTCAGCATCTTCAATAATACCATTTAAAATAGTATCAGATAATACTGAAGATCCAACTTCTGTGTAATCTCTAATTTTTTGTTTTAATTCTGTGTATGTCATCCTTGTTTAGTATCCAGGGGTCCAGCTAAGACTTGAATACCTCCTCCTGTTTCTGTACTCGAAGCATTTGAAACCAAGTTAAACGTATAACTATTCTCTAAAGTTACTGTAGAAGGTTGTCCTGCTTGTTGTTGAGTTGTTTGTATCATAGTTATTGAATAACCGCCAACAATAATTGCACCTGAATTATGAGTACTAGCTGTTGTATTTTTAGGTAATACTCCTCTAAATTGTGCATTAGTTCCTCTTACACATCCTGTTAAATCATTTCCTGATTTTCCAGAATATTGAATTACTTCGTTGTTAAAATAAGAATCTCCATCATCTGATACATCTACTTTTTCAATCATGAAAAATCCTGACGTAGAAAACTCTGAAGCATCTGTTAAAGAAATAGTTGTGTCAGTTGCAGTTATGTTTGAAGCTAACGTTGTAGTTAATTCTAATGTAGATTTTAATACACCACCAACATCTGAAGATTTAACTGATTGAAATCTTACAATATCATTATTTACTCTTGCACTGTTAGGTTCTGATACAGTTACTAAAGTTGAACCTGAAGCTGTTGTAAAAGGATTAAGAGGTAAAAAATCTGTAGTTCCAAATTCTGTTCTTGCAGGTCTTGCTTTTTCTAAACCTTGAGGATCAGCAACAAATGGTCTTGGTTCAAGTTGTGGTTGCTTACGTTCGTATTCTGAATAATGTACAAATGCACCATTCCATTCTGTAACCATTTCTCTCCACGGAAAAGCTAATCCGCTTCGATCAGAGATTGCTAAAGCGTGTTTCCCTTTTGCAAACTTTGCCATTAGATCTCCGGATAATAAGTTTTAGGTGATATGTAAACACTAGCAGATGAACCATCTTCAGCTAATGCTCTTTGTAATTCATCTTCGTAAAGTAATTTCATTTCTTGTGTTCTTTGAGGTGCTTTCTTTTGTGAAACATAGTAAGCTAAACCAGCACACATACAAGGTACAAATCTATTAACTACATCTGCCTCATTAGTATATTTACCTGCGTCTTGTAATCTTTGTATATAATAAAAATACATAAAGTCTCCAACTTGTGAAGTCCCTGGAGTTAAATATAAAGTTACTGTAACTCTATTTATAAATCTTTGTACCCAATATTGAGAAGGTTGACCGGTAGAAGTTTTATTTGAAAAAGCTGAATATTGTGATCTGTTTACCTTTGCTAAAGGTGAATCTACATTAGCCGAAGTTCTGTAACTAGATTCTAAAAGATCAGAAGCCATATTTACAAAATTAGTAACTGAATCATTCTGTGCATGAGAAGCAGCTGTTGTATCATCAATTCCTCTATCAGCTACTGAAGATACAATTAAATTATTTCCTGAAATAGAACTGTATTTAATTATTTCATTATTTATTTTTATTTTTCCAGAGTCAGGCATCTGGGCCACAGAAGCAACAGGAATAGTTAAAGTCGTTGCGATAATAGCAGATGTTATAGTAGTTGTAATTCCGTCTGATGCACCATCGCTTGGTGATCTATAAATTACATATTCGTTTTGACCATTAACTAAACTAAATGCATGTTCTCTTACTTGCCAAAAATGGATACCTCTGTTGTCCCATTCTTGAAGCATTATGTTTAATGATCTTCTAGCAGAACGCAGGTCATTACCTGAGTAATCAAAGAAACCTAATCTTTCAAAAGCTTCAGTTATAATATCATCGATCGAGAATGTTTTCTCGAATGTAGTTGTGCCCGAAAAAGCCAAGTTGCCTCCTACGAGTTACTTCCGCCGCTATGAAAAACAGTTACACTGTGAATATGTTCAGTAGTAAAAGCTGCGTGCAAACCATCTTTAAATAAAACAGGGCCTGGAAAATTAATCACGATAGATTCAGCCACTGCAGGTGTTCTAACTTTAAATTTTATAGTACCTGTAGATGATCCATCACGAAGAACTAAATTTCCAGCAGTTGCTAGACTATCAATATAAATTCCATGAACTCTTGTTCTTCCAACTTGAACAGTTGTAGCTTCCGTATTTACAAATTGTGCTTGTAAGTCTTGGGATGATCCAAATGTTGACATAATTTTTCTCCTTAAAATTTGTAGGAGCCCCGAAGGGCTCCATTAATTATTTATTACGTATCGCTAAATGGTGTAACGATAGTTCCTGATCCTAACAATAGTGAGTTATGAACCAAGTAGTTAGCTGCTTCAATAGCAGTAACTGAAACTATAGATCCAACAATTCCACCAGTTGTTGTTCCATTCATAGAAAGAACATCATTAGATGCGCCAGGGAAGAAAGCTTTTTTAGCTCCATCATCCACTGCAATCATAGCTGCACCTGTAAACTTATCAGTTCCGTCAGTTACGATTTGAACATCAGTTGCAGTTGTATCTACATAAAAAGTAAAAGTTGCACCAATGTTATTTTGATTGTTGTAGTCTGTATCACCTGCAGTTGCCCCATTAGCTGTTGCAACGATTGATGGTAAAGTAAAGATACCATCTGCGTCTTGTGTTAATAAGATTCTTCCTGCGTGAGCATTTACAGTTAATGAAGTATTAGCTGTTAGTGCAACAGTTGAACCTGGTCCAGTACCTATAAAGCCATTTTTAGAAATGACCGGTCCTGAAAACGTAGTATTTGCCATAGTATTATTCTCCTAGTTTCTGTTTACATAGTCTCTAGGCCGTCGACTGTATGCGTCTATGTAAACTAATTAAATTATACAGTGAGTTTTTTATACACTAGTTTTGAATAGAGTGCAAGAGAGCCTGTAGTGTGGAGTGGATTTTTCCAACGATGTAGCTTTTTGTTTAAGTAGCTACGGAAACTTGCGGAGCAGCGCCATCAACTTTATTACGTAAATGTTCTCTTTGCGCCTCTGCCATCTTAATATGACTTAAAACATCTCGAACTTTTCGATCTATTTTAACCATATTGAGGGTATATCTACCCTCTTTAAGATGTTCTTGCTCCCACTGTAAGTCCAGACCCCTCTTTTGCTTGTAAAGGTCGTTTAAGTGTTGCATCATTTTTTCCATCTATAACTTCCTCATAAGTTATTCTGTTAATCTTGTTATCATAAGATATACCAAGATTTTCCCAAACTATACTTTTTTCTCCTAACTTGTCAAGTACAGCCTTTTCTAAGGAAATTTGGTCATCTTCACATTCAACAGTGAATTTAGCATGATGATAATAAGCCCAGATGTTTACGAGAAATTGTGTCATTCTACCTTTCTAATTTGTAATTGTGTCTAAACTGTGTCATTCAAAAAATATTTGTATTGTTTCTCTTTTTGGCGCAGTTGAACTAGTAATTGACGTTCCATGAAGTATATTTTTATTATTAATTACAGCAGAATTATATTTAGGAACATACGCTTTTAGATCCTCACCATTTTCATATAAAAACAATCCTCCATAATCTCTTTCCCAAGATTCATTTAAATAAATACTTGAAGAAAAACTATAAATACCATCATTATGAAAAGGGATAAAGCTACCAGGAAGCCATTTATAATAATTTACATGAGTTATTGGATGCTGTTTAAGATCAATATAATCAGCATAACAATTTATAATATCTTTATTAAAAGGAGTATGATCTAAACGAAAAACATCTACACGAGCAGAATCGTGTACAATTCTTGGATCCCAACCATTATGATTAGTAATTTCAGGTTGCTCTTTATTAACATAGTTTTTAATTTGTAGAATTAAATCTACAGGCAAAACATTATAAACAAAAAATACATTACTCATTCTATCTTTCTAATTTTTAAAGTGAGGCGGACCAAAGCCCGCCCCAAATTTTACGATTAACTTGCTCCTGAAGATCCGAAGATACCTCTATAGTCAGATACACCAAATCTGTATCTTTCTCTAGCTTTGTATCTTACGTTTCCAGTATCAAAATCACCTTCCATTGCTGTTCTAATAGGTGTTCTTTCAAAATACTTCATTCCGTTAGGAACATCAGTAATGAAGAAGTACG